>Ga0214919_10011997_pt1 | contig 10727 bp, 22 predicted proteins | sample LL1503_MetaG_FD_177994 | JGI IMG/M metagenome (GOLD analysis project Ga0214919, IMG submission 177994) | Freshwater microbial communities from Lake Lanier, Atlanta, Georgia, United States - LL-1503 | ecosystem: Environmental > Aquatic > Freshwater > Lake | place: USA: Georgia | collected... | reverse complement strand
TCCTCGGCTTACACCGGCGGTGATGGCGTTTCGTTGTTCAGCACTGCTCACCCGCTGGTTAGCGGCGGCACTAACAGCAATCGTCCTTCCACTGGCGCTGACCTTAACGAGACTTCTTTGGAAGCCGCCGTTATTCAGATCGCTGCTTGGACTGATGAGCGCGGTTTGCTGATTGCAGCTAAGCCCAAGAAGCTGATCGTTCCTCCGTCTCTGATGTTCGTTGCTACTCGTCTGTTGGAAACCAGCCTGCGTGTTGGTACTACCGACAACGACATCAACGCATTGAAGAACAATGGTTCGATTCCTGAAGGCTACACCGTCAACCACTACCTGACCGATACCAATGGCTGGTACTTGACGACTGACGTTCCTAACGGCATGAAGCATTTCGTTCGTACTCCGCTGGCTAACTCCATGGATGGTGATTTCGATACCGGTAACGTCCGTTACAAGTCCCGCGAGCGTTATTCGTTCGGCTGGTCTGATCCTCTGGGCATGTTCGGTTCGCCCGGCTCGTCCTAAAAATAGGGGCTTGTCCCCTTATTTGGAGCCCCCCACGAGGGGGCTTTTTTACGTCTAAAAACTGTCACAGATGCCATGGTAGGATGACTTGCAGCATGGTGCTGCACCTATTTTTTGGAGAATAAACATGCTATTTACTGTATCTGTTGACCTCGCCGATGGCGGTTTTTTTGAGTTCTCTACTGAGTCCATTTTGAAGTTTTTGCAAGCTGCTCAAGCGTTGGGTAACACCGACATTGAAGAAGTTGATGACGAGGACGATGAGTTTGATGCGTTCGCTGATTGCTTTACCGAAGGCGAAGAGTACTTCTACGATGAAGATGCTGGCTGCTATTGCTGGTACGACGAAGAGTACGATGCATGGTACTGGCTGAACGAAGATACCGGCGAATGGCTCTTGGTTGATGACGAAGAAGCCGATTGGGGCGACGTTGAGGAAGAGGAAGAGGAAGAGGAAGAGGAAGAACTTGAAACGGCTTAACCCGTGGTAGGTTCTACAGGGGGCTTCGGCCCCTTTTTTCGTTCATGCTCGTTGTAGTGGTGTATGCGATGGCAGTTGGCACAAAGAGGTATGCACTGTTTCACTTCTTCATAAGCCCGTTTGTACCGGCCTCTAGTTATAAGCTCGTTTACCGAATATTTTTTGACCCCTACGTGGTGGAAGTCAATCACCGCTGGATGGGCAAACCCACAATGGGTGCAGTTCAAACTTTTTTTAAATTCAAACCACTCCAACTTATTTTGTTTTCTAAATTTTTTTGAAGACTCTTGCACAACCGCTTTGTTTTTCTGGTAGTGAGCAGCCGAGTACCCCTTATGCTTGGCTTTGCGAACTTCTGGGTCTTTGTACGGCATAGGCTTGACGTGCATCAAAAATGGTGTATATTGCAGTCATCCGGGATTTCCGGTGCATTGGACTGCCCCGGCAGACGACATACCGACCAGTGTACCTAACTTGTATGTGAGGATTTATCATGGGATTCGCAACACACCTTGGTCCGTGGCTCTTGGGCACGGTCAAAAACACCACCGGCACTACCGCTGGAACCATCCAGAACACCGGAACTACCATAGTCACCCAAACGGGTACGATGACGGTAAACACCACGACTGCCACCACATTTGCAGTCATCCCCGCAGGCGCACAGATTACTAACATTTTCTGCGACATCACCACGGCATTTTCTGGCACTACCGGTAACACCATCACCATCCAGACTTCGGGTGGTACTGCTCTGGCGACCATTGGTGGCGCTACCACGACTCCTCTGGCTGTGGGCCGCGCAACTACCACGCTATCTGGTACGAACATGGCTACCATTTTGAACGTAGGCACGACTGACCTGATTCTTCAAGTCATCTACGCTTGCGCTGGTACAGCCAGCGGCGGTGCAGCACAAATTACCGTGCAGTACGCAGTCAAAGACTCCAGCGGCAACCAGTCGCCCCCTGCCAACCAGCAGTAATTAGTCTTGGGGGCTTCGGCCCCCGTTTCATAGGAGATTAGTTATGATGCAGACAGACGTTAAGTCAGCGCATTTGAGTGTAGCAGGCACGTTGTTCAACGGCCCGACTCGCTTGAAGGGCTTGATTATTTGCCCAACAGTAAGCACTGCCGCAACTGTGCAATTCAAGGATGGCGGCTCCTCTGGTACGGTTTTGCTGGAGATTGATATCGCCAGTAACTCTAATCCCAACACCTACACATTTGACGTCCCCGGCGAGGGAATCAAGTTCAACACCACGTTGTACCTTGCTTTGAGCGCATCGGTTACCGGTGTGACGGTGTTCTATGGCTAAGAAAACCCCCTCCCTTGCAGTTGGTCGTGGCGAGAAACTACCCGTCTCCAAAGGGGCGGGTTTGACTGCCAAAGGCCGTGCCAAGTACAACGCGGCAACAGGTAGCAACCTCAAAGCCCCGCAACCTGAAGGTGGCCCACGCAAGAAATCGTTCTGTGCGCGGATGTCTGGCATGCCCGGCCCGATGAAAGATGAAAACGGGAAGCCTACCCGCAAGGCGGCTTCTTTAGCAAGGTGGAAATGCTAAATGGACAACCTAAACACAATCTGGTCTTCGGGCCTCACAATGGTTATAGCGGTCATTGGTTTCTTGCTCAAAGAGAAGTTCTCTGAGTTGACCCGTCTCAACCTGTTGCTCAACAAAACCCGCGAGGAGATTGCCCGTGATTACGTTACTCAATCAGAAGTTCAACGCATTACTGACCACATTGACCAACGCTTTAACAAGCTTGAAGCAAAAATTGACCAGCTTATTCAAGCGGGGAAGTGATGCCAAGCAGTAGTGCAAAGCAGCATAGATTCATGGAGGCGGTGGCCCACAACCCATCGTTTGCCAAGAAAGCAGGAGTCCCACAGTCCGTGGGCAAGGATTTCAGCAACGCCGACAAAGGCAAAACTTTTAAACGAGGTGGTGAGATGGCTACTAAGATGGACCCCAAGATGATGGCTATGATGATGAAGAAAAAATCACCTATGGCCCCCGTTGCCGCAGCAGCACCCGCAGCCCCTATGGGTATGATGAAGAAGGGTGGCGGCGTTAAGAAGATGGCTGGTGGCGGCTTGGCTGCTGGTCACAAGAGCGCTGATGGCATTGCCTCCAAGGGCAAAACTAAAGGCAAAGAAATCGCAATGAAGCGTGGCGGTAAGTGCTAAGGAGCTAATCATGGCTGTACCCTCTAATCTCCAAGACGTGCTTGACGCCAAGATGCAAGCAAAAAAAGACGCTGCATACGATGCTGCTGATAGCACTCCTGCAAACCCCAAATCTACTGCGGGTGCAGGGCAAGGAATGCGGGGCGTGAAAAAAATGGCTAAGGGCGGTTCCGCTTCTAGCCGCGCAGATGGCATTGCTCAGCGTGGTAAGACTCGCGGCACGATGGTGATGTGCGGCGGTGGAATGGCTCGGGGCAAGAAGTGAGACCATCACGCGGTATGGGTGACATTAACCCTTCAAAGATGCCGAAGGCGAAGATGGTTGTCCGCAAAGACAACCCGAACGATGTCACCATGTACGCTGAAGGTGGTGGGGTCAATGCTGCTGGCAACTACACCAAGCCGAGCTTGCGCAAGCGTATCGTGTCTCAAGTGAAGGCTGCGGCTACACAAGGCACAGGTGCAGGGCAATGGAGCGCAAGAAAAGCACAACTTGTTGCCAAAAAATATAAGGCAGCAGGCGGAGGGTACAAGGATTGAAAGCACCGCAGCAATCCCTGAAAGATTGGGGCGACCAGAAGTGGCGTACCAAATCGGGAAAGCCGTCGTCAAAAACAGGCGAGCGATACCTTCCTGAAGCTGCTATAAAGTCTTTGTCCCCAGCCGAGTATGCTGCAACAACCCGGGCCAAACGTGCAGGTAAAGCAGCAGGTAAACAGTTCGTGGCTCAACCCAAAAGCATTGCAAGCAAAACAGCGAGGTACAGATAATGGCTACTAAAAATTGGATTCAAGGCGCAATCAAGAAACCCGGTGCATTGCACAAGGAACTTAATGTTCCCGCAGGCAAAAAGATTCCGGCTGGCAAGCTGGCTGCTGCGGCTAAAAAGCCCGGCGTTGAAGGCAAGCGCGCACGTCTGGCACAGACACTCAAAGGTCTCAAGAAATAATGGCCTATACCACCGGCACTACCAGCTTCAACCTTGACCTCAACGACCTGATTGAGGAGGCTTATGAGCGGGCCGGTATTGAGGTGCGTACGGGCTATGAGTTCCGTACAGCACGACGGTCTTTGAATTTGCTGACGATTGAGTGGGCCAACCGGGGTATCAACCTGTGGACCATCCAAGAGGGCGCTATCGCCATGGTTACGGGTCAGGCTATCTACCCCCTACCGGCAGACACAATTGACCTGCTGGACCATGTTATTCGCCAGAACAACGGTACGCCGAGTACACAGTCGGACATCAACATCACCCGCATTTCCGAGTCCACCTACTCAACGATTCCGAACAAGCTGACCAATGGTCGGCCTATTCAAGTATGGGTAAACCGCCAGTCGGCGCAGACTAACGCTACGTCAGTAACCCTAAGCTCCACGATTACCAGCACAGATACGACCATCACGCTCAGCGACGTATCAGGGTTAACCACTACTGGCTATATCAAGATTGACTCGGAAACCATCGGGTACACCAACGTCAGCGGCAACAGCTTGATTAACTGCCTGCGCGGACAGAACGGAACTACGGCAGCGGCGCACACGTCTGGGGCAGCTATTTACGTCCAGAACTTGCCATGTATCAACGTCTGGCCCACTCCCGATGCAGGTGGCAACTACACCTTTGTGTACTGGCGGTTACGCCGGTTGCAAGATGCCGGGAACGGCGTGAACGTAGAAGACATCCCTTTCCGGTTGATTCCCTGCATGGTTGCAGGCTTGGCGTTCTACATCGCGGCTAAGCGGCCTGACGCTGACCCCACACGGGTCGGGTTCCTCAAGGATGAGTATGAGCAGCAGTGGCTGCTGGCTTCCCAAGAAGATCGGGAGAAAGCTTCGGACCGGTTTGTCCCAAGGCAGCTTTTCTATTGAGGTGAAGCGTGGCTACTAAATACGCTTCTGGCAAGTACGCGATTGCAGAATGCGACCGGTGCGGGCAACGATACAAACTTAGTGAACTCAGGAAAGAGGTCATTAAGACAAAGCTTTTCCAGATTAAAGTCTGTCCTACTTGCTGGGACCCGGACCAACCTCAGCTATCATTAGGTTTGTATCCGGTGAATGACCCGCAAGCAGTGCGTGAGCCCCGTCCTGATGTGTCTTATGTAGCGTCAGGAACAGACGTAAATGGGTATCCTTCTGGTGGGTCTAGGGACATTCAATGGGGCTGGTCTCCAATTGGTGGGTCTAGTAATTTTGATGCGGGTCTAACACCCAACTACTTGGTCGGAACCACGAGTGTTGGTACAGTAACGGTAACGGTTTCATAGGAGTCCATGATGGCTAAAGAAGACATGAAAAGTGACAAGGCGCAAGACAAGGCCATGATTAAGAAAGCGTTCAAGCAGCATGATGCTCAAGAGCATAAAGGCGGCAAGGGCACTACGCTGAAGCTGAAAAAAGGCGGACCTACTACGGACGACCGCATGCGTGTTGGTCGTAACTTGTCTCGCGCAGCCAACCAGAAAACGGGGTGAACCATGGCATACAGTATGAAAAAAGGTGGCAAGGAAGTTGGCCCCGCTAGTGTCTATGCGCCCCCGCATACGATGGATGGCAAAGCCGTGAAAGCTTCTTCAGGCCCTAACAAAAGCAAGCTTGATACGCTTGATGTTGCGATTGGTGCGTACAGTAAGTCCGCTGGCAATGAGCCTATCAAAACCGACGGCATCAAAATCCGTGGCACCGGTGCAGCTACTAAGGGCTTGTACGCCCGAGGCCCCCTAGCCTGAGTATGCAAACGCCCGTGGCTATATACAAAATTGTCAACGCCGTGAACGGCAGGATGTACATTGGGCAATCGGTAAACCCCACTTACCGTGCCAAGCGGCATTTTTGGGAAAATAACGGATGCGTAAAACTTGCCAACGCTATTAAAAAGTACGGGAAGGACAAATTTAGTTTTTCCGTGCTTTGTTGGTGCGTGGACAAGGCAGATGCTAACGAAGCAGAAGCACTGTTAATTGCGCTAGGTGACACAATGTCCAACGGGTATAACATCACACCGGGCGGGTTTGGAACAGGCGCAGGAAAAGACAACCCGTTTTTTGGTAAGACACACAGCGCAGAGCTTAAAGCCAAACTGGCGGCTAAAAAACTTGGTGTATCCATGCCGGTTGAAACGCGGGAGAAGATTGCGAATGCAAATCGTAACCGTACAATACTGGAAACCACAAAAGAAAAATTACGCGTAAGGGGGAAATCGGAACTGTGCAGTGAACGTACAGCCATCGCCAACAAAGCCCGTATATGGAGCGAAGCTTCAAGGGCAAAGTTAGTTGCGCACAACACAGGAAGAAAGATGTCGGAAGAAGCAAAAGCTAAAATTGCAGCCGCAAACAGAGCGCGGGTTTGGACAGCAGAGTCCAAGGCAAAGCTTGCCGCATCTAAAACCAAGGCAATGGCATGAACTATTCTGAGCTTGTAGCATCGATACAGACCTACACAGAGAACAACTTCCCGACGATTACGCTCGCGGATGGTTCTACGGTCTCGTCTACGACTCAGATTAACCGTTTTATTCAGCAGGCCGAGCAGCGCATCTACAACTCGGTGCAGTTCCCCTCGTTGCGTAAGAACATGACGGGGACTATCACTTCAGGCAACAAGTACCTCTCGGCCCCATCAGACTACCTTGCCACGTATTCGATGGCAATCTATTCAGGCTCCGGCCCGTACACGTACCTGTTGAACAAGGATGTGAACTTCATTCGTGAAGCCTATCCCACGCCTTCTGACACCGGAATGCCCAAGTACTATGCCTTGTTTGGCCCGACCGTTTCAAGTTCTACCATCAGCACTGAACTTTCGTTCATCATTGGGCCCACACCTGACGCAGCCTACTCGGTAGAGCTTCACTTCTACTATTACCCTGAGTCCATCGTGACTGCATCCACAACTTGGCTAGGCGACAACTTTGACACCGTGCTGCTATACGGCTCACTGGTTGAGGCGTACACATTTCAAAAAGGTGAGGCAGATTTACTTGCCCTATACGATACAAAGTATAAAGAGGCATTAGCCCTTGCCAAACGCCTTGGCGATGGTATGGAACGTCAGGATGCGTACCGCAGCGGTCAATATAGACAGGCGGTGACATGAGCATTGTTCAGACCCAGACCACCAGCTTCAAGACGGAGTTGTATCAGGGTATCCACGACCTGTCCACGGACACCATCAAAATTGCTCTGTACACGGGCAATGCCAACTTGAACGCGGATACGACTGTATACACAACGTCCAACGAAGTGGTGGCTACCGGCTATACAGCAGGGGGCAATACGTTGACTGGGGGGTCTATCAGTTCCTCGGGATACACAGCCTACGTGAACTGGGCCAATACGTCTTGGACGGCTGCAATCACGGCCCGGTGCGCTTTGGTTTACAACGCTTCGCAAGGCAACAAATCCATTGCAGTAATTGACTTCGGGGCAGACAAAACCTCGACCACGACCTTTACAATCACTATGCCTGCCAACACTTCCACCACCGCACTTATTAGGAGTTCAAATTGATTGTTACGACGACCAAAGGCGATATGGACGACTCCTTGTTGGAGATGCGTTCGGGTGAAGTTGATGACGACAATGAGTTCACTACGTGGACGGAATACTGGCTGGATGGCGAATTGGTTCACCGGTCTGCGCATGTAACGCTGAAGAAAATGCCCGGTTTTGTGGGCGCTGAAACAGCATCTTTTTAAGGACGAATCATGGCTAATACTCAATCGATGTGTACCTCCTTCATGGGGGAATTGATGACTGCAACGCACAACTTTGGCACGGCTCCTATCCGCGCAGCTACTACTGCGGACACGTTCAAAGCGGCGTTGTACTTTGCTTCCGCGACTATCAACGCTTCTACTACTGCGTATTCCGTTACTGGTGAAGTTACTAATACATCCGGTACAGGCTACACGGCTGGCGGTGTTACGGTGACCAATGGTACGGCTCCGATTGCTACCAATAGCTCGTCTACGGCTGGTGTGGCTTACTGGACTCCTACAGCAAGCTTCTCTTGGTCTGCATTGACCGTGACAACGGCGTTTGATTCAGTGTTGATTTACAACTCCACGCAAAGCAACAAGGCGGTCAGTGTTCACACTTTCGGTTCTCAGACTATTACGGCTGGTACTTTCACTCTGACCATGCCTTCTAATACGACGACAACCGGCTTGCTGCGCTTGGCTACAACCTAAAGCGGAGACGGCTAAAAGCCGTTTAAACCATGTTTGGTATCTCCGCCTACGCCCAGTCGCCGTATGCCTCGTTAGGGACAACCGCAGATGTAACGGTTTCCCTGACTGGGGTAACTGCGTCTGGCAATGTAGGAACGCTGACTCCGGTAATTTCACTGGCTCTAACGGGCGTGTCTGCGGTTGGCGCAGTTGGAACCCAGACAGTATCTATTTCGGTAGCCCTAACGGGCGTGTCCGCTACGGGTAGCGTTGGGACGGTTCTACGTGTTTTCCCATTAACAGGGGTGTCAGCATCTGGCGCAGTTGGAACTGTAGCGCCGACTACATCAATAGCCCTGACAGGGGTAGTTGCATCAGGTAACGTAGGGACAGTAGCCCTAACCAAGTCTTTTGCACTGACTGGCGTATCGACATCGGGGAATGTAGGCACGGTAGGGGTAACCAAGTCTGTAGCTCTGACCGGAGTATCAGCATCTGGGGCGGTTGGCACGGTAACGGCAACCAAGTCTTTTCCAGAGACCGGCGATGTAGCCACAGGTAGTGTAGGGACTGTTGGGGTTGCAATATCGGTTGCGTTAACCGGAGTTTCCGCTGCGGGTAATGTTGGCACAATCGTGCCGGGTAAAGCGTTTGGTATTACGGGGAACACCGCTACCGGTTCAGTTGGGTCTGTTGGCAAGTCCATTACCGTTGCCTTGACTGGGGTTTCAGCGGCTGGTCAGGTAGGTGATGTGGTCAAGATTTACTGGACAACCATCGTAGACAGTCAGGACGCAAACTGGCAAAATATAGATGATTCCGAGACCGCAGGTTGGGCGCTGATTGATACGTCAGAAACCAACGATTGGGTCTTAATTGACACGGCAGGTTAGGAAATATATGGCTTTTGTACTTGCAGACCGGGTAAAAGAAACTACCACTACGACGGGTACGGGGACAGTCACGCTCCTTGGAGCCTCCACCGGCTATCAGTCGTTCTCTGCTATTGGCAACGGTAATACAACGTACTACACGATTGCAGGCCAAACCGGCTCCGAGTGGGAAGTTGGCATCGGAACATACACCTCGTCAGGAACTACGCTCTCCCGCACCACGGTGCTGTCCTCCAGCAACTCTGGCTCCTTGGTCAGCTTCTCCGCCGGTACAAAGGACGTATTTGTTACCCAGCCATCCAGCCGCACGGTGTATGTAGGAGCCAGCGACCAGACCATCTACGGCGCAAACAATGCTCAAGGCAACGGTGGCTTGCTGGTGAATGCTACATCCATCAACAATAACTACACCGTCCAGTCGGGCTACAACGCCATCAGCGTAGGCCCTATCACTCTAGCGTCAGGCATAGCAGTTACACTGTCTTCTGGACAGCGTTGGCTCGTGGTCTAAGGACAATCATGGCATCAATCATCTCCGCAGGAACAACGACCAGCACCGCGCTGAACATGAGCGCGGACACTTCGGGTGCGCTTCAGCTTGCCACCAACAACGGAACCACGGCAGCTACGTTTGACACCAGCCAGAACGCCACGTTTGTTGGAGTTGTGGGCACTGCCAGCGTGTTCTTTGAGAATGGGCAGACCGTCAGTTCCAACTACACCGTCACCGCCGGAAAGAATGCAGGCTCTTTTGGCCCCGTTACGGTATCCACTGGCGCGACAGTCACCGTACCAAGCGGCTCTGTTTGGTCAGTCGTCTAAGGAAAACCATGAGTTCAATTGCATTACAAGGTAACGCAGGGGGGACAGGGGTCTTCACCCTTGCTTCACCTAGCTCATCCAGCAACTACACACTGACACTGCCTGCGGCTTCAGGAACACTTATTTCGTCTGCATCTCCCGGTATGGTGTTGCAAGTTGTAAGTACAACAAAAACAGATACGTTTTCAACTACCTCCACTACCCCCGTTGATGTGACTGGGTTGTCGGTAAGTATTACTCCATCTTCAACTTCCAGTAAAATTTTTGTTACAGGAAGTGTTTGCTGGGGGCAAGACAACACTGTACCTTACCTTGCTGGGTTTTTACTGGTCCGCAATTCAACTTCTATTTGTATTGCTGATGCTGCTGGTAGCCGAAGCAGATGGACATTTGGAGCGCAGGGTATTTATAGCACAGATAATACTGTTTTTGCCCCTTTGAATTACTTAGATTCCCCGGCTACTACGTCAGCGACCACATATAAAGTGCAAGTACAGGCAGAGTCCCCAAGGACTATTTGGATTAACAGAGGTGGTGAATCAGATGGCGATTCATCTATCACCGGGCGGTTTACGTCTACTATTACTGCTATGGAGATTGCAGGATGAATCACGAAGCAATATACGCCCTTTACCCCAATG
>Ga0214919_10011996_pt1 | contig 10727 bp, 5 predicted proteins | sample LL1503_MetaG_FD_177994 | JGI IMG/M metagenome (GOLD analysis project Ga0214919, IMG submission 177994) | Freshwater microbial communities from Lake Lanier, Atlanta, Georgia, United States - LL-1503 | ecosystem: Environmental > Aquatic > Freshwater > Lake | place: USA: Georgia | collected 2015-03-15 | reverse complement strand
TTGTCGGCGTAAATGATCGCGCTCTCTGTCAACGGCGGTTATAAAGTCGAGAGGTGTCCGAGCATAAACCGCAGAGGTAAAAAGCAAGACACACGAAAACATCCATCTTGTTATGGTGATGTGAAGCATAGAAAGGTTCCGTTCCATCTATTCATATTCAAAAGGCCACTCAGACAAAAACCCAAGACGCGATCAAAAGAGAGTCTCATGCCTTTCTCTTGCTGACATTGTGACATACCCAACGATCCAATAGAAAGACAAGGGTTAACAAAAGTCAAGATATAATTCTGTGTCCATGTTGATGTTCTCGTTGCAGTGGCTTTTCTCATGACCCAAAAGGTATTTTAGGCAACTCTTTGTGATGACATTCAATTATTGAGTGACAATAATAAATGTTGTTCCATAGTCCTTAGCAGATTCTATATTTTCGCTTGTTGGGTCTCCTTTACCGTGCGTCGGACTCTTCTTTGCTAATAATCGTGATTGGATTTTTTTTGTAAGAGGTCTGTAAAAAAAAATTTAAAGCTAAAAACTCACTAGGAGTATATATAATGGTATCCAAAAGGTATCTCATTGTTATATTTTCAGGTTCATCGATGCTGAAATTATAAACTTTTATAATGGTAATTGGAGCACTAAAAAATAATTTAAGACAAATAAAGTAAAAAACCTTTCCATAGTTTATTTTTTGTTCTGGATAACTCACAGAAAACTTTCTGTAATCTTTTTTAAGAATCTTAGAAAATATTTCTCTTGAAATAATTATGCATGGAGAAATTATTATAGCTAGATATATACTAATTATAATACAAGTTATAATCCAAATGCTAACATACCCAATCCATGAACTTATAAGAAAAAGATCAGAATTAGAAATGATTAATGACTCAATATTTTTTGTTATTAATACAAATAATGAATCAACATTTCTTGTTAATATTGGGAAAATATATTCGCAAAAAATAATCATAGGAAAATATATAAAAATGTTAGAAAGTATAAAATATTGATAGTAAATATTTTTTAAATATTTAAATTGTATGTTTTTTATGATCTATTTTTCAGTAAAAATTAATTGATGTTACATATTTTCTTAATTTATTCTTGCACTATTTCATTATATAAATCATGCAAATCTTCTTTTGAAAAATCATTAAGTAAAATTCGTTCGTTATTTTTTACTGCATATAACTCAAAAGTTGTTTTTTCTCCAATGTCTTCCAAGAATCTTACGTGATCAAGAACACATAAAAATCCAAACACAGCAAAATCAACAGAATTAGCTATTATTTTTTCTATATTATTTTTTGATTCTTCTGAAATTCCATTAAAAAAGTTAGAGAGTTCTAAATCACTTTTGCGTGGATTTCTACCCGCTGGGGCTAAAAGTTTTTTTAACATGCTACTTACACTGGAATCCCTTACTTCAGTTTTGATTCCTTCAATGAAATATTTTCTATCCATTAATACTATCCTTTCTTTTGATAAGATTGTGGTGCATCTTGTTTAGCAACACCAATTAATTCTTGAATATTGGAATTAGGAGCATTTGTATATCTACGCAAATCACGAGCTGTTTCAGCTAATAAATCACGAGGGTTGCTATTGTAATCTCCTTTTTTAGTTGGAATATCTAAGTGCTCCTCACGTGGAAGGGCAATTGATGGGGCTTTCTTTTCATTATATCCAGGAATTACTTGTTCTGCGGGGTGTTTTTGTGGTGCATGATGAATATCTAATCCATCACCAACTTTTGATCTATTCTTTAAATCTCTGTAACCACCAACTTCATATGGTTTTACTTGTTCCTTCTCCAATACACTCGTATCAGGCCCATCATAAGCTTGGTATCCCTCGCTTGTTCCTCTGGTAAGATCAATCGGCGCCTCTTCAAACCCCTGGTCTGTTGGCCTATAGTCATTCTCTGGCGTTACATGAACGGTTGGCTTACTCTCTTCTTGATTGACTCCTTGATCTTTCCAATCGACATCTTCAGGCGCCATCTCTCTTTTAGAAGTGCCGTTTAGATGATCTTCTGTTTGCTTTTTGGCAAGCAATCCTCCGGCCATTGCTGTCGCTGCTGCTACCCCCGCCAATACCGCTTCACCACTGACTTTTTTAAGAACCCCTGCTGCTACAGCGGCTGCTAAAGCCTGAGCACAATTGTTCTCAACCGCTGTTCTGGCTGTTTCGATACTAATGTGGACATTTTGTTTGGCTAAAAGCCCGACAATCCCGGCCCCAAGGGTAGACCAGTTCACCAGTCTTTGACTCTCAACTTCGCTTTGAACATAAGCCATTCTGACTTTTTCATCACGAAGGTCTTTTCCATCCGCCTTTGCCTGATCCTCAATCCTTTGAATCGTAACTTTCGGGTCTTCTTGGATGGCATTCGCAATCATCGCTCCAACAGCAGCGCCTGAAGCCCCTGATAAAAACCCATCTCTGGAATTTTGCAGCAGAATCCCTGTTACGCCGCCAACCAACCCATGGGCGATTTTGTTGGTTACAGTATCAAGGTCAGCCTGTCCAATTTCATTGGCGACCATCCCTTGAGCCATAGTCGCAATCCCGGTTCGTCCGATTTGCTTAAGGGCATCTTCAAAAGGCTTGCCTAAGCCAAGACTCACCGCCATATTGATGCTCATCTGTAAAGACGCGCGCTTTATATGATCGAGACCCGTTTTACAGTCAGCGGCTTTTGTTGGCAGTTTAAAGTGTATCCCCACGCCTTCCAGAACCCCGGCGGTTGCCATACTGATGCCGAGATCTTTAAAAGCATCCTCTGAAACAAGACTCTTGGCCGCCTGTCCAAAATCTCCATTGCAATTGGCTAAGGCCAAGGCGGCCCTGGAGGCAAGTGAGGCGACCAGTGCACTTGACATCCCGCCAATAACAGCGGTTGCTGTTGCCGTTGTCACAGCGGCCCCTGTCACCATCGCCGTGGAGAGCCAGGTGGCAGCCCCTTGTGTGGCAATCGTGGCAGCAAGAGCAATTAAGGCTGAAAGCGCAACTGAGGGACCGGAGGTGGAGTGCGATTCAAACTCGTGGAGTTCCTCCATGAGGGTAAAATTGATGCTGGTGGCCCCGAACAGCTCAATCCTGTCCAGCCATTGGATGGTCTGGCCTTTTATTGTCTCAATGTTGACAACAGGAGCGCTGATCTTGAGCTTGCCGGAGATCTGACTTTGACTCAAGGTCTGGTGCGTTTGCTTGGTGGCTTCTTGACTTGTCCAACAAACATTCGAATCACTCGAGGTTTCCACAGAAGCAGAATAATTGTTGCCGGCACGAAGGGTCACGGATTTGAGCGATTCTAAAAGCGTTTCATCCGCAACATAAGTAACATTGGTTAAATCAATCGGCCCCATCAGGGATCGAACCGTGATTGTTTTTTGAGCGGTGTGCTGACATCCCTTTGAAGTCGCCTGAACGCTTTGACGGGTTTGCTTGCTATCCGATTCAAACCAGCCATCACCTTTTGTCACTGTAACAGCTTCATGCTCATGGGTATCGTGGACATCAACCTCGTAAACACCTTGATCGCCTTCAATGAGAATGCTCAAAGCGTCGATGATGTTGGCATAGAGCATTTGAACGCCCCTAGCCGTTGAGACAAAATTCCCGCCTGAGCGATGATGAGAGACCTCTTGATGAACGGTTTTTGTGCGCTCATAACTCTCCCCGTCTCGCCAATAGCTTTGCATGGCCAAGGCAATGGCTTTGTCGATCAGATGCCGACCGGCTTGCAGTTTGGTTCTGATTCCAGATTCCGTGCTAATGCCCTCTAAGACAAGATCGGTGTCTGCACTTAAGGAGAGGTTTCTGCCCGCTGCCAAGAAGGTTCGGGTTAAGATATCTTTGTAATTGTCCGAATCACCCCGCCTTGAGACCGTTGAGGCGACCCTTAGCTCTTTAGCCGCTGTTAAAATGAGATCTCTTTGGGCTCTGGCTTCAGTACCTTCAATGGTCATATCTCCCTTGCTCTTTAGGGAGATGTCGTCTTTATCGGCTACAAGCGAAGCGTTTTTAAGGAGGACGCTGCCGGCAAACTCCCCCTCTATCCTGCCGCCAGTGATGGCTGATTTGCCTCTTACGTCTCTGCCTTTCTCGTGGCTTGGTATGTAAAGCTCAAGCACCAACACAGGGGTTTGACTACCAACCGAGTAGGTTCTATAAAACGCAATTGCTTCTTTAACTTCTGATAAACCGGAAGAGCGGAGATACCCGCCTTGCTGATAATAGAGCCCTCTTAAAAACATACGGGTGAGGATCTCTTCCCCGATCAAAAGCCGGGTCTTCTCCCGTCGGTAATTCTTACCTGTATAGGCGCTATAAACCTCGTGAAAGGCCTGGGCATCGAATGCCCCCGGAGCATAGAACGGCAGATACCGGGTTTGAGAGCTGCCTTGTTGTTTGTAAAGCTGAGCCAACGCATCAAGAACCCCTTGCTGGTTTCTCTTGACGCGCTCTTGAAGCGGCCGTTGCAAGAGACGATAAGCCGGATCGGCAACATAGGTTTCAATAAAAAATTGATAGATCTCTTCCGAGCGGGCCCACTCTCTTAACCCACTCAGAACCTTTTCATAAGGCTCAAGTGCCTGGAAAACCTTTTCTACCAGAGGATCCTTTCGCTCTGGATCAAGATCGAGAATTTCATAAGGGGTGTACCAGGTGTCAGGATAGGCTAAATTATAGGCCTTAACCTCTGCCATCAGCCGGTCATAGACCGGTATCATTTTCTTTTGATGGGCTTTGACCTGTTCAACAAAGGATGAGGAACCGATGTATCTGTCCTCTAAATCAAGGGCTGAGCCGGGCGTTTCAATCATTTGGATGATTTCTTGGCCTACAATCTTGCGGATCTCGGGATCGGTTTTAAAGGCGAGGAGTTTTTTGGTCAGCTTGGAGAGGGCCTTTCCCTTGAGGCTTGTTTGAAACAGAGATAAGTCAGTCTCTGAGGAGGAAGAGCGTCTGTGCTCATCCTCCTCGCCGTTTTCATCAATCACCGGCAGGCGCTCTCTGTTTTGCTCCCTAGCGTCTCCCATCGGATCGCTGAAAGGCACCGTATAGTCAAGCGATCCATCGGCTTGTCTTTGCAGAAGCGGGTTGTTTTGAGCTAAATAATCTTGATAGGCTTTGATCAGTCCTTGAAGGTCCGGATATAAGCCTTGAAGCCTTGCCGGTAGATTGGGTGTCTCATTCCAAGAACCCAGACCCTCCAAAAAGCCCTTCATCGCTAAGGAATCGCCTTTGAGCGTAACCTTATCAGCGCTCATCGTCCCATTGTGATTAAGCAGATCGTAGATTAAGTCGATTGCTTTGCCGGCCCGAATAATCGCCGGCTCCTCGGCGTAAAGGGTGACGTTCTCAGCTTGTTGCCACTCATTATAACCGCGATGATCTGTCATACACTCCCGCTTATAATGGTAAGCCCGGTTTCTGGGTTGACTGGTAAAAGAAGAGCCGGGACCCGGTTTATAGTCTTTGCCGTGGTTGCTTATCTTTTGAGCCGCTGCTAGGGTGCCGGCATCATCGATAATATGATCAACTTCAAACAGAATCGACTTTTCTTCAGAAATCAGTTCGCCGCGATCGGATTGGTTAAAGTCCTCAAAGGTATAGTAACGATTTCGATTCCCTGGATGGAAAGAGCCATGAAGCCGAAGTAAGGGCAGTGCCTTCACTGTAAATGTTCTTCCTTTTACAGAGACCGTCTGTTTAAACACCATGCGTGAGGACAGGTTGGTGATGTCGCCGCCGGGGGCATTCAGATTGAGTAAGCTGCGGCCTTCAGCGTGGGTATGAGCGAAGAGAATCCGATGACCTGGCGCTGCATTAATTGTGATCACGCTGTTTGAGGCTAAGGACGATCCGTTTTTACCTAGATAAGCATAAGAATAGGGGTGAACATAGGTAAAATGTTCATTAAAGAGCGCAATATCAGCCAAGCTCAAATCACCATAGGGCGGGGTACCATCGAATGGCATACCATCAGGATCTTCAAAATCAGCGGCAGACAAACCATGAGAGGCTAAAAGTTCAGCGTTTTGTTTCCTGATTTCAGCGGGCAGTGCAGTCTTTGGTAAAAAAGCTCCATAACTGGATTTAGGTTCTGTCAGGGGCGCATTGCCGTAGATAACGTCGCCGTTTTCTGCCGTCAGGGTTACCGGGCCTTCTCCAAAAAGAGAGGCGTAGGGCAGCATTAAGTCGCCTTTTCGTTGAATCAGGGTGAACGAATTATCTTGAGGTCCGACCTTGGGGTTTTTCACTGTCCAAATCTGACCGATTCTGCCCTCATCGAGGCCGATTGTAAACAAATCAGCGATAACCTGAAGGTGATTGGCCCGGATACTTCCTGTGTGCGTGAAGTGATGAAGATCAAACTCCCAGTTTCCTTTGAGAAGAAAAGGCTGAGCTCCAGTTTTTTGTTCGGGATAAGGCGCCAGAGGGGCATTGTGGGTAAAGGTCTTGGCTTTAACAAGGATTGTACCCTCCGAAACGATATCGTTTTTAAGGATCACCTCAGCTGCATCTTCTCTCTCGCTGAGTTTTAACAAAAGCCCTGCTTTACCCCGAACACTGCCAAGCTTGGTGACAGGGCTTCTGGTATGATCAACAGTGAAGGGAGTTTGGCTTTGAATCTCCCCCGAATTGATTAAATCAAAATACCACAGGTCTTGTCCCTTTAAGACTTCATGGATGCCATGGTTAGTAAAAAGCCCGCGAATGTGATAGGTCCCGAACCCAAAGCCAATCGTTCCATAGTTGGTGGTGTTGCCAACCGCAAAACCGTAATATTCACTAAGCTCTAATCCTTTTCTAGGGTCCTGCGTAATATAATCGTAGCCAGCGTCTTCTATAAAAAACTTGGTCTTTTTATGGGTAGGCGAGCCATTAACAATGTCTCTTAGACTCTTAACAGCCCCGTTCTTTTTGCCAAGCGAGCGGACCTTACGCAAGAGCACCTCACCTTGGTTCGAGAAAGGCATAGAGACATCTTCCCCTTCGTCTAAGTCCAGTCCGGTTAAATGAGCAACTCCTGTTGTGGTATTGTTAAACTTGGCTTCCATAAGCGCAGAGGAGGTGGCAATCAGAGTGCCTTGATTGTTAAAGACAGCTTTGGTCCCATCTTCCTTTTGACCTCCTTTATAGAGAAGGTCCTTAGCCTCCATCTTTCCCAGATGGGTATAGTCGTTTTGAACCTCTAAGGATAGGGTCCGATCGCTGATCCATTTAGATTTTTGGTCTGAGACAAGTGTTTGTCCCTTCCAGAAAAACCCCGACAGTGTCTTTAAAAATTGTGTATTGCTCAAGAGCGTTCCTGTCAACAGCGTCCCACCCTCAAGCTGTAGAGAATTTTCATTAATAAGGCGGTCGATATGACCGGTGGTTTTGCCCTTAACGGTTAGGCTTCCCTTATTGAGTACCCGGCCTGTGTTAAACAAAGCCTCACTTTCAACCTCAAGACTGGCTTCTGCTTCATTGGTAAAGTCGCTCTTCAACCCGTTTCCTTGCTCGAAGAGTTTGGCTTTGATATCGCCCGTGTTTATAAAAGAACGGGCATGATTGGTGAACTTTTGTCTGAGGTTCAGGATACCTTCATTCAGAATCTTTGCACACTCTGTTTGGCTCTTATTAATCTTGAGGGTTTGAGTTGTCCAAGTTGAGTCTTTGCCAAGGATCCATCTTGTCACCCTCTCACCTATTGTTACATCGGTATAAGTTTGCTCCCAGCCTGAGTGATCTTCAAACACTGCGTTGTTTAAAAGGAACGTTTTGGCTTCAAAGGCGCCTCTTTGCTCAATCTTACCTCGGCCTTTGGTTGAGAGCGTCCTCTTCACTTTGAAGATGCCCTCTTGCGTATTGGTAAAAAGCTCATGAACCATCAGATAAAGGCTTGAAGAAGCAATCAACCCCTGATTAACGCCGGAGACAAAGTCTAAGCTCCGCATGCCCAATAACTGTCCGCCGACAGCATTGTTTAAGGTTGTGCCGTGAAGGTGGTAAGGATTGTCATCAACGCCTTCGATGATGCCTCTTTCCCCGTTATCTAAAGTCTTGATGTTTTGAATCGAAGCATCCTTACCGGCGGTGATCTTGTTTTTGTTCAAGAGATCATGATTGTTTAAGTCCATGATCCCGTCTTCTCTTAAGATCACTTCTCCTTCGTTGTCAAAATTACCTTCATGCATGGTGATATTCGTTGCATGGAGATGAGCGCCGGCTTTGTTTGAAAAAGCAGCTTCAGTTACCCCCGTTGTGTCGCCCTTTGCTGCTTCTCCTCCCATCACCCAAACGTCTAGGGTTTTGATGAGAGACTTTTTACCTGTATGGTTGATCTCTTTTGCCTTAACCAACAAATGCTCAATGTTTAGATCCCGGCCCAGGACCACAAGGCCGTTTGCGTTATTAATCCGCAAAGCCTTAACAGCGTGAGAGGGGTTTCCGGTAACACACAGCTGTCCATCCACCGTAAAGACAAACTGCAGCCCTGAGACTTTCCATAAGATCCCGTCAATCTCTCCAGCCAGATCGAGGGAGTTGCTGAAGGTATTCATTCCCTGGTAGAGAGGATAGAATTTTTGAAAGATCGCTGCAAAAGCCTGAAAGAGCAAGGGATCCTTTAAGGTTTTGAGGTCAAGGCTGGGCAGCGAGGCGGTTTTTGATCTCGCAGAGGCGGTAGCGCTGAACGCTTCTTCTGTTTGATCGATTGAGGGGAGAGGCAGCCCGCCAACGCTTAAAAAGGTGAATGCTGCATAAGGATCCAACGGTTTTTTTGAAACGTTTCTGGCACTGAAGTTTTTTAAGTCTAGAGGATCATCGCCTGGAGACTTATCACCAAGACTCTCGTCACGTAAGCTTTCATCAAAGGGTCCGCCTTTGAAGACAGACCGAGGCAGACCTGGGTTCAGAACATCAACGTCGGCAGCAAACACGAAGCTCGGCCATAAGGTTTGAAACAAAAAGCTGAACAGAATCAGACAACTGCAGAGTCTTTGACAACCCTTTTGAAAAACAGAGGACTCTGGAGAAGAGGTAGAGTCTTTTTCAGGAGGTGGAGAGAAAGGGGAAGAGTTAGAAGGGGACTTTGAAGAAGACATGAATACCATCGCACGTACCTTTTTAGGACATTGCTAAGCTAAGGTCTTCATCAATTTAATATGGCAAAAAAAGGTGCTATATTCATAAAGAATGACCTAATTTTGTTTCAACTCTCTACCCCCCCCCTCACTCTTTTCAAGGGGAAAAAGGAGTTGGATTTCACCTTGAAAGAAGAGAGGAAAGAGGAAAGAGTCCAGTCTACCTAATTAACCCCTATCAAAACGCGACTCTTGTAGACTAAAACTTGTATGCTAAGCCGAACTTAAGAACGTGAGCAGAATACTTAACAGTGGCATCACTGTATTTCACCTTTCCACCCATGTTGTAGCCATATTCAACGCGCGCCAATAAGTGACCAAAGGCCCATTCATAACCAAATCCTGGAACAAAAACAACGTTTGTCTTTGATTTATTTTTTTCACTACCTTCTACTTTTACTGTATCTTTACTCATTTCAAGGCCCAGTTTGGCGTAAATCAAATTGTTATTGTCAATCACCGCTCCAAGACGAGGCGCCAAACCAAACACGACACCCCTATCATAGGTGTACTTAAATTGGACTTTTTGAGCATTGGCCACCTCAAACTCATAATTGAGTTTCTTATTGGCAGTGCTATGCTCAAGGTTAAACTCTCCACCCCAATAAAATCCATTGTTGTTTTGTCCATACCCTGTATACAGACCATAGGTCATGCCATTGGCTTTTTTGCTTTTTTTCAAAGCATCCCGCGCTGTCTGTCTCCAAGAGTTATCAAGATCAGCTTTATGGTTTCTCTGGGTCCAGCCTAACTGAGCGCCCAAATAAAATCCGTTGAAAGAACCGGAAGAGGCTTGTGCAACCTGAGTCACTGCTAAAGCCCCTAAGAGTACCAAAGATAATTTTTTCATTTTTAAAATGTCCTTTGTTTATGGTTAAACGTCGAAGACGAAACGTTGAGGTCTTTATCGACTTAATACCGCTTAACCGATACAAATGATAAAAAACCAGTCTTCCTGTCACGAAGCTCTAACCCTTGCCACCTAACCTTTTCAACAAGAAAAGGCAATTGACCTTCAATCCAAAAAATAGTTGTGTCTTTTGAGTCACCTTTTAGGTCTTATTCTCCTGGTTTTTCTAAACCTAGCCGAACTCTTGACTGAGAAGGGTAGAAAACTCACTCAGTATGTGGCATTCCAAAACAAAATGATGGTTAGCATATCATACCGTCGGGAGTGTCGGTAGGTTACTCCTTCACTTTTGGGTAAAATAATGGGGGAGATAGCATAGTGTCGGGAGTGTCGGTACCCCACTCTGGCCTTTTGGCAAAAAGTGAAGAGGATTCGCTCAGTATGTCGGAAGTGTCAGTAGGTGATTCAGGCATTTCAGCAAAAAATAAAGGAAGAGATACCATACCGTCGGGACTGTCGGTACCTCACTCTGGCCTTTTGGAAAAAAGTGAAGAAGATTCACCCAGTATGTCAGGATTGTCGGTAGTCAATCCTAATCCTTTCCCAAAAAATAAAGATCGTATAGAGAGACAGAAAAGGGCTCGAGCCCTTTGTAAAACTATGGGATTAAATCTGGGAGTAAGCCAACGGTGGCAACACTGGCAACCGATGAACAGGGGACTTTTTTAAAACCA
>Ga0214919_10011995_pt1 | contig 10728 bp, 9 predicted proteins | sample LL1503_MetaG_FD_177994 | JGI IMG/M metagenome (GOLD analysis project Ga0214919, IMG submission 177994) | Freshwater microbial communities from Lake Lanier, Atlanta, Georgia, United States - LL-1503 | ecosystem: Environmental > Aquatic > Freshwater > Lake | place: USA: Georgia | collected 2015-03-15 | reverse complement strand
TGGGGATGCGAGCATGAACTTCAAGAATGCCTCTTGAACTACTTCATTAGCCTCGGCCTCATCGCGGGTGATTCGGCGTGCTTGAGAGACTAACTGCGTGCGGTGTTCTTTGTAGATGGCTGAGAGCTGAGAGATTGACCAATCAGCGCTTGAGCCTGGGGTTGTAGATACTTCAGGCATTTCAGCTGCGGGGGCTGAGGCTAGAAGGCGGGTGGCATCGGCCATTGCAGCTGCTTTCGCTGCCTTTGACTTCAATAGTGCCATGTGAATAACTCCCGCGAGTTTGTATTAGATGAGCAACGTCTTGCCCTCTATTAGTTAAGACACCGCGCAGGGGCAAATGTTGTTGCCTTGGCGGATATTTCTTTGAATCTTTAGAAATTGGGGGATTTGAAGGCCCAGGGCCCTGAAATCTAGCGGCTCTCCTTGAGGATTGCCTGTGGGTGAGTACGAGGGGGATTTGAGCGTGTAGGGGATATTACGCAGGGCTTTCGCCGAAAGGCAGCGTTAAACAACCCTGCCGGAATCAGAGCTTTAGTCTATGGGATAGGCAAGCCTAAAGCCGATATTGAGGGTTAGGGGCGTGTTGGATTGGGCATGAATGTGGGGATAGATGTGGGCCCAGACGGGCCTGCTTCGCCAAAGCCCAAATGATCACTTACTTGTCTGAAGTTAGGCACTGAATTACCTCACTTTGGAGGGCTCTGCCTCGGAATTCATAAAAGCAAGGGAGGAGTTCGGCAATTGGCGCAGGCTTGGAAGATCTGTATTCTCGAAAAGCGAAGGCCCCGAGTGTCGCTGATCCAAGCCCCAACCAAGTGCTTCGCTGGGTCTTGTATCCCGCCATGATCTTAAGGGCTAATGCCAAAGTTCTAATGCGCGCAAACTCAAATCCCTCATCAGCAGAGGATGGATTTAAAACTTTGAATGAGTAGAACTTCGAAAACCATTGAGGGTAGGTAGACATCTCGACGCAATTCACCTGGAGGGCTTTAGCTAATTTGCGAGAAATGACCGCAGCTGCATCATGATCTTGGTGAGCACCTTCAAATGTTGTCGTAATAATCTGAGTTACTTTCTCACCTTGACTCCTTATCATCCTCTCAATATTCGTCAGACTTTCTTTACTAACAAATTTGTGAAGCACCCCTTCCGGGACTGAATTTTCTAATCCCCACCAAATCACTTGCGCATTAAACCCAGATAGATGCTTGTGGAATACAACTTTTGCCTCTGCAGTTCTCTTATCTAACTTTAATCTGGACGAGCCTTCAGATACTCCATTAGTAAGATAAATAAAGAGTTTCTGCTCTGAATTCAAAATGTGAGGGAGTAGGAAAACTTCATCATCTTGGTGAGCGAGCAGAAATACTTTCAATTCGATTCTCCTCCATCCATCAGTCTATTTACATGAATTTCTAGTATTGCTAGAAGGCGTCAAAATCTGGAAAACTCCACGAGTTTACCTCAGTATCTGAACCGTTTAAAGTCTGATAAATCATCACTAAAGGTGAAGGTTTCAATTTTTCAGGAAGTTGTATTCGAGGTTTATTGTCTCTAATCCAATCTACAGTAAAGCCGCTTCGGCTCTTGCTCGATAGTTCCATCCCTGCCATGTCAGCGTCCTGAATTGGAATTATGGATTTGATTTTAAATGGAAAATTCTTTGGACGCATTGATAGCTCAACTAAACCATCTCCAACTAACTTCTTTTCCAATTGCTGACGAGGTGAATTGATTCGCCAATCTAGCTCGGCCTGTGACCACGACCTTGCACCGTATGTGGGCCGTCTTAGGTCCCCAAAACGAAGGTTGAGCCTTCCAATTTCACTAAAACCCAAGCGCTTAATAAATGCTGATGCTGACTGGGCGTTAGCTACGCCAACGACATAATTGTATTTTTTACTCCAGCTCTCATATGTCATCTGTGCCAGTTTTTGGTACAACCCTTTAGATCGGTAGTCAGGATGCGTTGCAGTATTAAGTGAGAGCAGCCCTAAGCTCTCTCCAACCCGGGTTGGAATACAGGCATAGTGCGCGGCTAGCACATCACCATCCATCGCATCGAAACCAACAACGTCGCCAAGAGGGTTTGAGAAGTAAAGCCACTCCAGGTAACTCCTGTTTAATTTTGAATGCGGAAAACACAGATTAAGCAGCGTTTCGTGATGACCAACGCTGTTGAGGTGGATTTCCTTAATCTCCATTGAAACAGGTTACCGATATAGCCCCTCTTCGAGAGGTTTCGAGTAGGAGAAATCCCAACTATTTTCTCTCCCGAACTGCGATTGCTGAAGCAACTCGACCCAATCGGCTGCAGTTTGAAGGGCAAAAAAATTTCTCAAGGATAGAATCTAGCTCTTATGAAAACTTTGACTGTACTAGTACCTATTTTCAACGAGGACCGGACAATTCAGGAACTCGTTCAACAATTAGAGGCAATTCAGGATGGGGTTATTTCTCAATGTATCTTTGTTAATGACGGAAGTACGGATTCCACCCTTATTTTTCTTAATAAGTCTTTAGAAAAAGTTAGATTTAAATTTCAAATTATTTCGCAAAAAAATGGTGGTAAAGCAAGCGCCATCCGTGCGGGTGCCAAGCTATTAAATACCTCCCACGTGATAATTCTTGATTCTGATCTAGAGTTAGAAACTAGTGATGTTGCAGTTTTCTGGAAAATTGTCATGGATGGAAGATCCGATTTTATATTCGGGTATAGAAAATTTCTAGCCCATTCGTCTTTCACTTATAGGTATAGTCGTGGAAATCAAGTACTTTCTAACTTGTACGGCATACTTTTTAACGAGGTAATTACAGACATAATGTGTGGCTATAAATTAGTCCCGTCGATAATTCTCCAAGAATTGCCCTATAAGTTTAAGAAGTTTGGGTTAGAGATTGAAATACCCATGCAAATGTGGAAGCAACGATTACGTCCCTATGAAGTTGAGGTTCACTATCATGCACGAACCCGAGCTGAGGGAAAGTCAATCTCCGTCAAGGATGCGGTCGCCATTATTCTTTCGATGGCATACTTTAGGTTAAGTAATAGGCGCTGAGTGCAATGAAGAATCTACTTAAGACACCTTTTTCATTTTCATTACTCCGGAACTCCTTAATCCAATTCGTTTGGTGGGTTACTTTCTTTCCAGGATTTTACTCGGGTGATTCATTTGGTGCTGTGGCAATGGCAAAGACTGGGGACCTGACGAACTCAGGAACAGCATCTTGGGCGCTATATGTTCGAGTCTTTTCACTTTTTGGGCATGCTTTTCCAATTCTTACAATTCTGAGTGGCCTGATTCTTGTTTACGGCGTGACGCGATTGACCTATGCCATCTTTGAAGATAAATCTGCGGCGATGACCTCATTCATATTAACCTTAACCCCCATTGTGGCCGGGATGGGAATCACGCTGTGGCACGATATTCCATTTACGTCGGGTCTTCTACTAGTTGTAGCTTTCTTCATAACTTGGATCAAATATCCTGAGAAAATAAAAAGTAATCTTTTCCTAGTATTGATTCCTGGTGCCCTCCTGGCTTCATTTAAGCCAAACGGGTTGCCCACGTTGATTATTTTTGCAATCCTTATGTCATTTTTTAAAATAACGAGAGCCAGTTCAAAATATATAGCTGGCGCAATTCTATTAAGTAGTGCTTTCACTTTTCTTGGCTCCAATGTAATTATCGGTATGAGCCCAATTAATAATTATTACGCCCAAGAATGGATGAGGGGCGACATTTCTTGTTTCGCTACTACAGAACAAGGGCAAGGATTCGTAGAAAAAGAAATTCCCGGTATCGGCAACACAGCCAAGTGGGCCTCGCATGAGGGTTGCAGTTTTCTAAATAAAGCCGAACTTTCAATTGACGAGAAGATTGCTTCCGAAAAATATGCACCAAAAGCCTGGTTTCACTTACTCCAAAGGGATCCTTTATTTGTCTTGAAGACTCATTTAACTCGACATGCCTATCTAGTCCCGCTGCCACTTTCGGGGATACCTACTGAACCTTTTTTACACAGCACTATTGAGGTTAAGGATGGAGGAATCGAGTGGGCTTTCCCATCGGTTGCAGAAAAAGCCCGTGTAATCATGCGCGCTTGGAACGCATCTAGAGGTCTGACTGGCTGGGCTGGCCTTTGGTTAATGGTCTTGCTTGGACTTGCGATATTACTTAAACAAAAAACCTTAATCCCCGCAATCTTGATGTCTTTATCAATCATTGGAGTTCTCTTCATAGTGGCGCCTATACCTGATGGACGATATGCCTTATTCGTATTGATAACTGGGCAACTGGCCCTGATTGGAAATATCGTTGAGTGGGCCCAGACGGGCTCGAACCGTCGACCCACGGATTAAAAGTCCGTTGCTCTACCGACTGAGCTATAGGCCCCACTTGCCCATACGCCTGTATAACAAGCTTATTAAGCATTCGAATTATGCCAAGTTATGTCTCTTTAAGCCAATTTGAGGGCTCTTGCGTGACAGATGTGTGACAAATTCCTATGGGTTTATGAGGAGGCTTTGGAAGTAGTCTAATTCAATACTAGATTCTCGTAATACAAATATATTGCAAAGAAAATCATAAAACTTGCGAAATTAATCATGGCTTGTTGCAGAATCTCTCATCTAAGATATGCTCGTAACTTAGGTGATTAATTAAGGAGTAAGTTTGCTTAGAACATGTGCTTGTTGTTTAAATTCTGAATTAGAAATAATTTGGGAACTTCCGAATTTACCCCTAACTGGAATTTACCTTACCAGTCATTCAGAACCAAGTTTTGAATATTTACATAATCAAAATTTGTTATATTGCAATAATTGCTCTCATTTACAGCTGAGTAAAATTGTTGACCCTGATTTACTTTATTTAGAGACATATACCCATAGAACTTCTACTAGTCCCATATCAAAATCTGGCAATGAATTTCTTTTAAACACTATTTTAGATAAAGAATTTACGAACAAAAAACAAATCTTAGAAATTGGTTGCAATGATATTTATTTGCTAAAAAATCTTAGGGGCATCTCTGAACATCGAGCTGGAGTAGACCCGATTTTTGATAACAATAAAATCGAAGTGGAGCCTGGAATATTCGTACATGGAGGTTTTGCTGAATCCATTGATTATGGAAATCTAATTGAAAAGCCAGTTGACTTAATAATTAGCGCCCATACATTTGAACACATTATTGATCCTGTTAAGAGCTTACTTAATTTAAAACCATATGTTTCCGATAAATTGGATTTCATAATTGAAGTCCCAAGTAGTGTAAGAATGTTAGAACAGTTACGATTAGACCAAGTATTCTCACAACATATAAATTATTATTCTCCAAAATCGCTCACTCAACTTATGCAGACTATAGGATTACGATTTGTAAGTATAATTCATAATTATTCTTACTGGGGTGGGACACAAATACTGTATTTTTCAAATTATCATAATAGTGATGAATCAGTCAAAGAAAACATATCTAAAGAAACCTTTTATTCAGCAAAGAAGCATTTTTTAAACGAAATCGAAATTATTAAGTTCAAACTTAAGAGTGCCCCGGGAAGAATTTTTGCATACGGAGCAGCACAAATGTTACCTATTTTGCAATATCACTTGGGTGACGTTTTTGACTTGGTAAGTGAAATTTTTGATGATAACCCAGAAAGAATAGGAAAAAATTTTCCTTTTGATTTGAGAACTATAAAAGAATTAGATGGATTTAAATTCTTCCCAGATGATACAATTCTCATAACTGCTTTGGATAGCGCGAAACCACTGACTAAGCGCTTAATAGATAAGAATATCAATTTAATTATTCTACCAATTGGAAACATTTAATGGACTTAGGTATTAATAGTAAAACAGCTCTTGTGACTGGTGGTGCGAGTGGAATCGGGCTAGCAGTGGTTAAAGAACTCGCTATTAACGGTTGTAAAGTCTACTTCACATCTAGAAGTAATTTAGATAGTACTGTAATTGTTGAGTTGCAAAAATTGGATCCTATTCCTGAGTTAATTCTTGTGGATGCTTCCTCTAATAGTGGGCCTAGATATTTATTTGATTTTTTTTTGAAAAATAATATATGCGTTGATATTTTAGTGAATAATATAGGAGATACTTTAGGAATTTTAGATCCATTTTGTTCAATTGAAGATTGGCGCAAAATTTACAGACTGAATTTAGAATGTCATGTTGAACTAAATAATTTTATGTTACCAATAATGATGAAAAATAAATGGGGTCGGATTGTAAATATTTCCGCTAATGCAAGTTTAGAAAATTCCGGTCCTGTCCCATATTGTTCAATAAAAGCCGCTTACACTGCATATACAAGATCTATGGCGAGAGTGTTAGCGAAATCTGGCGTAGTTATGTCTGCCGTCCTACCAGGTGTGGTAATTACCGAAAAGGGGCATTGGCAAAATGTTCTTAAAAATAATCCTTCTCATGCAGATAAGTACTTATCAGAACGAACTCCAATGGAAAGGTTTGGTAGAACCAACGAAATTTCGCCTTTCGTTGTATTGCTTTGTTCAGAGAAAGCAAGTTTTGCTGTAGGTTCAATACATGCAATAGATGGTGGTCAAGCAAAACACTATTATTCGGGAAATCTGGACGCCTTTAGCTAAAAAATTATTTATCTTTTTCAATTACATACTTCCACTTAGGATCCGCAAGCATTTTTTCTAGTTCGCCATCATTTAAATTGTAGAAATTCTCTTGGCTTGGAAATTTTCCTTCTCGGACTTCTGAAGAATAATCTTTGAGGGCCTCTTCAATCATAATTCCTGCTTCACAATACCGCTTGACAAATTTGGATTTAAATTCAAAAAACATTCCTATTAAATCATGCAAAATTACCAGCTGTCCATCAACTTTATCTCCGGCGCCAATCCCATAAACAGGTATGTCAAGGTTTTCTGTGATTAATGCAGCGGACTCTCTCGGCATTGCCTCTAAGAACATAAATTTACAACCTGCATCTTGTAGCCTAAGGGCATCTTCAAGAATAGCTTTTGCTGCATCAATCGTTTTCCCTTGTACTGTATAGCCACCCATCATTGCACGTGTTTGAGGTGTAAGCCCAATATGCCCCATAACCACAATTCCAGCGTCGGAGATAGCTTTTACCCTGGAAAGCATTGTCCCTTCAACCTTAACTGCATCACATCCACCTTCTTGCATGAAGCGCCCAGCGTTTTTGATTGCCAACTCATCAGACTGCTGATAGGACATAAAGGGCATGTCACCAATTTGGAAGGCGTATTTATTTGCCCTCCAAACACCTCGACAGTGAGAAATCATGTCGTCCATAGTTACGGCGATAGTAGTTTTATAACCTAAAACAGTCATTCCGAGAGAATCCCCTACCAAGATAAAATCAACACCAGCTTTATCAGCCAGTAATGCTTCCGGATACGTATATGAAGTAACACCTACAGCTCGAGTTCCTTCTTGCTTCATTCTCTGTAAGGTTCGGATTGAAACTTTACTCCGTTGACTATCAGCCATAAATTCTCCTCTTCATATAGAAACCCTAAATCACTATATAGTAAAAACCGGTATTTGTACAGTATCGTCCAGATTTTTCAAGTTTCCGCCAAATTTAAGCATAGGAAAAATTGTTTGTTCGGGCTTGATCATCACATCAAATATTCTAGGTCTACCTTTATTTATGGATAAATCTAAACTGAAATCTTCTAATTTATTAATTACTAAATAATCAATTTCAAATCCATTGGCTATTTTTTGAAAGTCAGGAAAATACAATCCGGATTCATGGTCAACGCCTATCATGCGGCCTTCAAGCCACGTATTAATTGTTTGTTTTTGTATTCCATGCCCTTTATTATTAAAAATAAATATGTCAATTGGAAGATTATTTCGAGTAATTGTCCCAAGTTCCTCTAAACACATCATTAACCCACCATCCCCAATTATGCATGTAATTCTCGATTTAGGGTTAGCTATAGATGCACCAATTGCCGCTGCAAGTGAAAACCCCATCGGTGAATGATTCCAAGCCGATATTAATCTTTGATTAGATTTACAATTAAAAGATTGCATGGTCCAGCATAAATTTCCACCTGCATCTGTAACTATTATTGAGCCGTTATTTCTGAACGCGGACAATTTATCTAAAAATTTATATGCGCTAATTTCTACTTTATCATTTTTGTGCTCTTTTATTACCGAAAATTCATCTCTTAACCAAACTACCCATTTATTCCAATGATTATTGTTAGAAGTTTCTATATAAAACTTATTTGTAAATTCTTTTAAATCTGATACAATCTCTAAATCAATTTTTAGATCTGTTTTTTTAAACTTACGTATCTCGGATTTTTCAATATCCACCATAATTTTTTTTGCAGAAGGTGCAAACTCGCTTAGTTTTCCACCAACTTGCATTTGGTTCAACCTAGCTCCAAGAATTATAATCAAATCACTCTCTGAAACAGCCCAATTTCCAGCACGAGGCCCACATACCCCAAATGTGCCAATATTTAAGTAGTGGTTAGTAGGGAGTAAATCTTTGGCAGCCCAAGTTGTCACAAATGGAACATTTAATTTTTCGAGAAAGTGAGTTATTTGATTCTCAGATTTAGAAATCCTAACTCCTCCTCCCAGGATCACAATTGGTTTTGATGATTCAGCTAAATATTTATTAATTTCTTTAAAAATTTTTAGTTTGTTTTTTTCTCCTCTAGGCTTATTTGATTTACCTTTGTACCCTTTGAGTTTTTTAGGATTAATTTCGGATCTCTGTAGATCATCTGGTATATCAATTAAAACGGGACCTGGGCGATCATTTTTGGCAAAGTAAATAGCTTTTTCAAGAATATAGCGAATCTGTTGAGGGGATTCTAGTTTCAAAGCTAACTTTGTTATAGGTTTAAATATATTAACTACATCAGTTTCTTGAAAACCGTATTGCCTTATTTTATTTTTAGACTTTGATCTAAAAGTTGCAACTTGTCCAGTTATACAAATCATTGGAATTGAATCAAAAAATGCATTACTTACACCAGTAGTTAGATTTGTCGCCCCGGGCCCGCTCGTAGCAACAACTAAGCCAATATTTTCTTTTGAGGTCCTAGAATATGCATCCGCTCCACTTGCTGCAGCTTGTTCATGCTGTGAACAAATAATTGGAATATTTGTTTTATGATTTATCGAGTCAAGTAAATGCAAGACCGCACCACCAGAAACCATAAAACATGCTCCGACTTGATTTTTTTCTAAAAACTCAGCGACATAATCAGCTAATTTCATTTAGATTCTTCGCCTATCTTTTAGAGTTCTGAATCCAGAACGTTGGTTTTAATCTTATCCAATTAGTCAGCCCTGTGGGAATTGAACCGTGGCCTCACGGATTAAAAGTCCGTTGCTCTACCGACTGAGCTATAGGCCCCACTGCGCACTAGTTTTGAGCCTATCGGCCTCATCAACTCAGTCGCGAGGCGCAATCGTATCGGAGATTCGGGTCGTCGCTACCGCCCGTTGGCTGCCCTGGCCAAGCGATCTCGAATAGCAACTGCAATCCCGATCCCGATTGGCTGCATGACTACTACCTCTTTTAACCCTTGCGCATCGGCCTCTCGCAGAGCTGAGTAGAGAATCTGCGCAAACTCTTCGTCGTTGTGCGGTGATGCCAAACGAATTGCCCCTGCTGGCGTTTCCATGTTTGCATGAGCGATAAAGCCTTGGCCTGGCCTTGGTATTTCACATAGTAAAACCTTTGCAGCCGGTGCATAGTGATTTTCGAGTGAACCGCTTACACGGATCTCTGTATCGGCCGAAGAAATTAAGTTGGAGGTCGATGTGCTCTCTCCGCCTTCTTGAGCATTAATAAATGATTTGCTCGCCTTAACAACTATCTGCCCAGTCGAGGCTTCGATCATTGCAACTGTAATTGCACCAGGGCGCAAGATACGCGGAACATCGCTCGTGCAATCGATGATCGTCGACTCAACTCCTACCGCACATGCACCACCGTCGATTATCTGATCAGCGGAGTCTAAAAACTCTCCTATTTCTTCTGCCACGGCCGCAGCTGTTGTTGGAGAAACCTGACCAAAACGATTTGCACTTGGGGCGGCAATTCCTTTACCTCCAACGTTTTCAAAGGCTTCAAGTAATGCCAACGCAACAGGATGATTCGGAACTCGCACACCCACAGTGTCTTGTCCGCCAGTAATAAAATCTTTTGCAAGTGAACTTCGCTTCAAAACCAATGTCATTGGCCCTGGCCAATAATCACGGGCCAACGAAATCGCATACCCAGGCACCTCTCTTGCCCATTCCCCCAAGCAATCCATCGACGCAACATGCACAATCAATGGATGATCGGCCGGTCGACCCTTAACCTCATAAATCCTTGCCACGCCCATTGCATTACAGGCATCTGCGCCTAACCCATAGACAGTCTCAGTTGGAAAGGCAACTAAACCCCCGGCCACCAAGTGCGAGGCGGCGGCGGTCATTGCCTCTGCTGTGCAGTTAGATAAGAATTGGGGTGCGCTCACCCCTTAATTCTCTCACTATTCACAGCAATCTCTCACACCCTCCCCATTGCATAGGAGATACTTAAGTTATGAAAACAAAGATCCTTCGCACACTAGCCACCATAGTCACAGTCTCGGCAGTTGCCGGATTCATCGCCCTTGCAATCCCAGCAAATGGCGCAGGCACGGCAGATAACCGCTTCATCACCGTCACG
>Ga0214919_10011994_pt1 | contig 10729 bp, 11 predicted proteins | sample LL1503_MetaG_FD_177994 | JGI IMG/M metagenome (GOLD analysis project Ga0214919, IMG submission 177994) | Freshwater microbial communities from Lake Lanier, Atlanta, Georgia, United States - LL-1503 | ecosystem: Environmental > Aquatic > Freshwater > Lake | place: USA: Georgia | collected... | reverse complement strand
AAGTTCACCTTTCTCGGTTGAAGCTTTTGATATTCTACAAAAAATCGAGATGCCTGCTTGGAAAATTGCTAGTGGGGAATTGGGCAATGAACCTTTAATAGATTTGATTCTAGAAACAAAAAAACCTGTATTAATTTCTACTGGCATGAGTTCATGGTCTGAAATAGACAGTATTGTTGATTTGATGTTAAAAAATAACACAGATTTTTGTCTTATGCAGTGTACTAGCAAATACCCAACTCCATTGTCACAAATTGGATTGAATGTTATAGACCAATACAAGACAAAATATGATTGTAATGTCGGATTATCAGATCATTCTGGATCTATTTTTCCGGCAATAGCAGCGATTAATCGTGGTGTAGATTTGGTTGAAATTCATTTGACTTTAGATAAAAGAATGTTTGGCCCAGATGTTGCCTCATCATTAACTGTTGATGAGTTTTCTTTAGTGTCAAAAGCTCGAGATTCATATTTCGAGATGATGTCTAATCCTGTAAACAAGAATACCTTGTCCGTTGAGCTTAATTCAAAAAAAATGCTTTTTGGAAGAAGTTTGGCTCTTGAAAAAAGCCAATTAAAGGGCACCATAATAACAAAGGAACACTTAAGGCTAAAAAAACCAGGCGGAGGGCTTTCTTACACAGAAATAGATAATATTTTAGGGTCTAGATTAGCTCGTGACGTAAATAGTGATGAGCTGCTAACATTGGATGATTTTGAGAGATGAGTGCTAATAAGAGAAAAGTTTGCGTAGTAGTTAACAGCAGAGCAAATTATGGCCGAATAAAGACCGTCTTGACTGCAATAAAAGATCACCCATCTCTCGAGCTTTTTTTGATTGTTGGGGCATCAGCTTTGTTAGCCAGATTTGGTAATGTTCGTGACATTATGGAAAGAGATGGGTTTTATCCTAATTCCACAGTTTATACTATACTGGAAGGAGAGACTCCAACAACTATGGCTAAGTCAACAGGGCTAGCTATTATGGAACTTGCGACAATTTTTGAAAATTCAAAACCAGACATAGTCCTCACAGTTGCAGATAGGTTTGAAACTATTGCAACGGCAATTGCGGCCAGTTATATGAATATTCCTTTGGCACATACCCAAGGGGGTGAGGTTACTGGATCTATAGATGAAAGCGTTAGGCATGCGATAACAAAGCTAGCACATATCCACTTTCCAGCAACAGACAGGGCATATAAAAATGTAATTCGTATGGGAGAGCCCCCAGAAACTGTTTTCAATGTAGGGTGTCCTGCAATGGACGTAATTTTAGATATTGACCTCAAAATTCCGGAAAGCTTTTTTGATGAATATTTTGGAGTAGGACCTAAAATAAACTTTAATGAGCCTTATATTGTTGTTCTTCAACATCCTGTTACTACAGAATATGGACATGGTTATGCTCAAATTAAAGAAACTCTTGCAGCTGTGAAGGAGATTGGAATTCAGACGGTTTGGCTTTGGCCTAACGTAGACGCTGGCTCTGATGATGTTTCAAAAGGCTTGCGTGAATTCAGAGAAAACTATCCTGACTCCCCCATACATTTTTATAAGAACTTTGCAGTCGAAGATTACGCCAGATTAATAAACAATTGTATTTGTTTAGTTGGTAATTCAAGCTCTGCAATTCGGGAGGGTTCATTATTGGGAGTGCCTGCTGTCAATGTTGGAACTAGGCAGCTTGGAAGAGAGCATGATGTGAATATTACCCATGCCAATTATGATCGTGTTGAAATATTAAATGCAATTAAATTACAAATTAAGCATGGTCGATATACAAAATCGCATTTGTTTGGAAAGGGGGATGCTGGTAAAAAAATTGCAGAAGTACTAGCATCTGTTGAGTTAAATGTTCAAAAGAAATTAACATATTAATATGATAGCTAATAACAATTACTGTCCATGTTGTAATACTAAAAAATGTAAACCTTATTTTCAGGTCAAGATTCATGGTGATTATTTGTATTTAACAATGGAAAAATAGAAATGACACTATCTAAATCCCAAGTGGAAGAACATGAGCAAGTATTATCAGAGAAAGTCTTTCAAGTTAAAAAAAAATGGCCTCAGTTTGAATTGTTACTCGATGACATAAGAACTATTTCCAAAAAACTTAAGTATGGCTCTAATGTTGTTGCAATGGAGAGAACCTTGCTTTACGGAGGCTTCAGTCTAATTGCCCCTTTTTTTTCAGAATATAACTTTATGTCACTCGATTGCAGTCCGCCCAGCGCAGATGAGAGAGGAGCATACAATGCGAATATGATTAAAGATGCTAGATTTATTAAAGTTCCATATACGAATCGAGTTGATTTTGACTCAACTGGACTTGCGTCAGATTCTGTTGATTTAATTCTAATTCCCAATTTAATACATCATGTAAAAAATCAAAATATCTTATTTAAAGAAGTATCTCGAGTTTTGAAGGTTGGTGGGTATTTATATTTATTTGAGCCTTTAGTAAGAGAGCTTCATCAAATCCCCGATGATTATTTAAGATATACGCCTTTTGGATTAAATGAAATTATGAAAAACTTTGGTTTTAGCGAAATTAAAACTTGCACAACAGGAGGCCCTTTTTCCGTCATTTCTTATGCTTGGATCCAAGCCCTAGAATATTTTCCAGAAGATTTAAGAACGAAAATGTCCGACTGGTTTTATTCTGAAGAATACGATAAGTTAATTTTGTTTGATAACATGTATAAACAGAACTTAGTCCGTCAGCATACATCTTTTCCTACAGCATTTTCAATTTTAGCTAAAAAGCAGTGACATATAATAATAAGAACATTTTAGCAATTGTTCCTGCAAGATCTGGTAGTAAGGGTATACCAGAAAAAAATATTGCTATTTTAAATGGCGTTCCACTACTAGGTCATGTTGGTATTTTGCTTAAGGAATTAGATTTTGTAGATTACTCATTACTTTCAACTGACTCTGTTAATTTTGCCAAAATTGGTCGCTCATATGGACTCAATACTCCATTTTTAAGACCACATTCTCTGTCTGGAGACGCTAGTTTATCAATTGATGTTTGGCGTCATGGATGGATTGAAGCCGAAAGGATTACAGGAAAAATTTATGATATTTGTATTTTTTTAGAGCCTACCAGTCCATTTCGAAAACCAGAAGATATCTATAATGCCCTAGAATTATTGACCAGCATTGAAATTGACTCGGTTGTATCAGTTTCTAAAACACGAGCACATTTTACCCCAGAAAAAACTATGCAAATTGATGACCTGGGATTTCTATCGAAATACGTAAAGAGTGAAGTTGATTTTTCTATTCGTCAGAAAATTCCTTCATATTATCACCGTAATGGCGTCTGTTATGCGGCAAAAAGAAAAGCAATCTTAGATGAAATGCAAATTATAGGCACGAAAACCTCCGCATTAATAATCGATCGCACTGTTGTAAATATAGACGATCAAATTGATATGCTGTGGGCTGAATTTTTACTAACTAAATCGATATGATAAATATTTATTTTATAACTTCGATAGTACTGTTATCTTTTTTACCGACTCTTGCTAGTTTTATGAATTATTATGAGGGGAATGTTCAGCGTATTCTAATGCTAATAATTCTAACGTGCCCTTTTTTTTTCTTAAAAATAAATTCCAAGCATGACTTAAATGGAGTAATAAAGTACGTATTAAAAAATAGATTGTGTGTTTTTTTAATATGCACTACATTCATTAGCATTTTTCATATCTTAATTGAGAGAAAACCAACATCAATAAATTACATTGATATTTTTGCACCTTCTTGTTTGTTGGTTTATGGCATAGTCTTATATAACAAAATATCATTAAAAAGTATTTTTAGTGCAATCTATTGGGTTTTAGCAATTTGGATTTGTGTAGGGCTTTTAGAGTTGCTTTTAAATACTTTATATGGAAATACTTTTTGCCTTCCTCATTGTATTTACTATTTAAATCGACCTAATTCTCCACGAAGTATTCAGACTTTATTGGGCCTAGAAACTAATATTTCTCTGGAAAGTCTTGGGCTAGCAACTCAAGAGTTTTCAGTTATTCTAGGCGCAAGCCTTATAATTTTGCTCGAAAACCTGAAACAGAACCCAAAGTTTTATAAGCTATTGGGAATTTTTATAATTATTTTTTTAGAATGTTTCTCTCTGTCTTTTAGTGTAATATTAGCTCAAGTAATGGGAATTGCTGTTGCTTTTAAAGGCAACAAGTTTCAATTTGATTATATACATATTTTACTTGGCTTGCTTACTAGCATAAGTGTTGGCTATTTATTAAAGTTACCTAATTCAGGTATGTATTACTATTTTGATGTTTTATTCATTCAACCAATTATTTTTCTATGCAACCTTAATTGGAATGAATTTTTATTTGGTTTAATGGCCACTGAAAACTATCCTGCTGAAAATAGGATTACTGTATTAATTTTAAGGTTTGGTATATTTTGGTTTATTTATGTTTCTATTCAGTTGATTCGCTTATATAAATTTCTAGCAGTTTCAGGTAGCATTAGAAAAATGATCAGTATTAGAATGCTTTTTATTTATTTTTGCATAGTATCAATTCATAATAACCTTTGGCATACGTTAGCTGGAACTTTAATTTTCTCTCTGTTTGTAATTTTATTTTATGAAACTTTTAGGAGCTATAAAAAAATATGATTTTCGGTAGGTTAAGGAATTTTATAGAAGATACAATCCTAACAAGTCCTCATTTTTGGAAAAGACAGCCTTTAAGAACAGATAAACCTTCAATTACCTCTGATCTAAAATGCCTCAAAGAAAATGGATATTGCACTTTAGGAAAAATTCTATGTGAAGAGGAAATTTCCCAGATTAAAAAAAAATTCACTTCTCTAAGCAAGAATAATAAAGTTGCGATTTTTAATAATGCTGCGAATTATATTCAATTTAATAAGCCGCTTTTAATCCACCCTACTTTTACTAGAATTGCAACAAATCCTTATATTTTAGATTTAATTGAAACCTATTTTAATAGGGAATGTTATCTGGCAGATGTTGATGCAAGGAGGATATACGCCTATGACGTTAATGAAATTGAGAAAAAAGTAGGTTACTCTAGTAGCAATTGGCATAAAGATAGTAGAGGCAGGCAATTAAAGCTGATGATTTATCTTACCGATGTAAATTCTAACGATAGTAATTTTTCTTTTATTCCTGGAACTCATATTCCGTTTTTTCCTAGATCAAAAAATAATGTTTACAGATTTTCTGATGCTGATGCTAATCAAATGGAAAATGAGCCTATTGAATGGCTAGGAAAAGCAGGAGAGGCTTGCCTTTTTGATACAAATATCATTCATAGACTTCGCCGCAAAAAGACTGCTTCTATAAGAGATTCTTTTACATTTTATTTCACGCCAGGTCAGGAATTACGCTATCTAGATTTAGGTTTGTCTGAACTTAATAGAAATAAAATTTTTTCTGAACCAGAAAATACTTTATTTAGGCCTAGAATTAAATATTAGAAAATAAATGGCAAGGAGTTGGCCTTGTATAAAATGAATTACCTAAAAACCTCAGAAATTCGTAAGTGTATTAACAAATATTTAATTCGCGAAGTTAGCCCATTTGATCGAAAATTGCTAGATTTTATAGAGACATCGACAAAATTTTGGAATTTTTACAGGATTAAATCTTTAGCATTTAAAATCTTATTTGGCAGTCTTAAAAGTGTATCTCGTGTTAACTCTTCATATACTCAAGCATGGTCTACGAATCAATTTCCAGGACGTAAGGATATTAGGTCAAAAAACTATCTGCTATGGAGAGATAAAATATTGGAAGTTCGTGATTGGGGTGAAAAAAGAGTACATTTACACATACTTAGCAGAACAATTACATCAACTAAAATTAAAACTTATCTCGAAGTAGGATGTGGAAATGGAGCTATGCTAATGATGCTTTCTACTATGCATCCTGATGTTGATTTTGTTGGAATTGAATTAACAGAACAAGGGGTAGCCTCTGCAAAGAAAATGCAGTCTCTTAGATATCTTCCTGCAGGTATGATAGAGTTTATTCCGGAAAAAATTATGGACGCTTCGGCATTTAAAAGAGTAACTTTCCTGCAAGGTAACGCTGCGAGCATGCCATTTAAAAAAAATAAATTTGATCTTGTTTCAACAACTTTAGCTCTTGAGCAAATGAGTGCTGTCCAAGAGGTTGCCTTGAAGGAAATTTCTCGGGTTTCAAAAAATTATATTAGTTTATTGGAGCCATTTCCAGATTTTAATCAAACTAAGCTTAGAAAGGCATATACAAAAGCGAGAGAATATTTTTCTATCCCAACTACAGAATTGAACTTGTTTGGATTGAGAGTTTTATATGTGTTTGATAACTTTCCTTCAAAAATTAATAGAGGTACCGCTTTCGTATTAGCAAAAAAAACAAAAATATAATTATATGAGAATCTAATTTGCTAACGCTTATAATCCCAACGAAAAATCGCTCAAATGATATTCAGAAAGCAATTAAATCTGTTTTATTTCAGACTAAACTTCCTGACGAACTTATTGTAGTTGATCAGAGCAAGGACAATCTATCAAAATTAGCAATAAAAAAAACTGTCATTAATTGTCAAAAGATCAAGCTTATCTATATTCATGATACAAAAATTAAAGGTCTGGTAGATGCTAAGCGAGTAGGTGTTGAAAATGCCTCTGGAGACATTATTTGCTTTATTGAAGATGACGTATATCTCGAACCGAGTTACCTTAAAGCAATTGAATTTGGATTCAAAAAATTTCCAAAGATGTTAGGCTGCTGTGGTGTTGTGACGAATCAATCAAAAACATTACCTTTATATAGTGTGCTATTTCATTTTTTTCATATCGGGATATTTGCTGATCCTAGAGTTACTTTTAACTTTCTGCCACGTAAATTGAATAAAAAATCACTCATATTAAGTGATAAGTTGTCAGGCGGTATTTCTGCTTGGAAAAAAAATGTATTCAATAGCATATCATTCGACTTATATAATGATTTTCACATGTTCGAAGATATTGATTTTTCTACTCGTGTTGCAAAACACTTCGGAAAATGCCTATATATAAATCCAAATGTCAGATTAGCCCATTATTGCTCTCAAATTAACCGAGACGTGCTCGATATTAGGCAGCGAAGAAAAGTGAGAGAAAGTTTTACTTATTATAAAAAAAGAAAAGACTGGCCTAGCGCTACAATATCATTTTATTGGTTGCTAATAGGCATGTTATTGGAAGCACTTTTTCAATCTTTTTCGTCTGTTTCACTTAAGCCAATTCATGGCTATCTATTAGGGCTTCAAGATGGTTATGCAAAAAAAATCACCTCTTAGCTCTTCTCAATTTAAGAGAGCATGTGTGAGCGGTGCATCAGGATTTATTGGTACAAAGCTCGTCGAAAAATTAATCAGCCAAGGTTTCTCAGTTAGAGCGTTAACTCGAAATAGCAATAGTATCTTTCCTGAAGGTGTTGAGATATTTTGTGCAGATTTAGCTTCACCAACATGTGATTTAAAAAATTTTTTTTCTGGATGCGATATTTTTTTTCACTGTGCTGGTGACATTGAGAATTCTATGAATATGCGCGCTCTTCATGTGGATGGTATTCAGAGATTATTAAAAGCTTTTTCTGATGAAATGGATTTGACTAACCGTCATATGCATTGGGTTCAGCTAAGCAGTGTAGGTGTTTATGGTAAATCAATTGACAATCCTACTAAAGTTCGGAAGATTACGGAATTATCAAAAATTCATCCTTACGGCGAATATGAAATAACGAAAGCTAAGGCTGACAAATTACTTCTTGAGTTTGCCAAATCAAGAGTTTTTACTTTTTCTATTTTAAGGCCATCAAATATAGTCGGGCTCGATATGCCTAATCAATCCTTCAAAGGGCTAATTGACAATATTATAAAACGACGTTTTTTTTATGTTGGATCAATGAGCTCAATTTCAAATTACATCCATGTAGAAGATGTAGTTACAGCATTAGTTCTTTGCTCATGTTCTCCAAGAGCTACCAATCAAATATTTAATTTGTCCAATGATTGTAAATTGTCAGATATTGTTTTGAGTCTATCTTTAGATAAAAGGATGAAGTATAAAAATCTCATCATGCCTGAGTGGTTGATTAGATTTGTGGTTTCTATAACCCCAAGTTTATTTAATTTGCCATTAACGCAAAAAAGAATTGATGCATTAGTGTCTAAGACTTATTACTCAAATTCTAAAATAGAACGTTTATTAAAATTTTCACCGAAAAGATTTATACCAGAGTTTGCGGTTGAATATATAAAGGCCACATGTGAAAAATAAACTCAAGATCTGCTTCGTGGCTACAGTTGATACTGCGATTACCTCATTTTTAGCTAATCACCTGCGTGAGCTTTCTAAACTATATGAGCTAACGATCATAACAAATACTAGCAATCCAGATTTACTATCAGAAATTGGGGTTTGTGCGAATTTAATTCAGATTAGGTTTTCTCGAAAAATTGCTCTGTTTACTGATTTTTATTGTTTAATAAAATTAGCCCAAATTTTTATGAAAAATAGATTTGCTAGTATTCATTCAATTACCCCCAAAGCAGGACTGCTTGCGATGTTGGCTTCAAGAATATGTTTTCTTCCTACAAGGATTCATATATTTACAGGTCAAGTATGGGCGACAGATACTGGTATAAAACGTTCTTTTCTAAAATTTCTTGATAAGTTGATGGGAAAAATGACGACCCATAATTTGGTTGATAGTCAATCTCAGCGCGATTTCTTAGTGAAGGAAGCGGTTTTATCACCAGATAAATCTTTAGTTTTTGGCAGTGGGTCAGTTGCTGGCGTTGATCTTAAGAAGTTTAAGCCTAACAAACGTCTTGGTAATGAAATAAGAAGACAGCTTGGCATCCCGAAAAATGCCTTTATTTATCTTTTTCTGGGAAGGCTAGTAGTAGATAAAGGTATCTTAGATTTAGCCGAAGCATTTTCAGAAATTAAAGATTTAAATGCATATTTGGTTTTTGTAGGATCTGATGAAGCAAAATTATCAGCACATATATTAAATATCTGTGCCCACAAAACTAAACATATTCGGGTCCTAGGATTTAGTAAAGAACCGTATAAATATCTCGCTTCAGCAAATGTTTTATGTTTGCCGAGTTACAGGGAAGGTTTTGGTAGTGTAATTATCGAGGCTGCAGCGATGGGGGTTCCCGCGATAGCTTCGAATATTTATGGTATAACTGATGCTATTCAACTTAATAAAACTGGCTTATTACATGAGCCTAGAGATATTCTCGGGATTAAAATAGCTATGGAATCTCTTTTGCATAAGCCTTTACTTTTGAATAAATTAAAAAAAGCAGCCAAAAGAAGAGTTGTCGATAAGTTTGATGCAAATAAGATCACAGATCACTGGCTGAAATTTTATAGTCGATATGTAAGCTAATAGTTCCATTGTCTATATAAGAGTCGTTTAGAGTTAATGTAAAATCTGAATATGATGAAACGTCTATTTGATATATTTTTGTCAGCGCTTGGACTCATTCTCTTGAGTCCTTTAATAGTAATTACAGCAATATTTGTCATTATTGATTTAGGCTTCCCCATATTTTTCACTCAAATACGACCAGGCTATAGAGGCAATCTTTTTAAGATATACAAATTTCGAAGTATGAAAGATATTGTGACTAAAAAAGCAATGCAAACGCATGATATTAAACGTTTGACGGCATTTGGTTTATTTATTAGATCTACTAGTATTGATGAACTCCCGTCATTATGGAATGTTTTGATTGGTGATATGAGCCTTGTTGGGCCAAGGCCACTTCTAGTCGAATATTTATCTCTTTACAATAAAGAACAAGCAAGGCGGCATAATGTAAAGCCTGGCATCACTGGTTGGGCACAGGTAAATGGAAGAAATGCGCTTTCGTGGCGTGAGAGATTTGAATTGGATGTCTGGTATGTTGATAATCATACGTTCTTTCTTGATTTAAAAATCTTACTTATGACAGTAAAAAAAGTATTATTTAGAGAAGGTATTTCTGAGAGCGGTCAAGTTACGATGTCAAAATTTACAGGTAAGACTAAATGAAAAATTATATTTATGGTGCTGGTGGACATGGCAAGGTCATCTGGGATGCCATGCAAAAATCTAATCTCAAATGTGAAGGCTTTATGGACGATCAAGTTTTAAATCAATGGATGGATTTGCCTGTATTTGCATCTTCATTTTTAAATGACTTAAATGATATTGAACTTCATATTGCGATAGGTAATTGTAAGGCTAGGGAAGAAATTGCTAAAAAATTTCAAAGCTTAAACTTTTTTTCTATTTACCATCCTAATGCAATTATTTCCTCCAGAGCAAAAATTGAAGCCGGCACCTTTTTAGCGGCAGGCTCAATCATTGGCCCCGATGCTAAAGTTGGTAAACATTCTATTGTTAATCATCATGCGGTTATTGATCACGACTGCTCTGTAGGAGATTTTTGTCATATAGCACCTCATGTAAGTCTTGGTGGTGGAGTAAAAGTGGGTCAGGGTGTTTTAATTGGAGCGGGCGCCATTGTATTGCCAGGGATGAAAATTGCTGATTATGCAACTGTGGGTGCAGGCTCGGTTGTAACCAATGATATTGCATCTGGTGTCACTGTTTTAGGAAGTCCTGCTCGTGCCATTTAAAAACTTTATGAGTTTATCTTGTTAAATCACCCTAAATTTG
>Ga0214919_10011993_pt1 | contig 10730 bp, 17 predicted proteins | sample LL1503_MetaG_FD_177994 | JGI IMG/M metagenome (GOLD analysis project Ga0214919, IMG submission 177994) | Freshwater microbial communities from Lake Lanier, Atlanta, Georgia, United States - LL-1503 | ecosystem: Environmental > Aquatic > Freshwater > Lake | place: USA: Georgia | collected... | reverse complement strand
TTATTCTATCAGAAATACGTAAAAAAATATACTATTTAGGTCAAAATAGTTTTTTGGGAAGACTTTGATCACGCAAGTATTTCTGCCATCTACGTTTAGCTAAACCATTATCAACTTTACGCTGTATCGAAGGTTTAACATATTGTTCACGGTCACGCAACTCCTGCAAAAGATTTTGGTCAGTGATCTTCTTTTTGAATTTACGTAATGCTTTTTCAACGTTTCCGTCAGTAACAATAACTTGTCTTCCTTTAATACTCATACTAGTGATTTTGGTTCTAAAACTTGCTCCCTTGTTATATTTATCTCTTTAATAGTATTTTCTCTGTATTTCTTTGTATTAAACATATGAGGCATCAAAACCTTTTCTATTTCGGTGTGCAATCCACGTGCCCCTGTCTTTAGCTTTAAACAATTTTCAACCATTTGCTCTAATGCACTAGGAGTAAACATCAACTTAATATCATCAATACTCAATAGATATTTGTACTGTTCAATATAGTTGTTTTTAACTTCAGACAACACCCGCAATAATTCTTCTTTATTCAAATCTTTAATACTAACAGTAGTAGTGAATCTTCCAATAAATTCAGGAATCATTCCATATCTAGTTAAGTCATCGGGCGTGACTTCAGATAAATCTCCTTCTACTTTTTTATCTTTAATCTCTGCCCCAAATCCAATTGTTGTGCCGTTTTTACGATTACCGATTAAATCTTTTAACCCAACAAATGCGCCACCTGATATGAATAGAATGTTTTTTGTATCAATTGCCAGCATATCACCACCGGGGTGTTTCCTGCCACCGCCTGCTGGAATGCGACAAATAGTACCTTCTACTAATTTAAGTAATGCTTGTTGAACTCCCTCACCCGACACATCACGGGTAATACTTGCTGATTCACTTCTACGGGCAATCTTATCAATTTCATCAACAAACACAATGCCACGTTCTGCTAGTCTAGGATCACCACCAGCAGCATTAACCAACATACTAATCATTGATTCAACATCATCACCTACATAACCAGCTTCTGTCAAACTAGTAGCATCAGCAACAACAAAGGGCACTTTGAGATATTTTGCTACAGTCTTGGCAAGCAATGTTTTACCTGAACCAGTTGGTCCAATCAATAATACATTGCCCTTTTGAATATCTAAATCCTTTGATGGGTAGGTAATACGTTTGTAGTGATTGGCAATAGCAACACTTAATACAGTTTTAGCATTATCTTGACCAACTACGTGAACATCTAAGTATTCTTTAATACTTGAAGGATCATACTTGATTTCTTCTTCTTTGGGTTTAGCGTCAACTACTAAACTTTCATCTTCAATAAGTTGAGTACATAGTTCAATACATTCGCTGCAAATTGCAACATCTTCGCCTACGATAAGTTTTTTAACTTTATCTTTATGTGTATTACAAAAAGAACAATAGATTAGTTTATTTTCTGAGGTCATATATTAATTTATCTTTTTGTAGTTTGTTGGTTATTTTTACCAACGACATGTACTCTCTGGTACCACAGACACTTGAATTTTATTCGCTCGTTGAACAACGTAGTTGTGACTTTGGTTAATTGTAGCACGTAGTACACCAGATTCAAATTCATTACCATAAAGTGTTAAAACTTTTGGTTCTCCAATTCCATAAAAACTTTTTTTACGCCCGTTTACTGATTCAGGGACATAACAAGTCTGATACAACATTGAACCTGCACTATCTGAAATCTCTAGCATTATGCGAACTTCATTATTACCTAGCATTGCATCTTTGATTTTATTCAATGTGGGGACATCGTTAAACTTATAAAAATTTTTACTGCCAAATAATAAATCTTTAGGATTCTTTGCCATAATGATTACATTACTTGGGGCAAGATTTAGAAAGCCAATTAATCCAACCTTATCCTCAAGCAATGTCATAGCTTCATTCATTGATGAAATATAGTCATAGTTCCATTTTAATGAATACGGTACACTAATAACTGCATTGCGATAACTATCAACGCTTAATGTAAAGGGGTTTTGTTCAACAATAAAAGCATTCTTGGGATAGGTACTTAAAACCATATCAAGCATTCTATCACCCTTTTCTTTACTATCTACAAAAGTGTTTAGTGCAGCACTTGCTCGTTCACCATTGATTCCTTGAGTAGTTTGACCTGTATTAAGAACTTGATTAAGCAGCTTACTTTCAGAGACTAATACATCCAGTGTGATTTTGATGGTAGAACCATTTTGATTAATATTAATGATTTTGAAATCATCAACAAATCCTGCGCTAAACAATGATATATTATCTTTGGTTAATTTATCATTAGTAGCTTGTCGCTCACTTAGAACAATTGCCCCTGCTCGTTGTTGCACAGCAGTACGGAAAGCATTTTCTTTTGCTTGCTCAATAGTAGTACCTTCACCAGAAACACGAATATATTTGTTGTCGGCTGCTGCAATATTCGTAAACAAAAAACATGTTAGTAAACAAAGTAGTTGCAGCATGTTTAATTGCCGAATTTTTTACGCAATGTTTCAGCCGCACTTTCGCTATTTTTGTCCCAACGAATAGTAACTAATACTTCTTGATTGCCAACTACTTCTTCGTTGATTTTTATAAATCCCTTAAGGATAGCGTGTGAATTAGTACGAATGGTTTCAGTAAGGTTATGTACAGTTTCGTTATTGTTTTCACGCAAACTAATACTAGCAGCTTCCTTGTCAGACATTTCTACGGTCCTGCTATCATTGTTACCTGATTTAACTTTGTCACTTGCTTTTTCAAGATTCTTAGCAAGAGTAGAGGTTACTCTGTTAGTAGTAATATCTTTAGAAATGAATTCTGAAACATGAGCATTGGCTCGCATTTCGGCAACAATTAATGCAGTCTTACGATTGTTTGCAGTATTACCAAATGATGTGGCAGTTGCAGTAGATTCAATAGCAACAACTTCACATTCATTTTTGCTAAATATACGCCAGGTGCAACTAGTTTCAATTTTGATTTTTTCCCTAGTGAATGATGTGGCAAGTTTCTGATTTTTTACAGGACCTTCCCCTTCTTTTGTTGAGGCACAGCCAGTAAGTACGATAGCAATCGCAATAGCTGCAAGTTTAAGTTTCATGGATGACTCCAAGTAGTTGTTAATAATAGTATTATATATTAAATTGGAATTAATTTCAAGACTTTTTGGTCAAGTATTCTTCAATTTGTTGTTTTTCGGATTCGGACAATAACTCAATATCATATTCACCGCTTTCAATTTTTTGAACCAAATACTTGATGTATTCTTGATCGTACAGATAACTAGTTGATTGTTCTTTGTTAATAACAATCCATCTAGTGCCATCAAATTTATAAACCTTATTGGGTAAGGAATCCACACGTACAAAAGTATCACCTTTACTCGCAATAACTGGAAATGTTGTTCCAAAACTTGTTTTAGTTTCTCTGCCCAAAACAATATCGGGGCGCATACCCAATAATACATCTTTATGCATATGTTTACCGTCAAACATTACATAACCACCATCTAATTCCTGATAAGGAATAGTGTTGGCTGTAATTTGATCAGGTAATTCAATTTTGGGCATCTTAAAGTCGGGACCAGTTTGTATCCATTTTCCATCAACTTTAATTCCCTCAAAGTTTGGTGCATCTTCAACAATAGGTCTAGTTGGTATATAAGTAATTTCAATAGGTTCTACATCCATTGTATTGTCTGCTACATCACACTCTTTATTTGGACAGAACGGACCAATACCGGGAGCAATAATTAAAGGTGTACCACACTTATAGCAAGGTGCTAATGTAGTATCACTTAATTCTGGTTTATATACTAGAGGACCAACTGATTCAACTCCGGGCGGTGTATGACTACCCCGCGGGGCGAATAAGTATGGATGATCTTTAATATCAAATTCTTTTTCTGGCTGTTCTTTAATTTGGGTTATCTGATCATCAGTTAGCGGACCTTCATCTGGTTCGTATTCTGGTTCTGGCTCAGGCTTTTTGTAACCAGCTTCTGAAATCTTTTCTGTTTCTTCTACTACTGGTTCTTCTTTATCCCAGTCTTTACTTGCATTAGCTGCTAGTACAAGTGCAATAGCAAGTGGGTCAAATACAATGACAAGTAAAATAATAACCCAACGTACTGCACGTTCTAAAATGTTAGCATCAGGGTTATCCCCATATAGTAATGCTGCTATATATTTTATCGGACCTACTTCTGCTTCAACCTTGCGTACCTCGGCGGCAATAGGCGCACGGGCATCGTTAAGTTCCGCAATAGACTTCTGCGACTGTAATATTTCATTTTGAAGGCGAGTACGTTCTTTCTGCTGGGACTTACGCATAGCCACAGCTTTCTCGGCACCCTTTTCATCTGTTGAGCGGCCCAATACTTGGTCCACTCCCTCATCCATCTGTTTAAGTGCCTTACGGTTTGCTTCAATATTTTCTTTTTCGGTTTTAATTTTTTCATCATATATTGCTATCTTAGCTTGTACATCACCTGACGTAACACCTTGATCCATGTGTGCTTTACTTAAGAAACCAAATATACCCATACTTGTAATTAATGCAATAGCTATTACAGCTGGCACTAAGTATAGTTTGAGTAGTAATCCAGCACGATGCCAATACTTACGCAACCAAACAGTTGCAGTAATCTTAGCGAGTTCAAGTGCTGAACCCATAATGATTACTGGGACAACGGCCCCGGCAAAGATAGTAGTTAAACCAATAATACTATACCATGCAGCGATAGCACTAAGGGTTAATGCTACTAATAAGGTGAGGTTGGAAAAACTAAATATTCTTTTAAGCATTTTGTATTTAGTCTAAAATAGACCACCTAAATAGTCATTCAAATAACTGACCGTAGATATCAATAAATTGTTCTAAATTTAGTATTAATTTTTGCGGGATGCCTGGACCTTGATAAGCCAAATAAGTAACACTAGCACCACCACGATGTTCATCTACTTCTCTTACTTGAATTATCTCTATTCTGTTTCCATCTTCAAATGTATATGATCTACCTACTAAAGGATGTGTCATATCGCATAACCAAGCACTTGATAGATCAATTGATCTAATTCGGTTTGATAATCATGATTACCAAGCCTACGCTTCATCCAAATTGCTTTCAACAATTCTTTAGGGTCATCAAAAGACCCTTCTTTTGAAGGCATTTCCCCTCGAGATTCTAATTCTTCAATTAGATCACTAGTATCAAAATCGCTAAGATTAACATCTACTTCAACTTCTGCGGTAATATATGGCATATCAATCTTTATTTATTGTTGTGATAAACATCAAACTGTGACCACTGACCGCGCCAGTTATTATGCTCACTATCCATACCATAGTCATCAAGTTCGCCGCCATTGTATATCAAACGATTTACAATTGAACTACCCTGAACATCCCATGTTGTATATTTTAGTTTGCGAGGATCAAACTCTTCACCTTCAGTTTCAATAGTAGTTTGAATACAACTACCCTTGCCACCTTGAGTCCACATTACAAAGTAACCTTTACCCAAATATTCTGGATATAGTTCTTCTACTTCTTCTGTAGCATCCCAACGACTATCATTATCTCCGTGTGCTTCACCAATAAAACCATCTAAGGTGCCGTCATAAATTTCTTCACCACTTTCATCAGTGATAGTCATATGAGTGTCATCTTCATCAAAGCCCCAGAATGAATGAACGTCTTGGTACTCATAGTAAGCACTATCAAATTGTGCTTTCTTTGGTGTTTCATTCTCGTCATAATCATATGACTCATTCATGGCATCGGACAGATCATCTTCGTGATCCTCGTGACTCCAATATTCGTATTGTTGTTTACTGATCTTACCTACACCAATCTCACGGGTACGACCCCAGATACGAATAGTATATTCACCTGCAGGATAATTTGGTAGTACATGTGATTCTTCCGTTACTGTTTCTTTGTCAAAGGGCCGGTTAGCTACTTGTTCATTTACAAGTGCTGCTAATTGTGCTTTCATTTCTTCATCACTAGGCGGAGTACCGACGTTTTCATCGTCATCCTCTTCTTCCTCAGTCGTAGCCCACTTAGCTTTGTTGGCAGCATCCTTTGCGGCTTCTGCAACTCCAATTTCAGTTAGTTCAACCACGCTATCACACATTGGACAAAGTTTAATTGGCTCATCTATCTCGTTACCATCTTTATCTTCCCAAGACCATGCTGAATCATAAGATGCACCGGACCATTTACACTTGGTACACTTGTGAGTAATAGGTGCTACATAGTCTTGGTGTACTTCCCAATTTTCTGCCTTATAAGTAACTTCGTACCCACCCTTGCGGTCAGTCCACCAATCATCTTCGTTGAGATAATCCCATTCAATTTCAACATCGTTATCCTGGGCTTCGTCGAGTACATCTTCAATGTCATATGTGCCATCTTCAAGACCTTTAAGGATGACTTCAATCTCTTCCTCTTCCTTGTCAGGATAAATTTCAGTTAACATATCGGCATCAATTTTAATGCCATAACGTTTTTCTACTTGATGCCATTCACTTTTAACTACTGATACCATAATTTACTCCAAAGAAATTCTTAATTGACTTTCGTTATAGATGTGCAATGCACCTGCTACTTCTGGAGTAGTACATTCTACAACAACTCTGCGTTGACCAGCAAGTGTATCAAATACTGATACAACAATACCGGGCCATTTGTAACCACTAACCTTTTCTACCTTATCACCTACTGCTAATAATGCCATTGTTATACTCCTAATGCATTAGTATATCACTTATCATCACGAAATCTAACGAATCTGGGGAAACGCAAACTATATGTACCATCTTGATTTTGAGTAATTACATCACATAAGATTTCACAAGTTTTACCAATAACCATATTCCTGTCACGCCACAAATTATCTCTGTCGGTGTCACTAAAGCCACTACCAACATTGACTGTAATGAACTTGGAATCATCTTCACCAGAACAAACGAGTGCCCCAAGTCGTCCTTTATTCCTACCAGTACCTTCTTCAACACCAATGACCTCTAAGTCTACTGTAATCGTAGGCTTCCATTTCATCCAATCGGTACTACGTTTACAGATATATGGGGCAGACATTTCTTTAATCATAATGCCTTCAAAACCAGCATTAACATTGTCCTTAGCATAACGCTCAAGTTGATCCTTACCTGCTGCGGTATCAAGGTCAACCATGATATGAGGCAGTAATTCAACATTGGGCATTTCTTCAACAACAGGGCGCATCGCATCTAACAATGCAATACGTTTGTGTAGTTGTGCATTCCAATGACCTCTACGAAAGTCAGCAAGTGGGATAATGTCAAAGATATTGAATACACTATCTTCTGCTTGTGCGTCAGTTTTGCGGCGTGCTTGACGCATTAGTTCTTGGAATGTATTACCAATCACTTCACCATCTAATATAAAGCCATCAATAAGACTACGACCTTGATCTACGTTTGCACATGCACGAACTAGCTTAGTCCAATTGTTGTAAATTTGTTCTTCAATGTGACCAAAGTTCTCAAACACTTTACCATTGCGACTATAACAAACTACAGTGACACCAAAGTCACTAGGAATAACAGTGAACAATGCACGAACACCATCAAGTTTAGGCTCTAGACGTTTTGTACCTTTCATTTCAGGACGACCTTCACTATTAGCTGCTAGTTGACAACTAAAGATTGGGATTTCATATTCAGTCTTTTTACAAATTTTGTTGATAGTAGTACTAGAGATACCTACACGAAGGTCTCTACGTAATACAGGAGCAAGGAATGTATTCCATTCATCACTATCAAACCGTTCAGCCAAACTCTGTACTGCATCACGGGCAGCATGACCAGTTAATTTGCGTTGACTAAGTTGATTCATCAGTTCATTGAAGTCATCCCAGGGATTTTCTGCATTAATAATTCCAATAGTATTGGGAATTTGTTTAACACCAAATGTTACGTACGGGTTATAACACGCTTTTGCAAATTTCAAAAAATTGATAGCATTGCTACTGCCCAGGACACTTGCCTCTAATGCCTGTAACACTACATCTTCCTTATGAAGACGGCTATCCGATTCGTTTAATTTTGTTATCCATGAAGCTGACATTATTTTTCCTATTTAAATTTTTAGTTTGTTACGTGATGTAGCCTCTACTGCCCTAGATTTACATTCATCTACTACTTCAGTAGGCACATTTTCATAATTACCAAGACTAGCGCATTCATATTCAATTATCACTGAGTTTGGATCGTCGGGTTTCATGCATTCTGGCTCAATTTTAAGCCAACATAATGCAACACCCAATCCCAATACACATATGATAATATTTTTTATCATTTTTACACTAATGCAATTTTTTCATTTTTTAAGATTTTAACCAATTGACGATTGCGTTCATCTTGTTCTTTGCGCTTACGCTTGTCATTCAACTTCTTGTCAATTACCATACTGTCGTAATCACGTGCCCACATCACACCCTGCATCCAACTGGCAGCACTTTCTAGTGTGCCAGCAAACAGTTCAGCATCTCGTGTGTAAATAGGCAACACTTCACTATCTTTGGGAATCAATGCTACATTGGCACCAAAGCTATCATCATGCTTATATGCAGCAAACTTAAGCCCAAGTTTATCTGCTCGTTCTTCTAGCTTACGAACTTGTTGAATTTGATTCCAGCCACTCATATTATGCTTTCAGTGTTTTCCAAATATATTCTTTTTCAATCTTATCAACCCACTTGGTTCTGATATTATTAGTATCATGAAGCCAATCTTTTATATTTTCTTCACTTCCCCAACTGCTAGTTGGAACTTCTGCCTCAGTAACCAACCATTTAACAATCTCATAGATAACATGTTTATTGGCATGATCTGCACTATTTACTGCACCATACAAATTGTTAGTGAGGATACTTGTAAGAAAACCTCCTGGTTGATAACCTTTAAGAAAATAATCATCCACTGCTCCCATCGTATGTGCAGGAATAGCCAAAGCACCTAGTAGGCGACCCTTCTCATCACGACCCGGAAACAATGACAATTTGTTAATCATTACAACCTATCATTGATTGACTTGTTCTTGTACAATGGCTTTTGTTTTGTTCACACCATTGTCAAGTAGTTTAGCAATACCACCAAAGCCTACTGTAGCGACTACGATTCCAAACAACGTTCCTAAAATAAAGTTTTTCATTTTGATCCCGGTTTAATCCATGTTGACATTACATCAGTTCCGTGTTTTACATCTTCCCCGATACCCCTGACTGCTCCCGCTACTGTACTACATCCTGTGATAAAAGTCAATAGCAATATACCCAAACTGTAATACAGTATATTACTTTTCATAAAAAACTCCCATATAAATTAAAGTAAAAAATATTGTTACAAATATAACAAGAAATATCTCAACCCGATACGCTACCGTAGAATTCATTTAAAATCGTCTTCCATTTCAGCAAGTAACAGATTGGCAAACTTTTGACAAAATACATGAAACCAAATTTCATTTAGTACATCAGCAGGCGCGCCTGCTTGTTCTACTAGTTTTCTTAATTGTTCATTCATTGATTATCTCCAAAATTAAATAATTTTTACACGGTTAAGTTGAGTAGTATTTTCACGGTGTGCTTTGACAGTACCATGCAGGTCAACCATCTTGCCCACTTCTAGTTGTTGTTTGTATGCAAAGAATACAACTTGGTCATCACTAGTGATACCAGAACTGTAATGCGTATTCCATTGTTGTGAAAAGATAGTTTTGATTACTTCAATTGAAAGTGACACTTTGTCACCTACACGACCGATCAATCCGCCGTTAGCGAATGCAATACGCTGATCCACTGATTGACGTTTCATGCCACGCTCGTAACATGAGGGCAGACTTGTAAGTACTGCGATATCATAATTGGTATCAATAGTTTCACGATTCGCAATCAACATTGCGGTGTTGTCAAACTCTGATAGTTTGATACCTTTCAGGATTTTGAATGTGAATGCTTGATAGAATTGACGAACCTTCTTACCTTGTTCACGATCCTCATCGGTAATCTGAGTAGTGTCGGCAAGAAATTGCGTCACCAAATTGCGGTTCGTTTGCCCTGCAGGAGCATCTTCAACATTTTTGATGTAACCTTGATTGAGGCGTTGTGCTTTACAAGCCGCGGCCCATGCATCATCGGCATTGATATTCAGGAGAGCAGGTTTTTGATAGCGAGCCATTTTGTTTCCTTTAATTAACTGTTTAAGATTCTATTATATACCCAAAACCATTTAATGTCAACCGTACATCTTGGCACGTAGCAGGTCGCCCAGAGCCGGTTGATGTTCTCCGGGAACCACCACACCCGTTACGAACAGGTCCACGCCTTCGCCGTAGTAGCCGTTGCTCTCTCCCAACCAACGCACATCCACATAGCCCTTGCGGGTAGCAAACTTGTAGAAGGTCCAAGTCACGCTCTCGTGATCTCCTTCGTCAAAGTCCACAGGAGTCTCGCCCTGCACTTCCTCAGCAACCAACAAAGGCTCACCAACCAAGTCCTGCAAGTCACCAACAATGTCGTTGATATCTACGGACTCGCAACAATCCTGTGAGTGAGCAAACATGAACCGCTCACCTTGTGCGGTTTCGAAAGTCATTTCGCCGTCACCAACGGACCCAGTCACCTGCACAAAGGTCTTGCCCAGCATCTGTGCCATGC
>Ga0214919_10011991_pt1 | contig 10731 bp, 9 predicted proteins | sample LL1503_MetaG_FD_177994 | JGI IMG/M metagenome (GOLD analysis project Ga0214919, IMG submission 177994) | Freshwater microbial communities from Lake Lanier, Atlanta, Georgia, United States - LL-1503 | ecosystem: Environmental > Aquatic > Freshwater > Lake | place: USA: Georgia | collected 2015-03-15 | reverse complement strand
TTTTACTAAATTTATTTGCTGGATTTGTGAGGTAAAACTCATGATTTCTTGCAAATAAATTTAGGTTAAAACTGGTTTGGAGTCAAGTGTTTATTGGGGTTAAGGGGTATTTCAGGATGAACTATTTTAATTTAATTAAATGGTAAAAAGTTGCCGCCGGCGGCAACTTTTTTGAGGCTTAAAACCTTCTGGATGTTGGTTCAAAATCAAACTCAATTTTCAAAATTCTTTATTTTTACAAAAAAAGGCGGATCAAAAAATGATCCGCCTTTTTTTAAAACTTACAAAATCAAACATTCCTAAGAATCTTTTTTCTCATTTTTCACTTCCTCATATTCCGCATCTACAACTTTTTCGCCAGATTCAGAAGCTTGAGAATTATCTTCAGCAGATCCGCTACCATTATTGCCAGCGGCAGCTCCACCAGCTTGACCAGCTTTGTAAATCGCTTCACCAACTTTCATAGCATGTTGCATTAAGCTTTCAGTTGCTGCTTTTAATTCAGAGCTTTCAGCATTTTCTTTAGCCAAAACATCTTTCACTTTTTGAATTTCAGCTTCAACTTCCGCTTTAGTTGCTGGTTCAATTTTGTCGCCATGTTCTTTCAAACTTTTTTCAGTTTCATAAACAGCAGCGTCAGCTTGATTTTTAGCTTCAACAAAATCTTTTCTGGCTTTGTCAGAGGCGGCATTAACTTCCGCATCTTTCACCATTTTTTGAATCTCATCTTCAGACAAACCACCAGAAGATTGAATTCTAATTTGTTGCTCTTTGTTAGTAGCTTTATCTTTAGCAGAAACTTTTACCACGCCATTTGCGTCAATATCAAAAGACACTTCAATTTGTGGCATGCCTCGTGGAGCGGGGGCAATTCCTTCTAAATTAAATTCACCAAGAACTTTATTGTGAACCGCAATATCTCTTTCGCCTTGGAAAACTTTAATTGTAACCGCAGTTTGATTATCCGCAGCAGTTGAGAATACTTGGCTCTTATTAGTTGGGATTGTAGTATTGCGATCAATCAAACGAGTGAACACGCCACCAGCAGTTTCAATACCAAGTGAAAGTGGAGTTACATCTAACAATAACACATCTTTCACATCGCCTTGTAAAACAGCCGCCTGAATTGCCGCGCCAATCGCCACAACTTCATCAGGATTCACGCCTTTGCTTGGTTCTTTACCAAAGAATTTTTTAACAGTTTCAACAACTTTTGGCATACGAGTCATACCACCCACCAAAATCACTTCATGAATATCAGAAGCTTTCAAGCCAGAATCTTTCAAAGCATTTTCACAAGGTGCAATGGTTCTAGAAATTAAATCATCAACCAATTGTTCAAGTTTAGCGCGAGTCAACTTAACATTAAGATGCTTAGGGCCACTTGCGTCAGCAGTTATATAAGGCAAATTAATTTCGGTTTCAGAAAGTGTTGAAAGTTCAATTTTTGCTTTTTCAGCAGTTTCTTTTAAACGCTGTAAAGCTAAAGGATCTTTGGTTAAATCAATACCATTATCTCTTTTAAATTCATCAGCCAAGAATTGTAAAATTCTCATGTCGAAATCTTCACCACCAAGGAAAGTGTCGCCGTTAGTTGCTTTAACTTCAAAAACGCCATCACCAATTTCAAGAATTGATACATCGAAAGTACCGCCACCCAAATCGTAAACCACAATTGTTTGGTTGCCTTTTTTGTCTAAACCGTAAGCAAGTGCAGCAGCAGTTGGTTCATTAATAATTCTTAAAACTTCTAAACCAGCAATTTTGCCTGCATCTTTAGTTGCTTGTCTTTGTGAATCATTGAAATAAGCAGGAACTGTAATTACAGCTTGGTCAACTTTTTCACCCAAATAACTTTCTGCAGTTTCTTTCATTTTGGTTAAAACCATTGCTGAAATTTGGCTTGGAGAAAATTTTTCACCTTTAATATCAACCCATGCATCACCATTGCCTGAAGCCACAATTGAGTAGGGCACAAGGTCTTGATCTTTTTTAGTTAGCGGATCATCAAATCTTCTACCGATTAATCTTTTAATACCAAAAATTGTATTTTTTGGATTAGTCACGCCTTGTCTTTTTGCAGATGCGCCCACGGCTTTTTCACCATTTGCTAAAAACCCTACGATTGACGGCGTGGTTCTTGCACCTTCTGAGTTTTCAATAACTTTAGGAATTTTGCCTTCCATGATTGAAACGCAAGAGTTGGTGGTTCCAAGGTCAATACCAATTACTTTTCCCATATTTAGTCCTTCTATTTGTTTTTTGATTATTGTTTAAATGATCAGGTTTTAGAAATTCAACTTAAATGAATTAAAACCTTAGCTTCGTGAAATGATTTAAGAATGGTTTTTAGAATTACAAGGTCTGTAACTTATCCAGTAATAGCAATATTATATTTTTTGCTTAAATAAGCTTCAATGGTCTGTTTCTCTTCATTTTTCAAGTCTCGTGCAAAAATAATCACCTCAGCAATATCGCCATTATATGAGCCACTTGGTATTCCAAGAGATGCTCCAGCATTTGAAACAAGGGCTTTAGTCATTCCGCTATTAGACTGATCTGGGTTTACACCTCCATTCACCCAATATTTCATGCCAGCCGTTTTGCTAAACCAAAAGCTATGCATTCTTGGAGTTGGGGAAGAATAACTTAGGATTGTTCCTGCAGAAGTATCCATATCGTAAGCGTAATGACTCATTGTAATTTCTGTTCCTGATGCGCGATAACCAAGCCCTAAATTTGAATATTGTGTATTTCCAGTTCCGCATATAAAGAAGTTGGCAGTTCCTTGACTTCTTCTTTGCTCAATAACAAAGACTGTATAATTTATTCCAGCCAAAAAAGTACCATCAAACCCCATGCGTTCATTGCTGCCATTAAATCTAATAGCAGGAATTGCTCCAAAAACATTCTCAATAAATTTAGGCCGATTGAGTGATGTTGCTTGAGTGGCGTTATTCTTTGCTATTGATTGAGTATTATTGTCATACCAAACACTAATTTTAGTATTATCCGCAACTTCCGTAGTTTTAAAACTACTTTCCAACGAAGTTTCATACCACAACATCAAATCTTTAACTCCACTTACAGGAGAGCTTGTAGTAAGATTTCTGGCAGTTTGTAACTGCGATTTTCTAACCATATTGGTACCTTGCATCACCCCAGCAATTAAAACTCCAACCACTAAAATAACGATGGAAAGTTCAATTAATGAGAAGGCTTTTGAGTTAGTTTTCTTCGCAAAAATTTTTATTTATTAATCAAAAAATATAAGAGTTTCTTTTACATCGTGAACCCTAATAAAATCAACATTCTTTTTAGCTAAATATTTTGAAACAATCAAAGTTTTTTTAGCTTTATCATAATTCTCATTTGGTAAATGAAAGTCAGAAAAATTTATTGCATCTAAGAAACTTTTTTTAGAATGGCCAACATAAAGTGGCAATCCTAAAATTCTAAATGCATCAATGTTTTTTAAAATCCGAATTGATTGCAAAGCATCTTTACCAAAACCAATTCCTACATCAAAAATCAATTGCGATTTTTTAACACCTTTTTTTTCTAAATAAGAAATTTTTTCCTGCGCCCATTTAATAATTTCATTAGTTAAATTAATGTGCTTATTAATTAATGCACCTTTAACTTCTGGCACAGGTAAATTATGCATCAAAATCGTAGTGATATTTTTTTTTGCAATCAGTTCAACAGTTCTGTCATCAATTAATCCATCAACATCATTAATAATATCAACGCCCAATTTGTGAGATTTTTTTGCAGTTTCAAAGTGGCGAGTATCAATGCTGGTGGTAACTTTTTTTCCAGTTTTTTGATTAAATTTTTTCACCTCAAAAATTATTTCTGGCAAAATTTTTTCAAGCCTACGCCATTCTTCTTTTTCTTCTACAGGGGTAAATCCGGGGCGGGTTGATTCGGCGCCAATATCAATCATATCAGCACCCTCTTCCAACATCTGTTTTAAGTGATTAAGCGCATCATCAAACGAATTAAATTTTCCACCATCGGAAAATGAATCAGGTGTAATATTTAAAATTCCAACAATCTTTGTGAGCATAATTTATTATTGATATGCTTTTGTCCCCTCCTTGATAAGGAGGGCTTAGGGGCGGTAGATCAAACGCATTTGGTGTTAAAAAAATTCTCTACTAATTCATCCTACCATTTCTTCTCAAACTTCTTTCTCAAAATAACGGCCACCAAATTAAACAAAATCAACATCGCCAAAAGCACCAAAATTGCCGCCGCAGTTTTTTCAGCAAAACCAGCTTCAGGGCTATCAGACCATAAATAAATTTGTACAGGAAGAACGGTTGTTGGGTCAGAAAATGTTTGCGGAATATCAGCAATAAACGCTACCATACCAATCATCAAAAGCGGCGCAGTTTCACCAAGTGCGCGCGAAATTGCCAAAATTGTTCCCGTCATAATTCCCGGAATTGAAAGAGGCAATAGATGATGCAAAACAATTTGCATTCTTGAAGCACCAAGTGCCATTGCGGCGTCTTTAATTGAACTTGGAATTGAACGAATTGTATTACGAGTTGCAATGATGATGACGGGTAAAACCAACATGAATAAAGTCATGCCGCCAACCAAAGAAGAAGAGCGCGGTAAATAGAAAAATTGCAAATAAACCGTTAAGCCCAAAAGCCCATAAATAATTGAAGGAATGGCAGCAAGATTATTTATGCTAATTTCAATGATATCAGTAATACGATTTTTAGGGGCAAACTCTTCTAAATAAAAAGCGCACATCACACCAATTGGAAAAGCAAAACTTAAGAAAATCAACATGACTAAAATTGAGCCAGTTAAACCAGCGCCAATGCCTGCAATTTCTGGCTCTCTAGAATCAGCAAATTGAAAAAACTGCCAGTTTATTACAGTTCTAACTTCCTTATTAGCGATTAATTTATTTGCTAAAGTTATTTGTTTTTCACTCAAAGAAGAAGTTTGTTTATGCTTAAAATAAATATCAAATTTTGATGAAGCACTAAGCCAAAAAACACTTTTTTTACCAATTAATTCTGGATGTTTTTTTATCTGATTTTTTAATTCCAAAGAAGCAATTTTGCTGGTAATTTGGTAAAGATTATTAATATCTGAAAGTGAAGTTGCTTCAGGAAATTTGTCACGCAAAGATTGTTTAATTAAGCGGCGATAATTTATTTGTTCAATTAAATTGGTAGATAAATTTTCTGTTAAAGTTTCAGCAGTCAGATCAGAATTTTTAGCAATTGATTCTTTTGACAAATCAATCTCCAAAGCAATTTCTGGAAGCAAGAAAGCACCATATCCTTTAAAGATAAGCATGCCAAAAAGCAAAATCAAAAAGCTAAAAGCAAAGGCAATTGAAGCGGCTCCAAAAAACTTGAATCTAGCTTCTTTGCGATGTCTTTTTTTAAGACTTTGTTGTACTAAATTGCTGATATTTTTTTCCATTCTAGCCGTATTTTTTCTTGTAATTTTTAATCACCATTAAAGCGATGATGTTGAAAATAAAGGTGAAAACAAACAAAGTTAAAGCTAAAGCAAAAGCTGCTAAAGTTTTTGGACTGTCAAATTCTTGATCTCCCACCAAAAGCGTTACAATTTGTACTGTTGCGGTGGTAACTGAATCAAGAGGATTGAAAGTTAATTTTGCCACTAAACCTGCAGCCATAACCACAATCATAGTTTCTCCAATTGCGCGCGAAACTGCTAAAATTACTGCACCAATAATACTTGGAATTGCTGCTGGTAAAACAACTTTTTTAATCATTTCAGATTTAGTACTGCCAAGTGCCAAAGCCCCGTCTTTTAAAGCTTGTGGAACTGAATTAAGTGCATCATCAGTTAAAGAAAGTATGAAAGGAATAATCATAATTCCCATTACAAAACCAGCTGCCAAAGCACTTTCAGAGGCAATGTTTAAGCCAAAATAAGCGAAGAAACTTTTAAAGAATGGTGCAATTGCTACAACAGCGAAATAGCCATAAACCACGGTTGGAACTCCGGCTAAAATTTCTAAAATAGGTTTTAAATAATCACGAACTTTAGCTTTGGCATAAAGGCAAAGATAAACTGCCGCCATAATTCCCAGTGGAATTGCCACCAACATTGCAATTAAAGTAACTAAAAGTGTACCTAAAAAAACGGGCACCACGCCAAAAGCACTGCTTCCAACAGATTGTTCAGCAGTAACTGCCATTTGCGGATTCCACGAAGTTCCAAATAAGAAATCAGAAATACTTACCATTTCAAAAAATCTCAAAGCTTCAAATAAAATTGAGGCTGTAATGACAATTGTGATTAAAATTCCAATGCCAGCGGTGATTGACAACAAAATCTCAATCGACTTTTCAATGTGGTTTTTGGCATTGAATTTCTTTTTGTAAAAAGAGTGAATTAAAAAAGCATTTAAAGTTAAAAACGCGGTAACTAAAAAATATTTTGCAACAATATGAAACGGGGCAAGGGTGATTGTGGCAGTAAAAATTATCGACCATAAAACAAAACAATAAATGTAATGAATTGGTAAAGAACTAAAGCGCAACTTTCTGTTTCCAACATTACTTGGATTATTGCTTTGAGCCTGTAAATTAAGGCGAAGATTTTTGATATTGCGGTTTAAATTAATCGCTAATACCAAAACCAAAATGACCGAAAATAATAAAAGATACACGGTTTAATTGACTTAATTGATACTTATTTGACTAATCTAAAAGAGGAAAGATACACTTTAAGAAATTATATTTTGAAATCAATAAACTTATGAGAAAAACCCGATTATTCATCAATCAAAGCAAAATCACCCTTAATCAAAGAATTGAAATTCGCGATAATGACTTTGAATATTTAACCAAAGTTTTGCGCAAAAAAATTACTGATGAGATTTCTATTTTTAATGGAATTGATGGTGAATTTAAATCTGTAATTTCAGCTATTGAAAAGAAGTTTTTAACTTTAGAAATTATTGAAAAAATTTCTGAATTACAAAAATCTCCTAACATAACTTTGGCTTTTTCTTTAATCAAAAATGTTAAAATTGATGTCATTGCAACTAAAGCAACAGAATTAGGTGTATCAAACTTCCAGCCTATTATTACCAAAAGAACCATAGTTGATAAATTAAATAATGAGCGCTTTAAAGCTAATATCAAAGAAGCTTGTGAACAATGCGAAAGAAATGATTTTCCAGAAGTTTTTGAAGTAGAAAAATTGAATAAATTTTTATCAAATTCAAAAATATCTGAGAAGATTTTAATTTTATGTGATGAATCTGGAAATGGTTTACAAGCCAAAGAATTTCTAACAAAAATTAAGCTTTTTGAAAATCAAGAAATCGTAATTTTAATTGGTCCTGAAGGTGGTTTTGCTGAAGAGGAATTTGCTAAAATGAAAGAGTTGAAAAATCTTTATTCAATAAGTTTAGGTCCAAGAATTTTAAGGGCGGATACGGCAATGATTTCGGCGTTGACTTTGGTTCAGGAGTTTTTGGGTGATTTTGGTTTGAGACCAAAATTTTAAAGTATGATTGCGTGATTCTACCGCCCCTAACCCCTCCTTATCAAGGAGGGGAATGCTTGAGCATTGAGCTCGGAGTAGTTACCCTCCTTGATAAGGAGGAAGTTTTAAATTCTCCCCTCCTTGATAAGGAGGAAGTTTTAAATTCTCCCCTCCTTGATAAGGAGGGGTGGGGGGCGGTAGATTAACGCGTTCGGTAATAAATAAATCTAATGATCCTTCCAACCAACTCTCTTCAAGAAATATTCATAAGAATCTTCAAAAACAAAAACCTTATTATCATCAAAAATAATCAACTTATTAGCCACTTCTCTTAAGAAAGATTCATCATGTGTAACCATAATTACCGCGCCTTCAAAAGTTTTAATCGCTTCTAATAAAGATTCGCAAGATTCCATATCCAAGTGATTTGTAGGTTCATCAAGCAATAGCAAATTCACACCTTTAAGCAAAATTTTTCCAAGAGTAACTCGACTTTTTTCGCCACCAGACAACACGCCAATTTTCTTTTTAGCTAAATCACTTGAAAACATCATATTTCCGCAAACCTGACGCACTCTGGTTTGAGGGATTTTTTCATCAACTCTTTGCAACTCTTCATAAATTGAAGAATTGTGATCTAAGCGATCAATATTCATCTGGCCAAAATAACCAATTTCAACTTTACCATTAACTTTAACATTGCCTTTAAGTGTCTTTAAATCACTGGTTATAAGCTTTAACAAAGTTGATTTACCTTTGCCATTTTTTCCAATCACGCAAATTTTGTCGCCATTAGCAACTTTGAAAGAAAGTTTTTGAATCAATAATAAATCATCAGAATAACCAAAAGTTAAATCTTCAGCTTCAATCATATTTTCTTTGCTGGCATAAAGAGAATGACTGAATTCAAAATCTAAAGTTTCAACATGCGCCAATTTTTCTTTCACATCTTGTTTTTCCAACATTTTTACACGAGACTGCACACGGCTTGCCTGACTGGCTTTTGAGCCAAAGCGATCAATCCATTCTTGAGTTTTTTGTCTTTGTTTATCTTCGTTAACTCTGGTTTTTTCATACATTTCTTCTTCCAGCGCAATTTTTTCTCTTACACCTTTAGTTGTACCAGAAAGTTTTTTAAACTCATTTCGATGAATAATCAAAGTATGTGTAATCACGCTATCCATAAAGGCGCGATCATGTGTAATCAAAATTAATTCGCCGCGCCATTCATTCAAAAATTCTTTCAACCAGCGAATTGAGTGAATATCTAAATAGTTGGTTGGTTCATCTAAAAGCAACATTTGAGGTTCAATCAAAAGTAATTTCGCTAAATTTAATTTAACTTGATAACCGCCAGAAAAGTTTTTTGGATCTTTTTCCAAGTCTTCATAAGTAAAGCCTAAGCCATATAAAATATTTTCACCTTTCCAACCTTCATGTTCGCGGTCCATAGGTAAAACGCTGCAAATTTCTTCTAAAACTGTATTGTGAGTAAAATGAATATGCTGCTCTAAATGACCAATTCTATAACCACGAGGAATTTCCACGCCGCCGCTATCGGCTTCTAATTGTCCTAAAATTAATTTTAGAAAAGTACTTTTTCCGCTACCATTTTTACCAATTAAACCAACTTTTTCGCGGGCATTGATAATAAAACTAACATCACGAAAAACTTCGCGTCCAGAAAATGAAATTGAGAGGTCTCTAGCTTTGATCACTTATATTACTTGTTGAATAGATATTAAATAGATTGGGAATTTTTTTTAAGCTGAATATTTTTCTAAATAAGCAAGTTGGAAGTTGAAAAGTAGGCATTTTTATTAGCCAAATAACAAGCTTTATTGCCAACAAGATCCAGTAAATCTTTATCTGAACCTGCTATTAACAAAGATAATACAACTTTGCTATGTCCTTGTTCTGCTGCGTAATGTAATGGAGTTCTGCCATAGCGAAAACCTTTAATATTAGGATTCGCGCCATTCTTTAATAAAGCTACAGATATTTCAAGATATCCTTTGCAAGCTGCAAAATGTAATGCCGTGAGACCGTCCGTTGTAATAGAATCTATATTAGCTTTTTGAGCAAGTAGCTCCTGAACAGCTTCAATGTGATTACCTTGTGTCGCTAAATGTATAGCGCTAACTCCATATTCATCTATAGCATTAATGTCAGCTCCATCTTTAAGTAGGTTTTGAATATCACCAACAGAGCCTTTTTCAGAAGCTGCAAGCAATTTCTTGTCTAGTTCTTTTAACATAAATCTTTTGGAAGTTGTAAATATTTTGATATGGTTATGCCAGACTCTATCTAGCCTTTTTAGAATTGACAAATCTTAATTAATAATTTTTTGGGATAATTATTGTTGACACTAATAATGATAATTAATATCAATATGACTTATATTTTTTATGACTGATCACCAGTCTCATAACTTACAAAAATGATTAGTTATAATTTTAAACAAAATAAAGCTGCTCACATAACGGCAATGACAGTGGCAATTTCATTGCATTTGGGGTTGTTTTTTTGGTTAACTAAGCCTTCAAAGCCAATTCCTTTAGAGCAGTCCATTACAGTTACAATGGTGGCGCCATCTTCTGAAAAAGAAGTTAAAAAAATTGCAACAATTAATTTGAAGCAGAATTTTATCAAATCTCATAGTCAGGAAAAAACTAATGAGGTGGCGAAGGTTGAAAAAGTAAAAAAATTAGAAAAAGCAGAAGTTGCAAAAAAAGATTCCAAAGAATTTAAAACTTCTGGACAGGTTGATAAAAATGCTACTGAAAAAACATCGGCTCGCTCTGATCCTGTTTTTAATGCGGCTTATTTGCAAAATCCCGCTCCATATTATCCAAGTGCTGCCAAAAGAAAGGGCGAGCAAGGTAAGGTGATGTTGAGAGTAAGAGTTACTAAGTCTGGAACTGCCGCTTCAGTTGAAGTTGTGCAATCCAGCGGACATAAATCTTTAGACGAATCTGCGGTGAAAGCTGTGGAAGATTGGCGTTTTGTGCCTGCTTATTTTGGCTTAGAAGCTGTGGAAGCCACAGTTTTGGTGCCGATAGAATTTAAATTAAATTAAAGATTGTTCTTTATGTGTTATACCAATTATCACAATTAAATATACATTTGAGCGAAAGATTTTTGAGGATAAAATTTAGAAGAAAAACCGCCTGTATCACGATATACAGAAGGTTTTTTTTCTAAATTTTAGACCAAAAAGATGAA
>Ga0214919_10011990_pt1 | contig 10731 bp, 5 predicted proteins | sample LL1503_MetaG_FD_177994 | JGI IMG/M metagenome (GOLD analysis project Ga0214919, IMG submission 177994) | Freshwater microbial communities from Lake Lanier, Atlanta, Georgia, United States - LL-1503 | ecosystem: Environmental > Aquatic > Freshwater > Lake | place: USA: Georgia | collected 2015-03-15 | reverse complement strand
TTGTGATACCCGTCAGTGCAAGCGCTGCCGTTGCACGATTCAGCGTGACGGCTGTTGTCCCGATGTACTGCGTATCGGCCTTGAGTGCGACAGTGCTGTCAACGGCAGCTGCCCAACTCATGACTCCTGCTGTGGTGCTTGTCAAGACGTAGCCGCTTGTAGCTGGTGCAGCCACGGGTAACGTATACGTAGCATTTGCAGTGGCTGCAGAACCTTGAAGCACCGTGGCGAACGAACCATTTGGGAATGAAACGCTTGTGATACCCGTCAGTGCAAGCGCTGCCGTTGCACGATTCAGCGTGACGGCTGTTGTCCCGATGTACTGCGTATCGGCCTTGAGTGCGACAGTGCTGTCAACGGCAGCTGCCCAACTCATGACTCCCGCTGTGGTGCTTGTCAAGACGTAGCCGCTTGTAGCTGGTGCAGCCACGGGTAACGTATACGTAGCATTTGCGGTAGCTGACGCAGAACCTTGAAGCAGCGTGGTGTACGTACTACTTGGAAACGAGATGGATGTGGCTGTGGCAACGCCTAACACGGGAGTGACGAGTGTCGGACTTGTTGCGAAAACGTTTATGCCAGTTCCCGTTTTGTCTGTAAGAGCAGCAAGCAGGTTCGCGCTGCTGGGTGTACCAAGGAATGTGGCAACCCCTGTCCCAAGCGAAGTGATTCCCGTTCCCCCGTTCGCAACAGGCAGGGTGCCTGTGACTCCGGTTGATAGAGGCAATCCCGTTGCGTTTGTCAACGTTACGCTTGTGGGCGTGCCAAGTGCAAGTGTGCCGTTAAAAACGGCATTATTGAAAGTTTGCAATGTAGTCCAAGTATTTGTATTAGAAGTAATAGAAGTTAGAGAACTTGCTGATAAAGAAAATTCATCTGCGGATGTTCCAGATCTGTAATAAGGTACGCCATTCTTGTTATAGATGACAAGTCTGTTTGCTCCCGGAGCACCAGTGGGAGAAACGGTGGAAAAAAATAATGCTCCAGCATTGACTGAAATATCTCCGGAATTCAATGTCATTCCGCCGTCTGCAGTAATGCCCCCTGAAGACACAGTAATTCCACCAGCAACTGTGGCCATACCGGAAGATGAAATTCTTAACCTTGGGACATTAGGCATGAGCTATCATCCCTTTTCGATGAAATATTTTGTGTACAATAAAATGAACTAAACTTTCTCTTCTTCGGATAACGTTGAATCAACGACTGGTTCTGGCACCGGAGGAAGCGGACGGATGATCTCTACATGCTTCCACTTCTCGATTTGCACGGGAACGCCGACATACCAGCCGTCTCCAAGTTCGACCATGCGGTGATTGACCATGATGTCTTGCACATCTGCACTGGACAATGGTCCGTAGATATAGGGATCATCAAATCGTTCAAATAGCGTTGGCATCAAATGCTCCTTTTTCAACTCCAGAATACATAGGACACAACAATTCCGCTTGTCCGTATATTCTTTGTGAATGTATTTGAGTTTATCACAATCAGGGTCTGTTTGTCCGCTGCCATTGGATCATAATATAACTGGAGGTACTTCCATCTGGGAGAAAATGGTGAAGGATTGGATAATTTTGGATTGGCCGAAATTGCAGTGACATTTCCGGCGCGAGAGAAGAAATTCCTGAATCCCGGCAATGAAACAAGTGACCAAGGGTTCCGTGTCACGGACGAAGCAGAAACTGCTGCCGGATATTTGATGTTGTTGAAGTTCGGCACTGCATAGATCTTGTTGTACACGATTGTATTCGGACCAATTGCGAATGCCTGCATGTCATTCGTGGTGTTCAGGTCCTGCTGGATGTTCTGCAAGTATTTCCACCGGGGAAAAATTGCAGACGGCAATATCAATGGAACCGCGCTGACTACAAACTGGTTTCTTTTGTATCGACCGAACGGATATCCGAATTTTGTGAAATTGTAGGCAGTCGAGCTCGAAAGCAAAACAGGCAGGCGCACATATGAAGGAGGATTGCTGATTGCCTTGTATGAGGACAGGCTTGGAGCAATGTTCTTGTAGACAATCGGATTGGTAGTCAAGGCAACGATCTGTTGCTTGTCAATGGAGGCGGAGTCATTTGTGATAACCTGTGCGTACTTGTATCGGGGAAGTTGATTGGAAGCGGGGAATTTTTGCAGCCGCGAAAAATTATATGATGAAGTGATGTTGTTCCCGCCAAATGTTGCATCATTTGACTGCACGACAAGACCCGCAAGAAGATAACGGTACAGATTCATGTCGGTTCCTCCAGTGGAAACCGTCCATGACATTGTCGTTGATGCCGAGCTTGTCACTTTTGCGCTTCCCGCTGCTTCCCATGCGCCGTCAGATGAGGCAAACCATGGAGTCACGAGCGCATCTTGTCCCGACCCGTATCCGCCGGATGCAAAGGTGTTCCACCCGGCAATGGTGTTCACGGCAATGGATCCTGTGGAACTTGCCATGGAAATGGAAGCAGTCTGGCTTCCGGCCGGATAGATCAATCCCGAGGTATAGGCAAATGAGGCAAGCGGAGTGGTGGCGTTGACACCTGAGAAGGACCATGCTGCTGCCTGAATGTAGTTTGCTGAAGCGAATGTCGCAATAACGTTGTAGGAAGTCCCTGTGGGAGGATTCAAGTAATACCAGTACTCAATGCGAGGATAATCGCCAGAGCCCTGCGAGATGCCACCTCCCGATGAACCGGACAGGGAAATGCGTGTCATTCCCACGCCATTGTAGGTAATGTTTGTGGGAGTTACCGAGTTGTCAATGAATGTGATTGCCACGAGAAGCAGCTTTGTCCCTGCTGCATATTTTGTGGAACTCACGGTGTGGGCAAAGGTCACCGAAGAGACATTTTGCCCACTTGTGCTTGTCAATGCCCCAAAATACACGGGCATTGATCATGCCCTCAATAGCAGTCTGCCTGCGTTGCCTGCTTGAACGTTCTGAAGTGTGTACGCATTGTTTGAATAATAGATATTCGCGCCATAAGAGAAAATGACGCGAGGTCCATTCGTCACCAGATGATTGAATGAATCCCCCATGACGTTGGCATTGATGGCCTGTCCGACGGATTGCTGCAGGTACGTCGGATTTCCCGCTGTCGCATTTGTGGGATCGCTCAAGAGCACCCGTGAATTGTATGTCGAGGTTGTTGACCGTCCCTTTGGAAAAATATAGAACAGTCCACGGAAGGGGACAACGGCAAGGTCACCGAAATAATCGGCGTTGTTTGCAACACGGTAGGACTGGCAGGCTGTGGTTCCTGCCGTGGTGTAGGAAGCGCTTGCCGCGGATACCAACGCGGTGGTGACCCGATAGATTGTTCCGGTGGTAGCCGCGGAAATGATGCAGTAGATTGTCCCTGCCGTAGGATCAATGTAGAACGAAGTGGGATTGTACGGGGTCGAGGATGTCGTCGTGACCACAAGGTTTGCAACATTGTAGGAGGACGTTGCATTGTCTGCGGTATACGAGACAAGACGCATGCTCTGTGCCGATGCCGCGGTGCCGTTCTGCGTGGCCGCATACGTCGTTCCGTTGTAATCCGGCACGGGTACGCCAAACACTGAAACGAACGCCAATGCCGTGGGACTTGTGTACAATGCTGGCAGTGCAACCGTTGCAACACCAGTCAATGAGCCGGAATATCCGTATCCCGCAGACAAGATGACGGGTGTTCCTGTCACCGCTCCGTTGGTGACCGCCGCAGAGGCGATGGCAAGTCCCGTTCCTCCGGCTATCTGGAAGTACAACGTGCCTGATAATCCCCCCAGATATCCCGTGCCAGCAGCATTGATTGCTGCTGCGGTAACCGCTCCGGACGCAACGGTGGTGTTGACAGTGAATGACGCTCCGTAGTTCAACGCGGCGCTCATCGTTGCCGACATCGAAACTCCTGACGAGACCGTTGAGGACTGGCTCAAGGTGTAGGTTCCCGTTCCGCCAGTGCCGGTGCCGAGGGCAACGATCACTGAATTCGCAGTGACACCTGAGCCAGTGACTGTCTGCCCGATTGCAAGGTTTCCAATCGCAACCGCAGAGACCGTCATGGTTGTTCCCGAAATGGTGGCAGTGAATGAAGCCGTCATGATTGCCAACGAACAGATGGTAGGCTGCAGTGCCGGGAACCTCTGCGTGACATACAGGTACTTGTTGTCAAGGCTCAGGTATCCTCCACCCATCATGACGGCAGTCGGCAACGCCGTTCCCGCAGTGTATCCAGTTCCTCCATACACCACGGTTGCTGCACCTGTGGTGGCACCTGCGGTTGTCAACGAGATGGAACACAGCGCAGGCAATCCGGTCTGTCCCGGTATGGTGAAATACAGCGTTCCGGAAGTTTGGCCGAGATATCCGGTTCCTGCAGCAGTCACCGTTGCCGCAGTAACCGCACCGCCCGTCACGGTTGTGGTGACCGTCAATCCTGATCCCGCACCATTGGGAAACACGTAACTTGTTGCTGCCAATGTTTCCGTGTCGATCTTCGCCACGCCGAAATATGTCGATGCATAAATGCTTCTCGCGCCATCAAAGACAATGTCAATGACACCAAGGCTTACGCTACTCGCATACACAAGTGTCGGAGTGACCGTTCCGGCACTCATTGCCCACGTATAGACACCTTCCTGTGCGCAGGCCCAGACATTGTCACCAATCACGATCATCTTGGAGACGTTGGTGGTCATGGCGTTCGTTCCCACCGGAGCGGACATCTTGTTCGCTCCGTAGGTAATCGATCCGATCTCTGTCCCGCCGTTCATCGGCAGGATCACGCAATCGGCTGATGTGCCCGTCGATGCAACCCATCCTCCCGTCGTGTCCAATGTCAGTGTCGTGGTGTCGAGGAATGATCCGATCTGCTTGGTGGTGCTCAGGTTGTACGTCCGGCCAAATGGCATGGCTTTCGAGATTCCGTCAACCGAGATCGGGGAGGCAAATGCCTTTGCCGTTGAGGTGTCCCACCCGTACGTCAGGTTGTAATAGCTGGCAAGATGCAAGAGATTGGTGTCCACCGAAATGGAGAGAGTGCCCTGTGGATACGAAGGCGGGAACATGCCACGATTTGTCACTGGCGCGTAAATCTGTGCTGCCGCAGCACCCGTGAATCCGTCCTGTGTCCGCGGAAAAGCGTACATGATCCTGCTGATGGTGCCTGTCGTCTTTCCGTACGGAGTGCCGATCATGACGCTATTTGTCCATGCAAAGCACGGAGCACCGTTTCCTACCGTATCCTCGGGAACAACCCGTTCGAACTCGAACACTCCAGCCCACATTCCCGGTTCTGACTTGATGAACGGCCACAGGACAAGATGCCTTGCCGTTGCGCCCACCCAGATGAAGCAATCCTTGAGGTCATACTGCTGGGGAAACGATCCCGCTCCACTCCACGTCTCATTGGTGGCCACATGCGTCACATTGTTCCAATACTCGCAAGCGGATGTGAAGAACTGCTGCTTGCTGACATCCCATCGCAAAATGAAGTACTTCCACGTATATGGATACGTGGCAACGGCAGTGCCTGTCGTGTAATTCGTGCCGCCGGAAACTATCGTGATTGTTCCTGCTGGCACACCACTCGTCACACCAATGGTGGCAATTGCCGGAACACCACCACCGGCGATGGTGAATGTCAGCGTTCCTGTTCCGGAACTCAGATATCCGGATCCCGCGGCGTTCACTGTCGCTGCGGTAACCACACCTCCCGAAACCGTCGTGTTGACCGTCAAGCCTGTGCCCGTGCCATCATTATTCGGAGCGCGGTACACATACGTATAGATGGGAGAAAACGCATTGCTTGTGCCAGCACCGGGCACCGCATTCGTGACCGTATCGTAACTTGTCCACCCCAAGGCGGTAATTGCCGTGTTGACGCCGGAAAGAATATTCGCCGACGACAGTTCGTTCGTGATGTTCACCCGGTAACTGTTCGTGCTATATGAGGTGTTCGTTACGGTCATGTTTCTCTCCCTTGTTCAGTATACAATTTTTACGCCTTGACGAGTAGTCTTGCGGTAACTTCACCTTCAGTGCTATGCATGCTATAGATATTTTTTATGAAAAGGGTCTGCGTGTAAGCATAACCGGCAGCAATGCACATTCTAGGGCCGTTGGTAAACATTCCATGAGTGCCGTAATTTTCTACCCAATACAGAGAATTACCAACAGTAAAGTTAGACTGCGGATATAATCCCGAGGTTGAATTTCCCGGAGTTGAATTATTTGGATCAGATAAAATTGCTCGGCCAAAAGGATTTACGTTATTACCGCCTTGTTTAAAATACATTCTTCCTTTTATGAATCCCTGAAAAGGAAGAGCTGTAGTAATAAGACCGGCTACATCAGCGGAATTTCCACCCCATGTGACGGGGGTCAATGCAAATAATCCTGACAACGAGTATGTGATGGTAGATATCGCTGTTGGATTTGCCGCAGAACTTACACGGGAAATTAATCCTTGATAATAAAAAACACTGCTATTTCCTTCTTGTTTTATATAATATATGGTGCTTGTACATGGATCCATGTATAAAGTACTTCCGCCACTTGCATTCAAATTTCCTGCGTGAACATTGCCATTGACAGCAGTAAAATTAATGTATGCATTATTGCTATTGTTTGTGATAGGAATTGCCACTCCGGTGGACGAGGAAACAGTGTACACCCACGAGTTGTATCCCGACCCAGCACCAAGAGACAATTGCAGAACATATACATGTCCGGAATAATTTGGCATTGCAAAAAATTCCTGAGGATATCCACCAGTGCCGTTGGTTTGAGACCCAGTATATGTACCTGTTTGAGTAAAGGAAGCCATATCAACAATTGCTAACTGAAGAGTGGTAGGTTGTGATACCTGAGCAGGACAAACATAAATGTATTTATTGTCAATTGCCAATGGTCCTCGTACTCCCTGAGATCCATTTGTTATCGTAATGGTGGAGGCAATCAAAGTTTCTGTGTCAATCTTTACAAGAGTTTGACCGGTAGTTGTTGTTGCGTAAATAGTTCTTTCGCCGTCAAAGAGCATTTCTGCCACACCAGAAGTGTTTTGATAAATTTGCGTCCACGTTGGAGATACTGCAGAAAGAGATGCGGCCGGAGTAAACAAAGCATTTAAATTCGTAGGATTCAAAATGGATGAAATGCTCGTTCGCCAAATTCCCCCATTTGAAGTTTGCGCAGCAACAGCCCCGTAAAGGTAATCTCCGAGCAAAAATACCCGTCCCATTATCGTAGTGCCTGGGTTAGCGATCCTGATACTGTGCATTCTGTTATTTTGTGCTTGATACGTAGAAGTGAATGCGCTAAAAAAATACGGAAATATGGATCCACCATTCATCGGAAGAACCACTGCATCGTTAGCGTTTCCCGTGTTGCTGGCCCATCCTCCGGAGCTATCAAGAGTTGTCTGCACAACCTCCAGCGCGGAGCCAATCGGTTTTGCCACTGAAACGTTATACATGCGACCAAACGGCATGTTCTTGCCAATGGCGTCAACAGATATTGGGGAAACAAATGATCGGTCAAATGGGCGGAAGCTTGCGTCGCTAGGTGCTCCCGCCCATCCATATTGGGCATTGTGCGCGGATGCAAGATGCATCAGATGAGGATCAGCTCCCGAAGTCATTGGAAGAACTTGCAATACACCAGCATACGTAGAAAAAAAACATCCAGCCTGCTGAGCAATATTGACATTGTACGATCCCGTTCCCCCTGTTCCCGTCCCAAAGGAGACAATCCGTGTTCCCGGCACAACTCCGGGACCGCGAATCAAACTTCCAACCGTTATTGTTCCTGCGTTCATCGCTTGCACGGTAAGAACAGTAGACGGTTGCGTTTCAGAATTATAAGATCCAATAAAACCAAAAAAAGATGCACCACCATGTGCCATCGTACCGCTCGGATACGAGGGAGGGAATGACCCCCTGTTGGTAACTGGAGCGTACACTCCGGCTGCAGCGGCTCCCGTCAATCCATCCTGAGTTCGTGGAAATGCAAACATGGTCTTGCTCGGCGAAACATGCTGGGAAATGGTCCCATCGGAAAATTGTGTTCCAATGATTACGGAGTTTGTCCACGCCCAACAGGGAGCGGCATTGGCCACCGTATCCTCCGGGGCGATGCGTTCAAATTCGAATACCCCAGTCCACAATCCGGGTTCTCCGGTGACAAATGGCCAGATCACGATGTGCCTTGCCGTGGCACTGACCCAGATAAAGGAATCCTTGATGTCGTAATTCTGGACAAATGATCCGTTATTGTTCCACGCAAGATTGGTCGCCACGTGATTCGTTGCGTCCCAAGATTCGCATGTCCCTGTCCAGAACGCCTGCTTGCGAATGTCGTACCAGATGATGAAATACTTGTAGGTAACCGCATCCGCGTTGAGGGCACGATAGACACGCAGGAACATCGGAGACGCATTGCTTGACACCACGGACATGGCCGTTGCGGAACCCACGGTTGAGGACTGGCTCAGGGTATACGAACCAGTCAATTGGCTTGCGGGTGCAACCGTGATTACCGAGTTGCCCGTTACTCCTGATCCCGTGACTGTCTGTCCTACGGCAAGTGCTCCGGAGGAAACCGCCGAGACAGTCATTGCGGTTCCGGAAATCGTGGCCGTAAATAAAATTGGACTTCCCGGAATCCAGTTGTCCACCGAATCCCACAGGGTCCAGCCAAGTCCCGTGATGGCCGCATTCATTTGTGTCAGGATATTCGTGTACGTGACTTCGTTGCTGATGACTACCCGAACGCTGTTGGTGGTATAGGGAATGTTTTTTACCGACATGTATTAGGCCCTCGTATATAGCAAGATGACTGCAGCATCGGCTGCGCCATTGGAAGCAGTCACGTCTATTGTAACATAATCATTTGACGTATAAGAGACATTGACTGCAGAAACGCTTGAGGCGTAGGAACCTGCGGAAAGACTTGTCGTGGCTATTGTCGAGCCATTTTTTTCTACTGCAATCGAAAACGGTCCTGAAGTCGGCGCAGTGGAAGCATTGATATAGACACCCGTTATTGTCACGGACTGATCGGGATACCACCGCGCTGTTCCGTTCTGTATACTGATCGGGCCGACAAAATTACATGTCTTTGTATACGTGGAACTTCCACCCCCACCTCCACCGCTTGATCCGTTTGCCGCTCCCGTGATTCTTCCTTGTGCGTCAATCGTGATATTGGCATTGGTGTAATATCCGGCAGTAACCGCAGTATTTGCCAATGCGATAGTTGTCGCCGATGAGCCGTTGAAGCTTCCTCCCGAAAGTCCTGTACCTATGGTGAGTGCGTTGGTGGTGGTGCCTCCGCCGCCACCGCCGCTTGCAACCCAACTCATGGTTCCGTCAGTTGCAGAAGACAGCACGTACCCGTTGTTAGTTGGGCCAGCGGGGGGCAGTGTATATGTTATTGATGTGGGAGCGGGCGGAGAAACAAATCCTACATATCCACTTGAAGAACCGGACAATCGCAATGTTCCCTTGACATCAAGTTCGGATCCGGGAATCGTTGTTGCTATGCCAACATTTCCATTAAAATAGGAATTTCCTGACCCCACATATAAAGCCCATCTTGTTCCTGTGCCTGTTGGAGCATCAATATGCGCTCCATATGCCGTGGTTGCATATGTTGACGAAGAAGATATTTTGAGTCCATACGCAGAGGTAAATGCTGCAAAGTTTGCCACAGTTCCTGCAAGTGTCGGCACTCCAGAGATTTCAAATGAAGAAGCTTTTGTTAATGTAACATTTGAGCGAGAAGAAGAAATTGAAGTTATTCCAGCATACATTGTTGAAATGTTGCTTATTGATAAATTTGTTATTGTGCTTGCAATGTTTACGGTTGAAGTCGAAATGGTTATTCCCGGAACGAGCGACATGTTTTGTGTGGAAACGGAAAAACTGGTAAGTGAAGAAGTATCTGCCAATGCTTGGGTAATGTTCAACCCGTAATTTTGTTCTACGGAAGACCCAATACTGAGTCCTCCGGTGATTACATGGCTTCCAACAACATCCAAGCTGTTGGAAGCCGTAAACGTTGGCATTAGCAGATTCCTTTATTTTTATCCGATTTCAACCGTCTCGATTTTAGCAACCCAATTAATGGTTTTTCCTGACAATCCCTTGACAGATACATTAATGGAATCAGTAGATGGGTCTGCATCTACTGAAATTTCACATGTGGTCATTCCGCTATCAGCAGAAGCAATGACCATTGGATCTCCAAGTAGCGCAGTTGCATCGGTGCCCTTTGTTGCAACTCCGCTGCCTTTTGTCCTGAATCCTGATGTTACTTCCCAGACAGCTCCAATGCTGTCAGTAACATTCCAAGCACTTACCCAAATTTTTGCAAACCATGTTGCGCCATAAACACCCAATGGCATGCGAACAACATTGCCTGCAACCGGGGTTAACGAACCATTGGTGGTAAGACGCTGAGTAGTGTTGGCATTTGAATTTGCCACACTTGTTGTTGCGTAGGTAATATAGGTGCGAGAAGCGCGATACCCAACAGTAGCTGCAGGATATGCAACGCTTGCCGTATCCGATCCCGCCGTGTAGCCAGCAGCAGCAGCGTCAATAGTGATTGATCCGGAAGCATTGGTGATCGTAATGCCTGTTCCTGCGGTGAGTGTGGCAAGCGTGTAGGCAGTGCCATTACCAATGGCAAGTTGTCCATTTGACGGAGTAGCAGTCAATCCCGTTCCACCGTTCGCAACGCCTACGGTT
>Ga0214919_10011989_pt1 | contig 10731 bp, 8 predicted proteins | sample LL1503_MetaG_FD_177994 | JGI IMG/M metagenome (GOLD analysis project Ga0214919, IMG submission 177994) | Freshwater microbial communities from Lake Lanier, Atlanta, Georgia, United States - LL-1503 | ecosystem: Environmental > Aquatic > Freshwater > Lake | place: USA: Georgia | collected 2015-03-15 | reverse complement strand
AGTAGCCAGTCGATTGCCCAGGCCGCCCGCACCTTGCTTTCGGGCAGCACGGTAGGGCAGTTCCGTGAAGGCGATAAATTGATCGACATCGTGCTGCGCCAGCCTCTGGCCGAACGCAATGCGATATCCGATATTGGCAATGCCTATGTGCCCACCGCCAGTGGCAAGTCCATTCCACTGACACAAATTGCGAAGCCGACCTTTGTCTGGGAGCCTGGCGTACTGTGGCGCGAGGGCCGCGATTACGCCATTACTGTGCAGGGCGATATCGCCGAGGGCCTCCAAGGCGCCACAGTGACCGGGCAGCTCGCCCCTGATTTGCGCAAACTGGAGGCCAGCTGGGCCGCCCAAGGGCGGGGGGCCTACCGCATTCAGGTGGCAGGCGCGGTAGAGGAAAGCAGCAAGGGTTCGAGCTCCATCGCGGCAGGCATTCCCATCATGCTGTTCATCACTTTTACGCTCTTGATGCTGCAACTGCACAGTTTTAGCCGCGCATTATTGGTGTTCTTGACCGGCCCGCTGGGGATTGCAGGCGTAGCCGCCGCCTTGCTCAGTTTTGGGCGCCCCTTCGGCTTCGTGGCTTTACTGGGCGTTATTGCGTTGATGGGCATGATTCAACGCAACTCGGTCATTTTGATTGACCAGATTGAACAGGACCGCGCCAATGGAGTGCCGGCCTGGGATGCCATCGTCGAGTCTGCGGTACGCCGCTTGCGGCCTATCGTGCTGACGGCGGCTGCAGCCGTGCTGGCCATGATTCCCTTGTCGCGCTCGGTTTTCTGGGGCCCCATGGCGGTAGCCATCATGGGCGGCCTGATTGTCGCGACGGCCTTGACTTTGCTGGCTTTGCCCGCCATGTATGCCGCATGGTTCAGGGTGCGGCGAGAGCCGGTGGGCGCGCAGGCTAAAATCGTCGGCTAACCGATTTCCAGCGATCGGCCGGGTCAGCGAGCACTGAGGAGGTGCGGCGCAGGCTGCGGCGGGATGCTGAATTTTTTTGCGCGGGTGGCGAAATTGGTAGACGCACCAGGTTTAGGTCCTGACGCCAGCAATGGTGTGGGGGTTCGAGTCCCCCCCCGCGCACCACCCATAAGGTACTGAGAGTCCCCTGTGCGGCCAGTCCTGTGACCGCACGCGGCGGCACTGCTAGGCCTTGAATTTTTATTTGGAGCACCTGTCATGACGGTAGTAGTTGAAACTTTGGAAAAGTTGGAACGCAAGATCACCCTGAAGTTGCCTATGGACGCGTTTCAAAACGAAGTCCAAGTCCGTCTGCGCAAGCTGGCCCGTACTGTGAAGATGGATGGCTTCCGTCCCGGTAAGGTACCTATGAATGTGGTCACACAGCGCTACGGCTATTCAGTGCACTACGAGGTGATGAACGACAAAGTGGGCCAAGCTTTTGCCCAGGCGGCCAGCGAGGCCAAGCTGCGCGTTGCGGGACAACCACGCATCAGTGAGGCGGCCGAAGCTGTGGACGGTGCCATGGCTTTTGATGCGGTGTTCGAAGTCTTTCCGGAAGTGAAAATCGGCGACTTGTCCAGTGCCGAAGTGGAAAAATTTGATGCCCAGGTGACGGATGCGGCGATCGATAAAACCATCGATATTCTGCGCAAGCAACGTCGCACCTTTGCCCAGCGCTCAAAAGATTCCGCCGCCCAAGATGGCGACCGTGCCACGGTGGACTTTGAAGGCAAGATCGACGGCGAGTTGTTCGATGGCGGCAAGGCCGAGGACTTCCAGTTCATTTTGGGCGACGGCCAAATGCTCAAAGAATTTGAAGAAGCCACCCGCGGCATGAAGCTCGGCGAGAGCAAGACTTTCCCCTTGGTTTTCCCCGAGGATTACCAAGGCAAAGACGTCGCGGGCAAGACAGCCGATTTCATGGTCACTATCAAGAAACTCGAGGCCGCGCATTTGCCCGAGGTGGACGATGCACTGGCCCGCAGTTTGGGCATTGCCGACGCAACGGTCGCGGCATTGCGCGAAGACATCAGCAAAAACCTGCAACGTGAAGTCAAGGCCCGCCTGCTTTCGCGCAACAAACAAGGTGTCATGGAAGCGCTGATTTCCAAATCCGAGTTGGACCTGCCAAAGGCGAGCGTGCAGTCCGAAGTGGAGCGCTTGGTCGCTGACGCCCGCGCAAACCTAAAGCAACGCGGCGTCAAGGACGCCGACAAAGCGCCCATCCCAGAGGAATTGTTCAGCGCCCAGGCGGAGCGCCGTGTGCGCTTAGGCCTGGTGGTGGGCGAACTGGTGCGTGCCAACCAATTGCAGGCAAGTCCGGCCCAGATCAAACAGCATGTGGAAGAACTGGCTGCGAGCTATGAGAACCCCGCCGAGGTAGTCCGTTGGTATTACGGCGACCAAAATCGCATGAGCGAGGTCGAGTCCGTGGTAATTGAAAACAACGTAACGGAGTTTGTCCTCTCTAAGGTCAAGGTTACCGAGAAGGCCATCTCCTTTGACGAGTTAATGGGGCAGAATTGATTGGAAGGTTGATGCCGCAGTCTGGCGGCTCGACCCGAACTTAACAAGGTGGAAGCTATGAATTTCGAATTGCCGGGCAGCAACCCAACCCGTGCCTTGGGCATGGTGCCCATGGTTATTGAGCAGTCGGGGCGCGGCGAGCGTTCGTACGACATTTATTCCCGTTTGCTCAAAGAGCGGGTCATTTTTCTGGTGGGTGCGGTGAACGACCAGACCGCCAACCTGGTGGTCGCCCAGTTGCTGTTTTTGGAAAGTGAAAACCCAGACAAAGATATTTCCTTTTATATCAATTCGCCTGGCGGCTCGGTGAGCGCGGGCATGGCGATTTTTGACACCATGAATTTCATTAAGCCCGATGTGTCAACGCTATGCATCGGCATGGCAGCCAGCATGGGCGCGTTTTTGCTGGCAGCGGGCGCAAAGGGTAAGCGTTTTTCCTTGCCCAATTCCAAAGTCATGATCCACCAACCACTGGGCGGCACCCAGGGCCAGGCCACTGAAATCGAGATCCATGCGCGCGAGATTCTTAAAACCCGCGAACAATTGAACAAAATCCTTGCGGATCGTACGGGCCAGCCCTTGGAAAAAATCGCTCGCGACACCGAGCGCGATTACTACCTATCGGCCGAAGAGTCCAAAGACTATGGCCTGGTGGACCAGGTGATTGCCAAGCGGCCCTGAGGGCGAGCCTCCCAGGGGCAAAACGGCGTCCTTCGATCGGTAGGACGCCGTTTTTATTTGGTTATCATTGAGACTCACCAGCTAAAGGTAAAAAACTTACATGGCCGAAAAAAAAGGCAATTCCAGCGAGAAGAATCTGTACTGCTCCTTCTGCGGCAAGAGCCAGCACGAGGTGAAAAAGCTGATCGCAGGCCCTTCGGTTTTTGTGTGTGACGAATGCATTGACCTGTGCAACGAGATCATCCGCGATGAACTGCCGGCGATTTCCAGCGTATCCAGCGGCCGCACGGGCCTACCAACACCTTCCGAGATTAAAGCCAATCTGGACAATTATGTGATTGGCCAGGAGCCCGCCAAACGCACTTTGGCAGTTGCGGTCTACAACCATTACAAGCGTTTGCGCCACCAGGAGCAGTCTAAAAAGGACGAGGTCGAGCTGAGCAAGAGCAATATTTTGCTGATCGGTCCCACGGGTTCGGGTAAGACCCTGCTGGCGCAAACTTTGGCGCGCATGCTCGATGTACCGTTTGTGATGGCCGATGCGACGACACTGACCGAAGCTGGCTATGTTGGCGAGGACGTCGAAAACATTGTTCTCAAACTGCTGCAAAGCTGCAATTACGATGTCGAGCGAGCGCAGCGCGGCATTGTGTACATCGACGAAATCGACAAAATTTCTCGCAAGTCTGATAACCCCTCTATTACCCGTGACGTTTCGGGCGAGGGCGTGCAACAGGCTTTACTCAAGCTGATCGAGGGTACGATGGCCAGCGTACCCCCGCAGGGCGGACGCAAGCACCCCAATCAAGACTTTGTCCAGATCGACACCACCAACATTTTGTTCATTTGCGGTGGCGCTTTTGCGGGCTTGGAAAAAGTGATCGAAAACCGAACCCAGTCCTCGGGCATTGGCTTTAGTGCCACAGTGATGAGCAAAGCGCAGCGCAGCCTGACCGAGGTGTTCAAGGATGTGGAACCGGAGGACTTGATCAAATTCGGCTTGATTCCCGAGCTGGTAGGTCGTATGCCGGTGGTGGCTACCTTGGCTGAACTGACCGAAGATGCGATGGTGCAAATTCTGACGGAGCCGAAAAATGCTTTGGTCAAGCAATACGCCAAATTGATCGCCATGGAAGGCGCAGAGTTGGAGATTCGGCCGGACGCGCTGCGCGCTATCGCTAAACGCGCCCTGGCCCGAAAAACCGGTGCGCGCGGCTTACGCTCGATTCTGGAACAGTCCTTGATTAACACCATGTACGATTTGCCGGACTCCAATGAGGTGGAAAAAGTAGTGGTAGATACCTCGACGATTGAGGAAAACCATCCCCCCTTGCTGGTGTACCGCGAGGTCGCTAAAAAGGCGTGAGCGTATTGCGCGCGGTTTCTGCAAGCGTCGTTTTTTGCGGTACCTCGGCGCTTATTTAGTCCTTGCCCGGTGCGAGGCTTGAAATTTCAGAAAACCAGACCATATCCAGCAGACAGAAAAGGATTTTTATGTCCGGTTATACCCCCCTAGACCCGCTCCCCATTGACCTGCCCATGTTGCCACTGCGCGACGTGGTGGTCTTTCCCCACATGGTGATCCCGCTGTTCGTTGGCCGCCCGAAAAGCATCAAGGCCCTGGAAGCAGCGATGGAAGCGGAGCGCCGCATCATGCTGGTGGCGCAAAAAACCGCTGCAAAAGATGAGCCCCTGGTCTCAGATATGTTTGACATGGGCTGCGTTTCGACTATTTTGCAGATGCTTAAATTGCCCGATGGCACGGTGAAGGTGCTGGTCGAGGGCCATCAGCGCGCCAAAGTCAACCGCATTGAGGACGGTGAAACCCATTTCACGGCCAATGTGCTGCCCCTAGACGCCCAAAGCACATCGGGCGCCGAAGGCGAGATTCAGGCCAGCGAAATTGAAGCGTTGCGCCGCGCCGTCATGCAGCAGTTTGACCAGTACGTCAAGCTGAATAAAAAAATTCCACCTGAGATCCTCACCTCGATTGCCAGCATTGACGACCCGGGCCGCTTGGCGGACACCATTGCTGCACATATGCCGCTGAAGTTGGAAAACAAGCAAGCGGTATTGGCGCTGCCCTTGGTGAAGGCACGGCTGGAGAATTTGTTCGAGCAAATTGAGCGCGAGGTAGATATCCTGAACGTGGACAAAAAAATCCGCGGACGTGTCAAGCGTCAAATGGAAAAAAACCAGCGCGATTTCTATTTGAACGAGCAGGTCAAGGCCATTCAAAAGGAATTGGGCGATGGAGAAGACGGCGCAGACATAGAGGAAATTGAGAAAAAAATCAAGGCCGCGCGCATGCCCAAAGAGGCATTGAAGAAGGCCGAAAGCGAACTCAAAAAACTGCGCCTGATGTCGCCCATGTCCGCCGAGGCCACGGTCGTGCGCAATTACATCGATGTGCTGGTGGGTTTGCCCTGGACTTCCAAGACCAAAATCAAACACGATTTAGGTAATGCCGAAAAGGTGCTCAACGAAGACCACTACGGCCTGGACAAAGTTAAAGACCGCATTCTGGAATACCTTGCAGTGCAGCAGCGTGTGGACAAGGTCAAAGCGCCGATTCTGTGCCTGGTCGGGCCACCGGGGGTCGGTAAGACATCGTTGGGTCAATCCATTGCCAAAGCCACTGGGCGTAAGTATGTGCGTATGGCCCTGGGTGGCATGCGCGACGAAGCCGAAATACGCGGACACCGACGCACCTATATCGGCGCTATGCCGGGCAAGGTCTTGCAAAGCCTCAGCAAGGTCGGCACGCGCAATCCTTTGTTTCTATTGGATGAAATTGATAAATTAGGTACCGATTTTCGGGGCGACCCCAGCAGCGCTTTGTTGGAAGTGTTGGACCCCGAACAAAACCACAAATTTGGTGACCACTATGTGGAAGTGGACTATGACCTGAGCGATGTGATGTTTGTCGCAACGTCTAATTCCATGAAGATTCCGCCGGCACTCTTGGACCGCATGGAGGTGATCCGTCTCTCGGGCTATACCGAAGACGAAAAAACCAATATCGCCATGACCTATTTGCTTCCCAAGCAAATGAAAAACAACGGCCTCAAAGAAACCGAATTGGCGATTGCTGAAGATGCTGTTCGCGACATCGTGCGCTACTACACCCGCGAGGCTGGCGTGCGCTCGCTCGAGCGCGAGCTATCCAAAATTTGCCGCAAGGTCGTCAAAGCCTTGTTGCTGAAAAAGCTCATCCCGCAGGTGCTGGTCAATTCAGACAACCTCAATGATTACCTGGGCGTGCGCAAGTACACCTATGGGCGTGCGGAAGACCAGAACCAGGTCGGGCAGGTGGCGGGCTTGGCCTATACCGAAGTCGGCGGAGACTTGCTCACCATTGAGGCGGCGTTGGTGCCGGGCAAAGGCCTGATCACCCGCACCGGATCGCTAGGCGATGTGATGAAGGAATCGGTCGAGGCCGCCCGCACAGTGGTGCGCAGCCGCGCCAAACGTCTAGGCATCAAAGATGAGGCTTTCGAAAAGAAAGACTTGCATATCCACGTGCCCGACGGCGCCACGCCCAAAGACGGCCCGAGCGCCGGCGCGGCCATGGCCACAGCCTTCGTGTCCGCGCTGACGGGTATTGCCGTGCGGGGCGATGTGGCCATGACGGGCGAGATTACGCTGCGTGGCGAGATCACCGAAATTGGCGGACTCAAAGAAAAACTTTTAGCTGCGCTGCGCGGCGGAATCAAACTGGTGCTGATTCCCGAAGCCAATGCCAAAGACTTGCAGGAGATCCCTGAAAACGTAAAGAGCGGCTTGGAAATTGTGCCGGTGCGCTGGATTGATCAGGTGTTGGAACTGGCCCTGGTTTCGCAGCCCGTGCCCCTGCCGGACGATGAGCCTGCCGAGGTGGCTGCTGCGGTCGGCGCCGTGGTCGTAGAACCGGTGGCGCCGGAGACTTTGAAGCACTGAAACTAGGTAATTGCATCAAACAGGATGCTGCTCGCAAAAATTGGAGAAATTGCACGCTATAATTGCAGACGTTTCGCGGGAATAGCTCAGTTGGTAGAGCGCAACCTTGCCAAGGTTGAGGTCGAGAGTTCGAGACTCTTTTCCCGCTCCACATTCCGAAAGGGAAGCCCAGTGCTTCCCTTTTTTCTTAGTCCGGAAATGAGTGTCCGGGCAGGTACCGGTTAAGGCGCGGTAGCAAAGCGGTTATGCCCCGGATTGCAAATCCGGTTAGTCCGGTTCGACTCCGGACCGCGCCTCCATAAAAATCGACGAGTTACGAAATCTTTAAGAAGTAGATTTAAGATTTGAAATCTACTTGTAGGCAATTTTTAGGCAATTTGAATCAATCATTGCCCGACTCAACCAGTATTTGTAATCCCTGCTTGGGTGTGGGACACGATTTCACGAGCCCTACATGCATTGAGTGACTCAGAGGTCGGCAGTTTGGGTCTAGGCCCTGAATTGGCGTGACCCCCACCCCTCGTCCGCAGTAAAAAATTCACGCTTTTGGTGCAAACAACGGGTTAGGGTGCACTTTTAGTACTGCTGCAAGGGCGCAGATGACTTTTAGGCTTGGGCTACCCACTGCCCGCTCTATTTTGTCGGCATAGGTTCGATGGTAATCGCTTACTCCGCGATGGTGAAATTGGAATTTACGGCAGTTAGCCGTATAATTTCACTCATACCTATCTAAAGAGCCATGCCTGCTGCCATACCTACCGCCCGTCTTGAAGCCAGAATCAGCATCGAGCTACATTCAATGCTCAAACGTGCCTCTCAAGCGCAAGGCCGAACCATGACCGATTTCGTCGTCGGTGCCGTCCAGGAGGCCGCGCAACGAGCGATTGAACAGGCTGAAGTTGTCCGGCTCTCTATGGTAGACCAGGAGGTTTTTGCAAAGGCCCTACTGTCTCCGCCACAGGCAAGCGCAGCTCTGGAGCGCGCTTTTGCGCGGCGCAGCACTCTTCTCCGTATGGAATGAGCTTTGGGCCGTTCCAGCTTGCGAGGCTCGACGCTGCGCACGATCGGCTAGGGTTTCGCAGTGATTCCGCGCCGCTCAATCGCTACCTCCGGGAGCAGGCCACTCAGGATATTCGCCGTCGTTTGTCCGCCTGCTTCGTGGCCACAACTGACGGACGACGTATCGCTGGCTACTACACCTTGGCTTCTGCAAGCGTACTCTTGGCCGATCTCCCGGTCAGTACCACCAAAAAATTGCCGCGCTACCCAACCGTGCCTACCGTCCGCATGGGCCGCTTGGCCGTAGATCAATCATTTAAGGGGCAGGGTCTTGGTGGCGCGCTACTGGCCGACGCCCTCAATCGTGCCGCCGATTCGGAGATTGCCGCCTTCGCGCTGATGGTGGACGCCAAAGACGAGGTGGCCGTCGCGTTTTACCTGCACCACAGTTTCATTGCCTTGCCAGACTCCCCGCTGAAGCTGTTCTTGCGGTTGGCATCCCTTCCTCGCACTTAAAGGGGACGGCTTGCGGGTCCGTCTCGACCGCCGATGGCGCTCAGCGTTTTAGCGGCTTTGTACCGGGCACCTGAAGTCGTCGTCCCAAGGAATGGGCGGCGCATCGTCGGCTTTGCAGGCGGCGTCTGTCGGCAGGCATTCCTTGCGCAACTCTTTGAATTCCAGCCGCAATGTGACGCGGCGGCTTTTTTCCGGCTCATTGACGATGGCCGAATTAAAGGACGACCCGCCCACCAAAAATTGCTGGCGTATGGTCTTGCGGTCTGACAGGCTGGGTGCGTCCGCAGCACTAGCGTCTAAAAGCACACAGAGCACGCGTTGCGAGCGCTCCAAGCTGAGGTTCAGGTTGTGCAAATAGCTGCCCTCCTGGCTGGCAAAGCCCTCCACCACGTAGCGGCGCAACCATTTGCGGCATTTGGGGGTACGGGCTACGTCCAGGACTTCGGGGATGAAGGCGCGCAAAAACTCCATGCGGTCCACTGATAGCTGGTTGCCATTTTTTTTGAATTCAGCCAGCGGTCCAAAGTCGATGGTTTGCCCACTTATCTTCACGCCGCGAAATTCCGGTCTGCGCGCAACTTTGTCCATATCGGCAATGCAGGCCATGATGGATTCTTCGCGGTCTTTGCGCTTGTCTTCGATCGAGCGCAAGCCTTGGGTTACCACCATCAAGGCCACCGCCATGGCGACCAAAAACAGCACCATCAAGGCCGTCATCAGGTCAGAAAAAGAAATCCAGAAAGGCTTTTCCGCCTCTTCCTTGGCACGCTTGCGCCGTGGCGTTTGCAATATAAACATGGCGCGCCTATTTCATAGCCGCCAGGTAGCTCGAAGTCTTACGCATTTCTGTTAGCACGTCCTGCATCAGCGCCACTTGCGCCTCCGTAGCAACTACCAAACGCTCTAGGTTTTCCTGCCCGGAACCGGCTTCGAACAGGCTGTCAATCAGGTGTTGCAGGCGCTCCACCTGGCTGTAGCGGGCGCTGAGCAGCGCCTTTTCCACCCAGGTGAACAACATGGCCAGCGTGATGGCCAGTGCCGACACAAAAAATGCCTGGCCTACGGTTTGCACCAGCAGGCTCAGTTGGGCTTGGGTAGTGGCAGGATCGGAGACGTCGAAATGGATCAGTCCGCTAATCAGCCCCGAAAACGTACCAATAATTCCCAGGCCAGTCAGGATGCCAGGCACGTGTTTGTAAAAGTCAGAGCGCAAGGGCGAGTCCACCAGCGCGTAGTCTGAGAAAAAGGTTTCCGCCAGGGCCGAGGCGCGCCAGCGCCGCGCTCTGAGGCTGTCCGGGTCCGGCACTTCGTTGCGTTTGTCCAGCGCTTCAGAATACTCGGCCCACAGGCTGGAGAGTTGCGGGTCGCCTGCGACTTTGCGCTCAATGTCAGACAAGTCCACCACAGCGCCGCCGGACTTGGCTTTCATGGCATTAAAAAACAGTTCCGAGAGTACGCGTACGCGGCTTTGCGGCCCGATTGCACCTTGGCCTGCTGGGGTATCGTCCCAGGGTACATGCAGGCAATGGGCATATTGGGCCCAAAGGTGTGCCATGCGCGGCTCGGTCATGATCTCGGTTTCTAGCTTGTCTAGATCGACAGCGCCGTTAGACGCTCCGGCTTTAATGCCTTCCAATTGGTCCAGCACCTCGGCCATGCGGCTTTTCAATTGCAGCGCCGGCAGCACAAAGCGGCTGAGAAAGTTGAGCGCCACGAGCGCAATCAGGCCGAGCACCAGCAATAAGTGCCATTGCTGCCAAAACCAGGTTTGAGTGAAGCTTGTCATGCTGTACGTTCCGTTGTAGTTTGGCTGCGGATTCAGTGTAGCGGACTTGCCTGGCGATGCTTGCGAGTCCGGCCTTCACTATTCCTGCGCCGAACTTGCCGAGTACCGCTGCGAGCTCTGGAACCATGGGAGGAAACCGCGTCCCCGTAGTCTGTGCATGGCCTACGCAATTTCTCAATATGAAAAACATAATTTCACATGGAGATAAGTGAAATCTAAGCTATTGAAATACATAGATAAATATATTGTCTTATATAAGACATCAGAAAAATTCTCCGCCACAGACGCGCTTAAAATTTGGGCAACTGACCAGGCTGTTG
>Ga0214919_10011988_pt1 | contig 10732 bp, 10 predicted proteins | sample LL1503_MetaG_FD_177994 | JGI IMG/M metagenome (GOLD analysis project Ga0214919, IMG submission 177994) | Freshwater microbial communities from Lake Lanier, Atlanta, Georgia, United States - LL-1503 | ecosystem: Environmental > Aquatic > Freshwater > Lake | place: USA: Georgia | collected... | reverse complement strand
GAGTATGTGAATTGCGGTTTTGTTGCATAAATAATTAATTCTTCAATTAATCTGCGCCCTTTTTCTAATGGCCAACCTTCAATATGTGAAGCATGCGAGGCAAGGTACAGCGATTTATGTCGATTAAATGGATGGATCCTAACTAGAGGTTGTACAACAGGTGGTAGAACTTTTAACGTTTCTGGAGTAAATTTATCAGCTGTAAATCCTACCTGCTCCCTTGAGCGCACGACGCTATGTATAACCTTCAGATCTTTTAAATCAGACTGTTGTTGGTGTGACAAAGAGTTCCAAGCCGCTCGCATATCAGCGTATTCAGTTGGCGGAGGGATCGGTGGCAACTCTCGTGCAAGTAGGCCAGTAAGACGTATCGGTAATTTAAGGAATGTTCCGTCGGTATGCCATAAACGATTAGCAAGGTTGTAAGCCCCTTGCAATGAGTTTTGGTCTAAAAGATTACCATTGTCATCAACAGTTCCCACATCAATTAAAGTTTTACTGCCTCCAGCGACCTCTTTAAAAAGTGACGGCCTCTCGGGTCCGAACTGACAAATAAAAGCATTTTGTTCAATTGGATTCATTGGTTGATTCGGGAAAACCAGGACCCCAAATTCAGCCAAAGCAGATTCAATTTGATGAATCTGCTCAGGCATTAGCTTTTTACTTAAATCAAATCCCCTTGCCTGAGCAACAAAGGTATTTCCAAGCTTTTGAAATTCAAAATTAATTGTCATATTTTAAGTCCTATTTGAATACAATCACCTTTATAACTTAATTAAATATATTAATTCTATACAAAGAAGAGAATAAGGCTATACCAAGAAGTCTACTTTTTTATTCAACGAACCAGATTAATCGCGATATACCCAGTGCTGCTCACATGAACCTGCCCCCGTACATAGACACTTGATGACGTCAACTCGAAGTAGGTTTTTATCTGCCGCTTTGTAGCCAACAAAACATCCTTGTTCAAATGCCGCCGTGTATTTTCCGTTATCTCGGAACTCCTCTGAATAGTAAATACAGGCGCTACGTCGAACCACACATCTTTTGTCGTCATACTCAGCGAAGAGAGCTGCCGCATGCTTCGGTCCACGGATGGAATGAACCAGATCTTGATAAAGCGCCATGGTTCGAGGTGACCCTTCATTCCCCATTCCCATTGAATGAAGGAGCTTTGCGTAGCCTAGACCACCATAGCGAGTCCCGATCTCTTTTGCCAGTTCAAGCGCTTTTTCCTCGCCGATCACATCCTGGGCAACGGTGTAAAAAGTCATGAAATTTAACTCAATCTGTCGACTCATGCTGTAAATAATGTGATCTATTGTGAGTTCGTCAATTTTAATTTCATATGTATCCATTCGACGTTTTTCTTCAACCGAAAGATTACGTCCTGGATAGAATAGTAGTTTGTTGGTAGTGTATTGATCTTGGTTCATTTCATCCCCTTGGTTTAATATAAAAAACTTCCCTATGACTTTATTCACCGCACTCAAAAGGGCACTCTTGAAGCTCAGTATATGACATAGCTCTATCATCGATGCTACAGGGTTATGCCTACTTGTAAAAGACAACAAATGAATTTGTATACAAATTCATTTGTTTAAATCTAAAAAATTTGATATCAATTTTGCACCTAAATATTTTAGATTTTAAAATAATTTCTGAATAGAATATTAACCAAACAGTAATCGTTAAAAACTTCAAGATTTTATTTATTAATGATTTTTCGGTAGTATGATAATTAGTAATTTAAAAGATTTTGAAAGCAATTGTAAAGCTCTGTAAAGGATTAATAAATTGAATCGGCAAATTGAATTTTTTATGTGGCGATTTAAATGAGTCTATTATTTACTCCATATAAACTCGGTAGATTACAGTTGCGAAACAGGTTAGTAATTTCACCCATGTGTATGTACAGTGCTGTAAATGGTCTCATCCAGCCTTGGCATTTTGCCCATCTTGGTACGTTGGCTGTGTCTGGAGCCGATTTAGTCTTCGTGGAAGCTACAGCGGTTGAACCCAATGGTCGAATTACTCCAGGTTGTGTGGGACTTTATAACGATTCTCAAGAGAGAGAATTAACAAATCTCGTTAAGCAGATTAGAACCTTCTCAAAATCGGCATTAGGTATTCAACTCTCTCATGCTGGACGCAAAGCCTCATGTCCTCCAGGATGGGAAAATCAGACTCAAATTTCAGTTCAAGACGGAGGGTGGCCAGTTGTAGGACCCTCTTCTGTCGCTTTTGGTCCTGGGTGGGTTGTACCAGAAGCTCTTGATGTAACTGGGATGGCTCGAATTACTCAGGCCTTTGTTGAATCCGCTCAGCGTGCTGATCGTTGTGGATTTGATGTTCTCGAAATACATAGCGCTCATGGTTATCTTCTCAGCTCGTTTCTTTCTGCAATCTCAAACTGTCGAACTGATCAATATGGAGGAAATCGTCAGTCACGCATGGCATTCCCACTCTCCGTTATGAAGGCAGTCAGAGCCGTTTGGCCAATTCATAAGGCCATTGGCTGTAGATTAAATGCAACTGAACTTGATGAACGAGGCGTTACTGTGGAGGATGGAATTGCCTTTGCCAGTGAATTAAAAGCCATAGGTTTTGACTATGTAACCATGTCTGCGGGCAATGCCGTTCCTGGAAGGACGTACCCTCCCCTTGTTCCTGGATATCAAGTCGATTTCTCAGATCGGGTCCGCAATGGAGCACATATTCCTACCATGGCCGTTGGGATGATTCTTACCGCCCAACAGGCTGAAGCAATTCTCCAAGAGGGAAAAGCTGATTTAATCGCTATTGCTCGTGGCGCCATTGATAATCCGCGATGGGGTTGGCATGCTGCTAATGAGCTTGGTGCAAGCGAGGTTTATCCCAATCCATTTAAACGGGGGCAACCTGAAAAATGGCCTGGCTATAAGTTAGTACACCCATCTAATACAGGCAACTAAAAGATAATTAATTTGAATACTAAAATTCTAAAATGTTATGGTATTCTATTGCCAATATATTTAGATGTCAACTTGTCACTTTGATTTGGAAAAACCTTTTATTTATTATTTTGGTGTAATATTAATCATTCAATGAGTTTTCTATCGTCGTTAAAATCAACAGGTATTTCATGAACAATTTACCAACTAAGCGGGTAACCGTCGAAGAAATGCGAAAGCGCGTAGCCTTAACATCCGATTTAAAAGGATTTGATGGGGGATTACCTGACAGTCGCTACCCAAGTGCTATCCGAACCTTGATCAATGTACTTGGATTTCAACCTCCAGAAGGCAATCCAAATAGAGTCTCCCCGGTTGGAGCCCAAGCAGCGGTCAATGCGGCAATCAAAATTAACGAGGGTTTCAACCTTGGATTTTGTGACGCCCTACCCGGACATGGACCCATGATGCATAACCACGACACCAATGAAACGTTCATGCCAATCTCTGGACGTTGGCGTTGTGCTTGGGAGTTGGATGGGCGAGTTGAGTATTTCGAGCTTAATCCCTGTGAAGTTATTTCATTCCCTCCCGGCGTACAGAGACGGTTCGAAAACATTACTACTGAAGAACCTAATCGTACGCATCGATTAATGTTTGTTATCTCTGGAGACGCGCCTCAGGCAGAATTTTCACCTGAAGCTCAGGCTGAACTTAAAACCAAGGGTTTTATAGATGCACATGGCAACTTTTAATTCTAAATCTTTAATTCAACATGTTTCTGTCGTTAAGGATTTTTTGAACGAATAAAATCTTGTTTAGGGCTTTCAAAATATTTATTGATGGAAATTGATTCGATTGCTGCAGATTATTGAATATGCATTTAAGTTGTTAATTTATAGTTCAAGTCAGCGGTGCTTTTCATTAAAAATATTTAATTTTTTTATTACAGCAGATTTCAATTTCCAATTGAAGGGTTTACCCTCTTTTGAAATCTACTAAAAATGCGATAGTTAGTGACATGTTTGGAAATAACACCAACTGCAAAAGCTTGGCAATTAATCAAAGAGGAGTGTAGGAAAATGAACATACAAAAACGAATTTTTTCAATTTCAAACTTATTTTTTTATTCGATATTCTTTCTATCAATACTATTGCATCTAGGAGCCCAAGCTCAGACTGCACCTATTAAATTTGGGGGTATTGTATTTATTACTGGAAAATTCAGTTCATATGGCATTGATATTGAAAAAGGTATGCGCTTAGCGGTTAAGCAAATTAATGATGGTGGTGGATTAATGGGTTCGAAACTAGAGCTCGATTTACAGGACAATGCGTCGGATTCTTCACAGGCAGTTAGTTTATTACGTCGATTTTCTGGCATGTCTGATGTTGTTGGTGTTGTAGGGCCAGTCGGCACTCCTGATTTTCTTGCCGTTCTGCCACTTACAGCTCAATTGAATACTCCTGTAATTAGCTTGGGGTCACAAAAAGAAATGTCCAGCGGGGAGTTCAGTGAATGGATTGTTAGAGTTAACCTTCCGGTTACCCCAGTTTTAATCAAAGAAGTTCTGGTACAGGCTAGAAAGGGTGGTAGAAAAGTTGACACCATTGCTTTGCTTCGTGATAGATCGAATGATTCTGCCCAAGCAGAAGCTAAGGCTTTGAGGCAGGCCATTGAGTCTGGTGGTGCCGGATCAAAGTTAGTGGCTGATGAGGCTTACACAGTTGGCGATAAGGATTTTAGTGCCCTTATAGATAAAATGTTACGAGAAAAACCCGATGCAGTATGGCTAGCAGGTACAACCAACGAGGTCGCCTTGTTTTTGCAACAGTCAAGAGCGCGAGGTTTTAAGGGTATTGTATTAGGTGGCGCTGGAATGAACGATCCACGGATTGGTCAATTAGCAAAAGAAGCTGCAGCTGGTGTCGTAACCTTTTTACCAGTAAATTTTGAATCGAATCTTCAACATGTGAAAAAATTTGTTGCTGGCTACAGAGAATTATATGGACAAGGTCAAATACCAACATATGCTGTATATGGTTATGATGGCATCATGTTACTTGCAAATGCAGTTAATTCGGCCAAGAGTACAGACAGAAAAAAAGTAATGCAAGCACTTGGAGCTACTAAGAATTTCATAGCTGTTTCTGGAAGTTATAGTTATGCAGGTAAAGGTGATAATATTGCTCCAGTACCATTCCTTGTTGAAATGACGGCCACCGGAAACTTTAAACCATTAAATTAAAGTGAAATCTTAGATGGATGCGGTACTTACTCTAAGCGGAATTAGCAAGAGCTTTGGTGGAAATAACGCACTCCAGCATTTAAATCTTGAAGTTTCGTTCGGTCAAATTTTAGGTTTAATTGGACCCAATGGGGCTGGCAAAACAACTGTTTTAAATATTGCAACTGGCGTTTACAAACCAGATTCTGGAAAAATTCTGATAGAAGGAAATGATGTCACATTATTGAACCCATATCAGCGCTCGAGAAAAGGACTTTCGAGAACTTTTCAAGGTGGAAGGCCATTTGGCGATTTGACTGTTAGAGAAAATGTCACGATCGCCTCGGAACAAAGAATTAAATCAGAAAAAAAGCGACTGATGCAACTTAATCGATTACCCGATATAGATGAATTATTAAATGAAGTTGGCTTGCTTGTTGATAGTGAAACACAAGCTCAATCATTACCGTATGGAAAACAAAAACAACTTGAAATTGCAAGAGCAATTGCATACTCAACCACAATACTTCTACTTGATGAGCCCACTTCCGGTTTAAGTACTGATGAAATTAAACTTGTAGCAGCTTTAATTGACAGATATCGGCATAATTTAGGAATTTTACTAATTGAACACAATATGGATGTTGTGATGTCGCTTTGCGATCAAATAACTGTTATTGACGCAGGCTCTTGGGTGGCAACTGGCACCCCGTCTGAAATACAAATCAATCCAAAAGTAATGTCAGCCTACCTTGGCACCTGACCAATTATTTCATTATGTTCCTTGTACAGAATCTTTCTAGCTCATATGGACCGGCTCCAGTAATTCAAGAGATCAACTTTGAAGTGGCTCCTGGAGAAATCTGCGTTGTTATGGGCCCTAATGGGGCTGGAAAATCAACACTTTTAAAAACAATAATGGGGATAGTGCCCCATGTTTTGTCGGGAAATGTTATTGGTGTAGAAGGCTCCTCTCTTTGTCAAATGCAAACTCATGCAATTTCTAGCCTTGGAATTGCATATGTTCCAGAAGGCAGAGGTATTTTAAATTCCCTTACAGTTTTAGAAAACCTTCAACTTGGTGCAGCTTTACTTAAAAAGAGATACCCAAAGGAGAATGTTGCTAGTAATATATCTAGAGTCTTTGATGGTTTTCCAATGTTAAGAGACCGTACTCAAGAACCTGCTGGCTTATTAAGCGGTGGCCAACAACAAATGTTGGCCATAGCACGCGCTTTAATTTCGAAACCGTCTGTTTTACTACTTGATGAGCCATCGCTAGGGCTGGCTCCAATGATACGACTTGAGGTTGCAGATTTGCTTAGAAAGGTGGCTGATACAGATCGTGTAGCCGTTCTGCTAGCGGAACAAGATATTGGTCTAGCCAAGCGTTGTGCTGATAAGGCGCTTGTATTGCGTAGGGGCTCGATTGTTGCAAAATTAAACCCTACTGAACTTAATGACCAAAACCGTATGCGTGAACTTTATCTCGGTAGCTCTCCCAGCAATGATTTCGCAAACGACAAACTAGGACGCTAGCAAAGATGGAATTTTTTATACAATTATTAGTAGGTGGATTATCTATAGGGGGAACATATGCATTAGTTGCTCTAGGATTTGTGCTGATTTTCGGAGTAGCTAACGTTCTGAATATTGCGCATGCACAATCGATTATGCTTGCACCGTTCTTTTTGTTTATTTTAATTGAACAAGCTAAGCTTCCCCTTAGCCTTGCTGCTCCGCTCGCATTGTTCATGTCTGTACTAATTGCTATGTTTGTTTATTACGCTGCAATCCGTCCATTTCTTATTATCGGAAAACGATCTGGCTACCTGGCTCCTTTCATTACAAGTTTTGGTGCTTCTTTGTTCATAGAAAATATTTTTGCCACTATTTTTGGATCTTCATCGCATCCTTTTCCTTTAGAAATTCAACGTGAAGTTTGGCGACTGGGTAACATAATATTTGTTCCGATGCAGATCTATAGTATGGTGTGTGTATTCATCGCTACTGTTTTTTTAGCTTGGGTTGTAAACAGAAGCGCTATTGGACGTTCGATGCGAGCCGTGGCTGAAAACCCTATAGTAGCTGCTTCTCAAGGCATTTCAGCTCGTATAACCATCATGTTAACAATTTCAATTGCAACACTGCTTGCAGCTATATCAGGCATACTTTTTTCAGCAGCAAACAACGAGTTATCTGCATTCATGGGAATGGAGTATGGACTTAAGGGATTGGTTGTTATGATTATCGGAGGTGTGAATAGTCTTCCGGGCGCTGTTGTTGCTGGTTTAATGCTAGGCGTTACAGAATCGTTTGCTGTAGGCTATTTATCATCAAGCTATAGTATGGTTATAAGTTTTGGTCTACTATTTGTCATACTTCTTTTCCGTCCTAATGGGCTCTTTGCATCAGCATCTCGGGAGGCTCGCCCATGAACGGATTCTACGAATCGATTGCAATTCCAGTTCTTATAGACGCCATTGCAGTATTAGGACTTTACGTCATTGCCAGCAGTGGGCGACTTTCAATTGGACACGCTGCATTTTTTGGTGTGGGGTGCTATACAAGCGCACTTTTGTCAACCCAACTCTTAATGCCCTACTGGGCTTCTATTTTAGTTGGAGCTTTATCAGCCGGATCATTCGGATTAATTTTTGGATTAGTGGCTGAAAGGCTGAGTCACTGGTTCTTTGCCATCGCGACTTTAGCTTTTTCGGTCATGTTAACTGGCATTGTCTCAAGTGTCGAGATCTTTGGTGGTGCAACTGGTATCTATGGAATACCAATTTCTGTTGGTTTATCAGAGACTTTATTTTCAACAATTTTTGTATTAATTCTTGTGTATTTTATTGATAGGTCATCTTTTGGTAGATCAATGCGCGCTGTCCGCGATTCCGAAATTGCTGCTGAAGCCGTTGGAATTAATCCAGCATTTGCCCATATCGGATCTTTCGTTATCGGCACTTCAATTGCTGGACTCGCAGGGGGGTTGTGGGCACATTATCTAGGTGTGATTAAGCCGGTTGATATGTCTTTAGATAGATCGTTGTTCTTTTTAATATATCTTGCCGTTGGAGGCATGGAACACTGGGCAGGCGCACTATTAGGAACTTTTACTTTGGGGTTGCTGCCAGAGGTTATTCGTTTTTCTAGAGAGTATCGATTAGCATTCTTTGGCTTGCTTTTAGCTGGGTTCATGGTGCTTCGTCCTAGTGGGCTAGTCTCGAGAGAACTAATAAACTGGACATCCAAAATAGCAAAAAAAATATGGGCCTAATCAAGAGAAAAGTTTTTGCATTTTTGCAAATACATTATCAAGTTATCCTCATATGTTTATTGGCTTAAGATAACTTTAAAACTTACAACAATATTTGAGTAATGCAACAAGAATTCAAAATAGTAGATGAGGTATCTAGATATTGCGAACAATCACCAATTCTTAAAGGTGAAGAGTATCAATTTTCAATTGGGGATCTCGAATTAGAGAGCGGCCCGTTATTAAAAAAAGCGACTGTTGGACTAGTTACTCATGGCACATTGAACGCAAAACGTGACAATGCCTTGCTTTTGCTACCAGGCACATCCAATAGTCGTCATTCATCCGATGGGTATATCGGCGTGGGTAAAGCCTTTGATCCTAATAAACACTTCATTATTTCTTTTGAGGCCATTGGCTCAGGAACCTCATCGAAGCCCTCTGATGGCTTGGGCGAAGATTTTCCTACCTACAACATTCGTGATTTGGTGAGATCTCAATTTCAAACGGTGAAGGATCATTTTGGACTCACCCAGTTTGCTGTTGCAGGGGCATCAATGGGGGCCTTTCAAGCATTAGAGTGGGCTATACATTATCCTCAAATGGTCAGTAGCGCCGTATTTATAGTGCCTGCTGCTAGTGCTTCAAATGTGTTTAGAGCAGTGACATCCACCTGCGCACAAATTTTAAAACTAAGTAAATATGAGGACCTGAATGCAAAAGATATGACTGGACTTCTTGCGCTTGAAAGTGCAGTTCGAGTTTATTTTTCTTGGTCAGTTACTGACGCATATCTTGAAAGAGTTCCTCGTCATTTGATAGATCAAGAAATAGCTGTAGTGTTAAAACGGTTAGCGCTTTGGAATTTTTGGGATTACCATAAACGCTATCAAGCTTCTGCCAGCCATGATGTATCACAACCCTTCAAAGGGAAAATGGACAAGGCTTTGCAACAGGTCAATGCACGCTCCCTCATTGTTACAGCATCCAGTGACAGGCTTCTAGGTACTGAATCTGCAGGTTTAATGCATCGTTATATTTCCAACTCCCAATTGGTCACAATCGAAACCGATCGAGGACACTTGGGTTGGCGTGCAGTTCGGGGCGCTAAAGCGACGGACGCGATCAACCAAGCTATTAGGCATTTCTATCAATCCGGAGAATCAATTGTTTAAAAAAATACACCCATCATTACTTTCATTTTTAATCTTAAGTGGTGTGTGCATTCATCATGCAATAGCTCAAACTTACCCAACCAGACCTATTCGATTGGTAGTGCCCTATACCCCTGGACAAGGTGCAGATTCTGCAGCGCGAATAGTCGCAACCAAATTATCGGAGAGATTACTACAGGCAATTGTTATTGATAACAAGCCGGGCGCAGCTGGCAATATAGGGAGCGAAATAGTAGCGCGAGCGCCATCTGATGGTTATACATTGCTGATGGGTTCAAACGCTACGCATGCAGCCAATTCATCGTTATTTAAGTCGCTGCGTTTTGATCCACAAAACGATTTTTCTGCTGTAGCCTATATTGGTTCAGTGTCAATGGTCATGCTTGCGTCCCCAAGCTTCGCCGCCACTAATATTGAAGATTTACTTAAGTTAGCTAAAAATCGTCCAGGAGATTTAACGGTTGCCGTGCCAAGTACTACAGCTCGAGTAGCGCTTGAGTTATTGACAACTAACACTGGAGCAAAATTCAAAGAAGTTCCTTATAAGGGAAGTAGCGCCGCGATGACAGATTTAATGGGTGGACATGTGCTTCTAAGTATTGATACTGCCGTTGCTGCTACTCCACTGGTAAGCAATGGAAAACTCAAGGCCTTGGGGGTAACCACTTTGAATCGTACCGCTGTTCTACCTGACATTAAAACTTTCTCAGAAACAGGTTTAATAGGCTATAACATCGCCGCGTGGAACGTCTGGGTTGCTCCGCGTGGCACACCTAAAGAAATTATTGATCTTCTGAATAAAGAGATTCGCACGGTGCTGAATGATCCAGATGTTAAATCAAAACTTATTGCGTTAGGTTATGAACCAGATACCACAATGTCGCCCAATTCAGTATCAGAGTTTCTTCGCAACGAAACAAAAAAATGGGGGGAACTTATTCGCTCTGCTGGCATTAAAGAAGATTAAACAGTGGGGATTTCAGGTTCTGTCGCAGTAGTGAAATTTGGTCGAAAAGAGTTGCGTCGTTGACCTGTTGATCAAGCGGCAAGACTATAGAACTGGTTGGCTGCAGACAGGGTCGATCCGCTGGGGCAGCTCATCTGCCCCTTCTTGATCATATGCATGGTCTCTAT
>Ga0214919_10011987_pt1 | contig 10732 bp, 5 predicted proteins | sample LL1503_MetaG_FD_177994 | JGI IMG/M metagenome (GOLD analysis project Ga0214919, IMG submission 177994) | Freshwater microbial communities from Lake Lanier, Atlanta, Georgia, United States - LL-1503 | ecosystem: Environmental > Aquatic > Freshwater > Lake | place: USA: Georgia | collected 2015-03-15 | reverse complement strand
AGTGATGCTATTGAAAAAATTACGCATTCCATTTGTACTTTGGAATTTATTCCTCACAGAGCCTTGTACGATTGGGGTATTGAAAATTTAGGTATTTATCCTTCCAAACAATATGAATTTTCTCGTTTAAATATTACTTACACTATTTTAAGTAAAAGAAAATTATTGCAGTTGGTTCAAGAAGGCCATGTATCTAGTTGGGACGACCCTCGTATGCCTACCATTAGTGGTATGCGTCGAAGAGGCTATACCCCAGAAAGCATCAGAGATTTTTGTGATAGAATAGGCATTGCTAAAAGAGAAAACATAATTGACTTTAGCTTATTAGAATTTTGTGTAAGAGAGCATTTAAATAAAATTGCACAAAGAAGAATGGTGGTAACCGATCCTATTAAATTAGTGATTACCAATTATGATAAAGGAGAGGAGATACTTCATTCTGAAAACAATCCAGAGGATACTGAAGGTGGAGTAAGAGCAGTTCCATTTAGTAATGAATTATATATTCAAAGAGACGATTTCATGGAAGAGCCTACTAAAAAATATTTTAGACTGGGCCCAGGTTTAATGGTACGTTTAAAGAGTGCCTACATTGTGAAGTGTGACAGTTTTGAAAAAGATGCAACAGGTCAAGTAAAAACAGTATATGCAAGCTATGTTTCAGAAAGTAAAAGTGGTTCAGATACTTCAGGTATTCATGTGAAAGGAACCCTTCATTGGGTATCTGCTAAGCATGCTGTGCCAGTTGTATTGAATGAATACGACCGCTTATTTAAAGTAGAAGATGTAGCGAGTGCAGAAGGGGATTTTAAAGATTATATTAATGAGCAATCTTTAACGAAGACCCATGGCTGGGCTGAACCTGCTTTAAAAAATGATGCATTGGATATGCGTTTTCAATTTTTAAGAAAAGGCTATTTCTATCAAGATATTTCTAGCACTAAGGATGCACTGGTATTTAATAGAACAGTAACGCTTAAAGATGCTTGGGCCAAAGAGCAAAAAAAATAATCCAATCAATTAACTAATTGAATGTTAACGCTCGAAAACTTTACACGAAATTGGGAAAAGATTTTTCCAGCGCTTAGCTTAAAGAAATCAACCTTTATAATAGGGGTGAGTGGCGGGATAGACAGCATTGTGCTTGCTTATCTAATGCATAAGGCGGGTGCTTGTATAAGTATGGCTCATGCCAATTTTCAATTAAGAGGGGAAGAGAGTACAAGAGATGAAAATTTTGTTAAAGATTTTGCATCAAAATATTCAATTCCATTAGCGCTGAATAAATTTGAAACTGCTGCTTATGCCGAGACGTATAAGATGGGCATTCAAGAAGCGGCTAGAGAAATGAGGTATGCTTGGTTTAGCACTTTACTATCAGATCAAGCAAATACCAAAAAGGTTTTACTCACTGCACATCATGCCGATGACCAGGTAGAAACAGTATTTATGCAACTAGCTAGAGGTACTGGTTTACATGGTTTAACAGGTATTCCTGAAAGAAGAGAAGATGCCTTGTCTATAGCAAGGCCCTTGCTTCATTTTTCTAAAAATGAAATTACCCAATTTGCTAAAACAAATGGTTTAGATTTTGTTGAAGACAGTTCGAATACAAAGGACGACTATACCCGTAATTTATTTAGACATAAAATTGTACCTACCATTCAGGAAATTATACCCAATATGACCCAGAATGTGCTAGATACCATTCAAAGATTAAAAGAATCGGAAACTATTGTAGAGACTACCGTGGCTGATTTTTGGAAAAAAGGCCTAAGGGTTCAAAAAGGCATTTTGACCATACCAGTGAAGCATTGGAAAAAAGTAAATCATAATTTTACCTATACCTGGGGGCTTATTAAAAATTATGGGTTTAAACCACAGCAAATTAGCGAAGTACATAAATTATTGGTAGCCACCAATGGAGCCTATATTGCAACGCCTTCGTACCGCTTTATTAAATTCAATGATTCTATTCAAATTATTGATAACAATACTGAGAAGGAGCATATTGTAATTCATGTGGCAGATGGTGACTTACAAGTAAAAGAGGGTGTTTTACATTTTGAGATGAAAGCAGCATTAAAGTTGGGGGATATTAAAAAAGAATCGAACTACGCATATCTTGACGCCGATAAATTAGAATGGCCACTACTATTTAGAACCTGGCAACCTACCGATTATTTTTATCCATTAGGTCTTCGTAAAAAGAAAAAATTAAATCATTTTTTAGGAGGTTTGAAACTTAGTCCTGCCGCCAAACAAAAAACAGCTGTGCTTACCATGGGAGATAAACTAATTTGGGTAGTGGGTAAGAGGATAGATGATCGTTTTAAAATAACAGACCAAACAAAAAATGTATTAGTAATTACCTGGACAGATAAGCACTAATTTGTTCTACAAATGAACTAAGTACATTAAAGTTCCCCAAAAAGTAACTGGTAATAATTAAAAACACAACTCCATAAAGGGATCCCCATAAGTGTGCACTATGGTTAATACCTCCTTGACCAGTTTTTGATAAATAGGCTGTTAAGCCTAAGTAGATAGGGCCGAATATAAATCCAGGAATAATAGGAGGTATAATAAAAAATCCAATTTGCATAGTGGGCTGTAAGAAAATACCTACAAATACAATGGCCGATACAGCACCAGAAGCCCCTAGACTATTATAATTATATTGTTTGTAATGATTCAGGTAAGTGGGTATTAAACAAACAAGTAGTGAAGATACATACAATATAATATACATCGATGAACCTGACCTGCCAAAGATCATGGCAAAATATTGTTCTATATAATCCCCAAACATATAAAAGGAGAACATATTAAAAGCTAAGTGCATAAAATCGGCATGCACTAATCCACAAGTAAAAAATCGGTACCATTCATTATTATTATGTACTGAATAGGGATGAAAAATAAGTTTATCCATTAAAGCATGGTTATACATGGCTAAAATTGAAACAGCTACAGTAATAATGGTGATATATAAAGTAATGCTCATTGGCGTAATTTATTTATTATAATTTAGTTCTTATAAAGTAATGTAGAAAAATTATTGATGGTGGTATTTCTCATTGGCCAAGATACTACAAGCACGGTACACTTGCTCAGCTAATATTAAACGAACTAACATATGCGGAAATACTAATTCAGATAATGACCAAGTGAATTGAGCACGTTTTTTAATTTCTTCTTCCACTCCATAAGCGCCTCCAATTAAAAACACAATTTTTTGTGCGCTTTGATTGGCTTTCTGTTGTATTAATTTAGCTAAGCCCGGGGAGCTTAACATTTTCCCTGTTTCATCTAATAAAATAAGTATATCGGTTGGTTGAAGGGCCTTTAGAATTGATTGGGCCTCTGCTTTTTTAATCTGGCCAGGTTCTATGGCTTTCGCGGGGGCTATTAATTGCCAGTCAACAGGGTAGTAATGGCTTATTCTTTGTGTAAAATTAAGCAGTCCTTCCTTGATATAAGATTCATGGGCCTTGCCAACAGAGATAAAAGCTAATTTCAATAGATATATTTTATGTTTAATATTAAATATAAAACATTGGTAGCTAAGAAAAAAATAGAATTATTCTTTATATTTAAAGGTCTTTAATCATTATTAAATGCGTCTTTTCGTATATAGAATTTTTTTAATATTTTTATTTATAACTAAAGGCATTTTAGTTTTTAGCCAAGACTTTTCTAATAAAGGCAAAGAGTTTTGGGTGGGGTATGGAAGTCATGTGAATATGTATAATGCAAGAGGTATAGAAGATACAATCACAGGTGGTACTCAAAATATGGTATTATATTTTACCTCTGATCGAAATGCAACCGTTACAGTTGAAATTCCCAATAGTTCACCAGTTTGGAAAAGAACCTATCAAGTAACTGCCAATAAAGTAACGGTTTCTGATACCTTACCTAAATATGGAGCTGAAGATGCTAGACTTACCAAAGAGGGTAAATCCATAAAAGGAATTCATGTTGTAGCTGATGCTAATATAATAGCCTACGCGCATATATATAATGGCAGTATTTCGGGTGCCAGTTTATTATTTCCTGTTACCACATTAGCACGTGATTACTATTCTATCAATTTCACACAAGTATCTAATAGTGCTAATTCATATTGTTACTCTTATGTTATTGCTACGGAGGATAATACTAATATTGAAATTATTCCAAGTGCCAATACTTTCAATAATTTAAAAGGAGACACCATTCGTGTTTTATTAAATAAGGGGGAAGTGTATAATATTTTTGGCAAAGTGACTACCACTACTAATCCATACAAAGGGGAGGATCTAACTGGTACAAGAATTAGGTCGGTGGCTACAGCGACAAGTGCTTGTAAAAAAATTGCTGTTTTTTCTGGCTCGGGAAAATTAAGTTTAAGTTGTAGCACAAATGGAGCAGGAAGTGCAGATAATTATATTCAACAAGCATTTCCTTCTTCTGCTTGGGGTAGAAAATATTTAACGGTTCCTACAAACAAAATGCCTAATAACTATTATCGTATTGCAGTTAGTGATCCTAAAACAATTGTGAAAGTAAATGGATTGGCACTTGCTAATACTAGTTTAATTAATAATTTTTATTATGAGTTTGCAAGTAGTACCGCTAATTCAATTGTATCAGATTTACCAATAATGGTTGCTCAGTATATCACCACTACTTCAAGTTGTTTTAATCTTGGTTTCAGTATAACTGGGCAACCTCTAAGTAATACTGGTCAAGTTATTACTAGTAACGGAGATCCTGAGATGATTTACCTAAGCCCTATTGAGCAAACTATTGATAAGGTTACCATTAATTCAACAGGCAATGCAGCTATTTACGCACATTATGTAAATATTGTAATACCCAAAAATGGCGCAAGTACATTAAAAATTGATGGATTGGCTTTAACGGGCGCCATTGCGCATCCTGCAGATACCAATTATTTATATTTTCAACCTTTATTAACTACAGGTTCACATACCATTACTTCAGACTCTGGTTTTAATGCTATTGCCTATGGGTATGGTAATGTAGAGACCTATGGGTATAATGCGGGTACCAATGTGAAAGATTTGAACCAACAACTAACGGTAGTGAATAAGTATGGAGTAGTTACTTTGCCTATTACTTGCAGGGGCACACCTTTTAAAGCATCTATTACTTTACCTTATGAGCCCTTGTCTTTAAAATGGATTTTGCCTAAATATGACACTGTTGTTGATAATAAACCTAAGGCAGATACATCCTATATTTCAGTTTCGGGAATCAGAATTTATAAGTATAGCTTAGGTAATTCGCTCATTTATGATTCTGTGGGTACTTATAATATTGAAGTAATTGCCAATAATCCAACAGCTGATGGATGCAGTGGAGAACAGTCCGTGAACTTTGATTTAATAGTTGCAGGGCCCCCTAAAGTTGAAAACGAAATTATTACCACACATTGTATTGCTGATTCTATCACCTTGAAAGACAAAACGTTACTTTTAGAAGAAGATAGGAAGATAATTGCGTTCAAATGGAATCTAGGAAATGGAGTTGATACTAATGCACAATCATTTTCTTTTTTACCCAGTTTAGCCGGAAAATATACCATAAAGTATTTTGTAATAACGGATATCGGTTGTTTAAGTGATACCATTACTAAAGAAATTTTAATTGATAGTCTTCCAAAAGTAAACTTTGGTACTTCTGCCTTAAAATGTCAAAATGTAGATATTCAATTTACCGATTCATCAAAAGCCTTAGGTGCTTCGGTATTAAAATCTTTAGTTTGGGATTTTGGGGACGCTTCAAAAGTAGATACCATAGATATTTCTAATAAAACAGTTACACATAAATTTGATTCATTAAAAAATTATACCGTAAAATTATCGGTTATTACCCAAAATGGTTGTGTTGCTAAACAAAGCCAAATAATAAAGAACAACCCTATACCAGTAGTAGGATTTATTTTACCAGAAATATGTTTAGCAGATTCAACTGCCCAATTTAAAGACAGTACTAAAATTGCAGATTTATCTAATAATTTCAAGTACAAATGGGATTTTGGGGATGCAGCCAATTCCCCCAATTCAAATACCTCTATTTTACAAAATCCTAAACACAGGTATACCAAGGTAGGAGATTATAGTGTTTTCTTAGAGGTTACAAGTATTGCTGGCTGTGCTGCTAGCCAAACTATGCCATTCACAGTGAATGGCTCTTACCCTACCACTATATTTCAAATAGTCAATGATACGGCTTTATGTTCTAATAAAGAAGTTGAGTTGATTAATAAATCTATAGTGGATGTAGGAGCTATTGGCAAATTGATTATTTTTTGGGATAATGATGGAAACTTATTAGATACCACAGTAGATGAAAATCCAGTCTTTAATAAATCCTATAAACATATATATAAAAACTTTTCATTTCCATCAAAAATGAATTTTAAAATAAAAATGTTTGCGTACACAGGGGGTGTTTGTGTTAAAGACACTTCAAGTATAATTACCATTGTTCCGCCGCCCACTTCAATAATAATTGCGTCTGCTAAAGACTATACTTGCTTGTATGATACGCTCTCTTTTAGAGCAGTCGTGCAGGGAGGACTGGGACCTTTTACCTACCAATGGAAAACTGATAATGCAGCTGCTGTATTTAAAGATAATATTTTAAGTGGGGTTGCACCTGGTAATGTTAAAATAGCACTTACTGCAAAAGATATAAAACAATGTACTTATGACTTTGATAATTTAAAACTGCTAGAGGTAAAAACAATTCCAACTGCCATTTTAAAAGCAAAGGATACTGTTATATGTAATGAAGATCCTATCACCATAAAAGGGGAAGGAAACTATTTGTTTAAATGGATTCTAAATGATGCAATATTATATGCAAGCGAAACAGATACATTCTCAACTTCAACAGAAGGTGTTTACAAATTAAAAGTAAATGACGGACAGTGTAATTCACTATTATCAGATCCTATATATATCAGAAAATTAGTCATTCCTAAATATACATTAAGTTATAATTCAGCTATTTGCATTAATACCCCCTTAGCTTTAAATACAAATGCTATAGATGCTAAAAATATTTATTTTAAATGGGATTTTGGAGATACCAAAATATTTGATAAAGCAAAAGCAAATAGTCATTCTTATGCTGCCACTGGGTCTTATGTGGTGAAACTTGCCATAACTAATGACTATTGTCCAAAGTATGAACAATTTTTACAAGGAGATTCTGTCAAAGTAGTCTTACCTGTTTCACCGTCCACATTTACTTTATTTGTTTTAGCTGATATTGATACAGTGCTTTCTCCTTTAAGAAAAGATCCTGGCTATACGCAGTTTGCATGGAATCCCTCTACTTATTTAAGTAATTCCTTAATTGAACATCCTTTATTTAGAAGTACTAAATCAATTAATTATACTTTGACAAGAACAGAAGTATTAACTGCTTGTAAGGTAGATGATATTTATAAAATTGATGTTTCAAATGATGTAGTTATATCTATCCCTAAAGCCTTTACGCCTAATGGAGATAATTTAAATGATATTCTAAAAATACAATATGGTGCAGGCTTGAAAACTTTTAATTTTTTAAAAATATTTAATAGGTGGGGAAATATTGTTTTTCAAACTACTAATTTAAATCAAGGATGGGATGGTAATGTGAATGGTAATCCCCAGGAAATGGATGCCTACACTTATTTTATAAGCTATATAACTTATAAAGATGAAGCTATTTCAAAAACGGGTTCCTTTATTTTATTAAGATAAATGAAGAAAAATTTAATTTTTACAGTTTTCATTTTCTCTAGCTTATACGCTACTATAGGACATACGCAGACGCCCTATAATTCTCAAGGGTTTATGTCTACTCAATATTTTAATCCTGCAGCAGTGGGGTTTGGTATAAATAATAGGTTTCAAAGTTTTTTTAGAACTCAATATGCCGGAGTAGGTGATCCCTTTTATACTGCTGGCGCTGCAGTTGACTTCGGGTTTTTTAAAATTGATGAAAGTCCTAATAATAGTTTTGGGTATGGTATTCAAGCAGTCTCAGAAAGAGTATTAAATGGTATTTTGCAAACTAATTCAATTTCAAATAGTTTGGCTTATCGAATTTTTTTCAATAAAAAACAAACATCTTATTTTGCTTTAGGAATTGGGTATTCTATTCTGACAAGAACTTTAGATGCATCACTTTTAAGCTTCGGAGATCAATATAATTCCGGTAGACTATTTAATTCTTCTAGTTTAGAGGCTATAAGTAAGTACCCCACTAAATATACCACCAATGCAGGTTTTATGTATGGATATCAATCAGAAAAAAGTTTTTTCCAAATAGGAGCAAGTGAATTTCTATTGAATAGAACAACTAATACTATTATTACCAATGAACCCAATCAAAACTATCAATTTTCTGCTTTATTAAATCTAGAATACCAACTTGATGATGAAAAAACTATTTTATTCCATATCGACTATCAGAATAGATTAGAGAAAGAATATTTTTATGCTGGTGCAGCTGTGGGTGTACCCCTTAATAAAGAAATGAGTAGAGCTTATTTTGGATGCTTTTATAGAAATAAAGATGCGGTAATTCCCTATGTAGGTTTAATGTACAATAGATATAAAATAGGGCTTACTTATGATATTTATAGTAATAGCTTAACATCCTCTAACTTAAGACCTCAGACAATTGAATTCTCTTTGTCTACTTCTTTAGGTCGTAAATTTTCAGAAAATTTGAAGAGTTTGTTTGATTAAAAAAGCCTCCCCGATATATCGAGAAGGCTTGGTGACCGCGTTAGGATTCAAACCTAAAACCCCCTCATCCGTAGTGAGGTACTCTATTCAGTTGAGCTACGCAGCCATTTCCCTAGTTAAAGGGGTTGCAAATATACTTTAAAATCCCATTTTACCCAAGTAAAAACCCTAAATAAGGGCTAGAATCTAATAATGCCATCTCACAAATGCCTCAATAGCAGCGTATTTGGTTAATCCCAGACTTGCATACAAGTCGGCTGTATTGGCGTTCCTAATTTCAGCTCTTTGCCAGAATTCCCTTGAATCGCTGCCTTGGAAAGGAACACTGTCTTTTTGTGACTGATGTATAAATATACCAAATCTCTTTTTCAATACTTGATCGGGGCTCATTGGTACTGCCATTTCAATTTCAGATACGTTCCATTCTTGCCATGCACCTTTATATAACCAAACCCAACAATCCTTCACCCAAGTTTCACCAGATGCTTTTAACCTGCGTAAACTTTCAAATATAATTTCTAAACAAACTTTATGTGTACCATGTGGGTCGGCTAAGTCTCCGGCACAATATACTTGATGAGGTTTTAATTCATTCAGTAAGTCCATGGTAATTCTAATATCTATTTCGCTCATTGGTTTTTTATCAATGGCACCTGTTTCATAAAAAGGTAAGTCTAAGAAATGATAGTTGGTATCTTTCAAACCTACATATCTGCAAGTGGCTTTTGCTTCACATCTTCTAATCAAACCTTTAATAGCTCTAATTTCTGCGGTATCTAAATGCGTAGATTGTTTGTCTGCTAAAAATTGACGCGCATTGGTTAAAATTTCTTGACTTTTTTTATTATCTATACCGAATAAGTCTTCAAACCCTACAGCAAAATCTAAAAAGCGCGTAACGAATTCATCGGTGACTGCAATATTACCACTGGTTTGATAAGCCACATGCACATCATGTCCTTGTTCTTGTAAGCGCATAAATGTTCCACCCATACTAATGATATCATCATCGGGGTGGGGAGAGAATATCAATACTTTTTTAGGGTGCGGTGCACTTCGCTCTGGATGCGCAGGTATTACTGCATTGGGTTTTCCACCTGGCCAACCAGTAATGGAGTCGCGCAACATATAAAATACTTGTAAGTTAATATCGTATACCGATTCTTTTAAAACCAATAAATCGGATAAACTATTCTCTTTGTAATCGTCTGCTGTTAAACTAAGAATGGTCTTGCCTAATTTTAAGGCTAGGCTTATCACCGCTCTTTTAATCATTTGGGGTGTCCACTCGTTAGAACCTGTTAACCAGGGTGCTTTATTTCTAGTTAAATCAGAAGCTGCCATTTCATCAATCACAAAAGTACAGTCATCATGATTTTGTAAAACGCTGGCAGGAATTTGTTCAGTGACATCACCTTCAATAGATTTAGCAATAATAGAAGCCTTATCGCCCCAAGCTAATAAAACAATTTTCTTAGCCTTCATAATACTACTAATACCCACGGTAATAGCTAGTTTAGGTACTTTGTTTAAATCATGGAACTCATAAGTATTGGCAATTCTAGTTTGTTGGTCTAAATGAATGACTCTTGTTTTGGAATGAAAACTAGAACCTGGTTCATTGAAACCAATATGACCATTTTTACCAATGCCTAATATTTGTAAATCAATGCCGCCTGTTTTTTCAATAGTTTGCTCATAAGCGATACAAGATTCTTTTAAATTCTCTTTTGTCCATTCTCCATTGGGTAGGTGAATATTTTTAGGATCTATATCTACTAAATCAAATAAGTGACGGTGCATAAAGCTCCAATAACTTTGATATGCCGACTTTTCAATAGGATAATATTCATCTAAATTAATGGTCACTACATTTTTAAAACTTAAACCTTCTTCTTTATGTAGTCTTACTAATTCTTTATATAATAAAATAGGGGTCGTACCTGTTGCCATCCCTAAAACACAGGGAA
>Ga0214919_10011984_pt1 | contig 10734 bp, 9 predicted proteins | sample LL1503_MetaG_FD_177994 | JGI IMG/M metagenome (GOLD analysis project Ga0214919, IMG submission 177994) | Freshwater microbial communities from Lake Lanier, Atlanta, Georgia, United States - LL-1503 | ecosystem: Environmental > Aquatic > Freshwater > Lake | place: USA: Georgia | collected 2015-03-15 | reverse complement strand
GCTGATCAAGCTCTGCAATTTGATCGGTGGAAAGAGTGGCGTGAAATCGACCACAAATTGGCGACGATCGCAATCGTCCCTCGACCTCCCCTTGCTGCGCGTGATCTTTCAGCCCAACTTGACGAGAAGTTTTCGCGACTGGGCGAGGATGGCGAACGCTGGGAAAAGTCTGTTTTGCCCTTTGAAGCAGTCGATTTGAGCGCAACAGAGATTCGGTCACGCCTGCAATCCGGCCAGAACATCGGCGACCTTGTCTCGCCTGAAGTCGAGGCATGGATCCGTCAATATGGGCTCTATGCCTAGTATTAGAACAATGAGCAGTGACGCAATCGAACGAGTGGCCTTTGTCAGTTTGGGATGTCCCAAGAACTTGGTCGATAGCGAAAAAATGTTGGGACTGTTGGCCAATGATGGATTGAAGTTGGTCAACGAAGATGAAGCGCCCGATGCGATTGTCGTCAACACCTGTGGCTTTCTTGAAGCGAGCAAAGATGAATCGCTCGAAGTCATTCGCGATGCTCTCGAACGCAAGAAACGTGGCGACCTGAAACGCGTTGTTGTGGCGGGTTGTTTGGTGCAAAGACACCGCGCTAAAATCTTGGAGTGGGCTCCTGGAATTGATGCACTCATCGGCGTCTTTGATCGCGATCACATCATCGATGCAGTGCGAGGTTCGACTGTCGTTCGCGAAACACTCGGCGAAGATGGAGTTCGTCCTGGCTATTGGATTTCATCCAACGCACTTCTTGCTGCAACTGCACGCGGAATTCCTACTGTGGGATTGACCGTGCAAGGCAAAGATGGCCGAGGAATTGGCTATTTCGAAGGAGATGAAAATCGTATTCGATTGACGCCTCGACACTGGGCATACCTTCGAGTTTCTGAAGGATGCAATCAACGCTGTTCATTCTGCACGATTCCCTCTATTCGTGGAAAAATGCGCTCGAAAACCAAAGATGCAATCGCCAATGAAGCACGAATGCTTTTGAATGACGGAGTCTTCGAATTGAATCTGATCGGACAAGACACCACCAGTTGGGGGATGGACATCGGTGACGAAAGTGGCTTGGTCGGGATGCTGGAAAAACTCGACTCGGTCGTTCAAGAAGTTGGTGGTGGTTGGGTGCGATTGATGTACGCATATCCATCCAACTTCACTCCTGCAATGATGGATGCAATCGCACGACTTTCAAGTGTTGTGAAGTACATCGACATGCCGTTGCAACACGCCACGAATCGAATGTTGAATCTGATGCGAAGAAATGTCACCGCAGAGCATCAAGAAAATATTGTGCAGGAATTGCGTGAGCGCATTCCGGGAATGTCGATTCGCACGACGTTGATCACTGGACATCCTGGCGAAACTGAAGCGGATCACGAAGCGCTCTGCGCATTTGTCGAACGATCGCAGTTTGATGCGATGGGCGTCTTTCGATATTCCTGTGAGGACGGAACACCATCGGGAACGATGCATGCGGATCCTGCCCTGCGCGTTTCCGAAGAAGACAGCAAGCGACGAGAAGGCGAACTGATGGAGTTGCAACAATCAATTGCATTCGAAAACGCCCTCTTTGTCGCCGAGCAGCGGTCAGAATTCGATGTGCTCATTGATGGTCCTGCGCGCGGAGCCACGAAGGGAAGAGCGACCACTGGGGTGAATCAGGCAACTTCGATGTACACAGGTCGCGCATATCACCAAGCGCCTTCGATCGACGGAATCACTCATGTCCTCAGTCGCGAGCCACTTGCAGCGGGTGAACTTGTTCGTTGCACGGTCGTGGATTCAGACGGATATGACTTGGTTGCACAACCGAGCGATGATCTTGATCCAACGATCAGACTTCCTGTTATCAAATAGGAGTACTCAATGAAACGAATCAAATACACGTGCGCTTTGACTGCGTGCTTGACGACTTTGTGCGTGCACACTGCAGCAATCGCCCAAGATCAAAAACCTTCGGCACCAGCGATCATTCCCGCAAATTCGAAACTTGACATTGACCCAACGGAAACAATCAGCGTCGTCGGTTGGTGGACGAATGGCGAAGAAATCATGCTCATCAAACAAGATGGCGCGTTCAACTGGTGGGGACAACCCAACCGCTTTCGACCTCCTTCGAAAATTGGACGCTGGGATCGGCAGAATTACCGCACAATTTGGCTCGAACCATATGTCGACCGAAAAAATCCAGGTGTGATGCCGCCGCGAATCCGCGCTCCGATGCGGCGAACAGACGGCAAGATTTTTATTGATGCTGGGTCAGCGCTCAACATGCTTCATGTTGATGTGGCGCCTGTCGCACCCGAAGATTTATATGTTGGAATATGGAGCGGGCCAGGCGGCAGTTTGATACTTGCAGCAGATGGGAGGTATCAACTTGAATCAAGTCCAGCTTCGGCAAGTTCACCACCAAGGAAAGATCCTGCGCTTCTTTCCAGAGCGAGCCACAATGGAACTTGGAGTTTCGACGGCCAATACATCAGATTGCTTTCTGACGGATCTGTGCAGAATCCTGTGATCTGCGCGGTCGTCGATCGTCCAGTTGGATCGAAAGCCAAAAATTCTGGATCTGATGGTGGATCAGATGCAGGATCAAAAAAATCCTCGGATCCGATGAACGAGGCACTGACAACTCCGCTTGGCGAACTTCGTCGAATCACACCAATCGGACCGATCACGCCAGCAGCATCAAACTGTCCGCCTGTGAATGCGCCTGTGAATGCGCCTGCAAAGGATGCAGCCAAAGATCCAGCCAAAGATCCAATTACGGCGCCGCCGGTAGTCCCAGTTCCTTGATCACATCTTCGGAGATGTCGGTTCCGGTAGGCGATCGCAAGAATGTTCGTGCCTGGACTTGCATCATTGCAGATGCGAGTTCTGAAGACTCGAACGCATGTGCGGGCGGAATGAATCGATAAACAAAGTCGATCTTTCTGCGCTCAGCGACGATGTCCACAGCAGCGATCAATTCTCCATATGCCTTCTCGACTTGTTCAGCCATGTGCTTCGATTGGACTTTTTGCAGAGCCGTCAACCATTTTTCATACTCGCCTTGAAGTGCTTTGTATTCGCCGCGAGCACTTTCATACGCTGCATCTCCCTGCTTCAAATCTGGATACTTCTCTTGCAGCGCCTTGCTCTTTCGTTCAAATTCCTGTCCCTGAATCTTTGCCTCTTCGTCAAACTTCGATCGATCGTTGGAGAATCGATCACCAGATAAAATTCCCTTCAAAATCGGATCGATGTAAACACATGCGACGCTGTATGCCCGAGACGACGGCGAATCAGACCACGCCATGCGGCCTTCTTGATTGGTCACTGTGACATTGCCACCCTTGCCAGAAAGAATCAGCGCGTCGGCAGGCCCGAGATCAGTGGGCAACATTCTCATTGCGACTGCGGGCGTTCCCGAAACTGAAAGCGCGAGAAATGCGCCCAACATTCCGGCGAGCAATGATCCAAACACGATGAGAAGACCTTGAGCTGAGGATGGTTTTGTTGATGAATTCATGGTTCGACTCATAATAACTCAGTCTTTCTTTGGTGCTTGCAAATTCATTTCCGTCAAGATGTCTTCTGTGATGTCGATGGAATCTGGCGATCGCAAGAATGTGCGTGCCATCAACTGTTGCGCAATGCTGGCTTCCTCGCCCGAAACAATCTTGTCACTTGCGGGAACGAAGCGCATGACCAAGTCAATCTTGCGACGATCGGAAACGACTTCGACCGCTTCACGCAAATCGGCATAGGCAGTTTGATAATGGCGGGTGCGCATCGCATCCACTTCCTTTTCGCTCTGAGTATTCCATGCTGTGTATTCCTGCTGAAAGTCCTCGAACTCAGCACGAGCCGCAGGAAATTCGGGCGAGTCTTTTTCGATTCCTTTTGCCCTCTCCAACATTGCCTTGTAACGAGCTTCAAACTCTTCGCCTGTTTTCTGTCGCGATGAAGCCAATTCAGATTCCTCTGCCGAAAATTTATCGCTCTGCAAGAGTGCGCCAAGAATTCGCCCCACATGCACTGTGCCAATTGAAAAGGCTCGACTACTCGGCTGATCTGACCAACTGATTCGCCCATCAACATTCGTGACGCGCAGATCACTCTTGCCAGAAAGCACAAGCGCATCGGCTGGCCCGATATCCTGCGGCAGAGGCATGACGCGCGCCGAAGCCGAGTGATCGAGACCACTCATAAAAAATGCCGTGAGCGCGCTTGAAAGCACGGATGTGGCAACGATAGAAACTGTCATTCGCATTGCCGAAGAATAGCCTGATGTTCAAGCCGAAGTTTAAGATTTGCAACTGGCAAAGAGTGCGCAATCACTCGCTCTGTTCGAGAACTGCCAAGAAAGCTTCCTGCGGAATGGAAACAGATCCGATCTGCTTCATCCGCTTTTTGCCTTCTTTCTGCTTTTCCAACAACTTGCGCTTGCGGCTGATATCGCCGCCATAGCACTTCGCAGTCACATTTTTTCGCATCGCTTGGATCGATTCGCGAGCAATGACTTTTCCACCCACTGCGGCCTGCAACGCGATTTCGAATTGATGTCGATCGATTTGCTTCTTCAACTTCGACAAGATCAAGCGACTGCGAATCTCAGCGGTTGATCGATGGCAAATCAAGCTGAGCGCTTCAACCACTTCGCCGTTGACCAGAATGTTGACCTTTGCCAAGTTGTCGGCTCGATATGCGACAACGTGATAATCCATCGTTCCATATCCGCGTGTGAGCGATTTCAACTTGTCATAAAAGTCATAGATGATCTCTGCCATCGGCAATTCATAATCCAGAATCTGGCGGCCTTCGCTGAGAAATCGCTGCGCCTTAAAAATGCCGCGTCGGCTATCGCACAACTTGATCAAGTCGCCGATATTTTCGGTCGGACACATGATCTCCAACTTTGCAATTGGCTCGCGAATTGCTGCCATTTGTGATGGATCTGGCAAATCCGCAGGATTATGAATTTCGACTTGCTCTCCCGTGGTTAAGTCCACAAGATATTTCACCGTTGGCGCAGTCTGCACAATTTCAACACCACCTTCGCGCTCGAGTCGTTCTTGAATGATGTCCATGTGGAGCAGTCCAAGAAATCCGCAGCGATATCCGAAACCAAGCGCTTCGGAATGCTGAACCTCGAAAGTGAAACTTGCATCGTTGAGACTGAGTTTTTCGATCGCTTCGCGCAGTGCTTCGAAACTTGCCTTCTTGCCAGTACCCGTTTCGGCATCAGCGCTCGAAGGATAAAAATCGCAGAACACCATCTGCTTTGGCTCTTCATAACCCGCGAGCGCCTCTTCTGCAGGTGAGCCATCAAGCGTCACCGTATCGCCAACTCGAACATCGCCCAGACTCTTGATGCTCGCGCTGATCGAACCGACCTGCGCCCATCCAAGTTCTTTCACTCGCGTGATATGCGGCGTATAGCGCGTCAATTCGCTGACCATAAAGTGTCGACCAGTTCCCATCATGCGAATCTTGTCGCCGACTTTCAGCGTGCCATCGAAAATTCGAACATAGACCACAACTCCGCGATAATCATCATATTTTGCGTCGAAAATCAGCCCGCGAAGCTTGTCAGTCTTTGCAGGTCGCGGCGCAGGCAACTTCCGGCAAACCATATCGAGTAATTCTTGAATTCCCTGACCAGTTTTCGCAGAAACTAAGATGCAGTCTTCTGCAGGCAGTCCAAGCACCTGTTCGATTTCCATCGCAACTCCATCGGGATCGGCAGCTGGAAGATCAATCTTGTTGATAACTGGGATCAATTCCAATCCTGCCGCGACGGCGAGATATGCGTTGGCCACAGTTTGGGCCTGCACGCCTTGTGTGGAATCGACAACAAGAATTGCGCCTTCGCACGCAGTCAATGCGCGACTCACTTCGTATGTGAAGTCCACGTGACCAGGCGTATCAATAAAGTTCAATTCGAAATCTTCGCCATCGCAAGTGTGCTGCACAGAAACAGCACTTGCCTTGATGGTGATGCCGCGCTCGCGTTCCAAATCCATCGAGTCTAAAAATTGCGCACGCGCCTCGCGCTTCGAAAGTGCGTTGGTCGCCTGCAAGAGTCGATCGGCCAGCGTGCTTTTGCCGTGATCGATGTGTGCGATGATTGAGAAATTGCGAATGTTCATTGGAAGTCGACAGACCTGATGAGAGCCCTGAAGTGTAGTGCAGACCCGAACTCGCACCGCATCAAGAGGATTCTCCCGCCTCTGCCGCTGCTTGGCCTGCTGCAGAAAGCGCAAGATTGAGACGAAAAGCAAGGGCTTTCTTCACTTCGGCCAAGGTGGGTGCTTTGGAAGCCAGTTCGCTCTGGAGGCTCGTGACTCCTCGGCCAACCAATCCGCAAGGAACGATCAAATCGAATTGCTTCAGATCGGGATTGACATTGAGTGCGATCCCATGCATCGAAACCCAGCGCGATAATCGAACTCCCATCGCACAAATCTTGCGACCATTCACCCAGACACCAGTTGCGCAGGGATCACGCTCGCCCACGACGCCGAAATCCGCCAGCGTCTCGATGACCACGCCTTCGAGCATCCGTAAATATCCATTCACCCGAAGACCAAGTCGATTGAGATCCAAGATCAAATAGACGACAAGTTGACCAGCCCCATGCCACGTCACATCGCCGCCGCGATCAGTCTCCACGCATTCCACGCCACGCTGCGCCAATTGCTCTTGCGAAAACAAAACATTTTTTTGTGCGTCGATTCTTCTCGAAACAGTCACGACAGCAGGATGATGTTCAAGAAAATAAATCTCACCAGCACGAAGTTGCGCAGAAAATGGAGCGCCCATCTCAGGTCGCGCTGCAACGACTCGCTCGTGAGCTTCTTTCTGAATCGCATAAGCCCTCGCATAGGAGAGTGCGCCAAGGTCAATGAATTCCACCAAATCCGCGCAATCTGCGCGATCTTTCTTGCTGGGCAATTCACTGCGAATCTTGGGGGAGGAATCCATCATCGACGATCGTAGGGTGCGGGGCTATTCTTTCGTCGTGCCAACGATTCACCCCACTGCGATCATTGAAGGAAATGTCACGCTCGCCGACGATGTCGTGATCGGCCCTTGGTGCCACCTCATGGGAACACTCGGCCCAATCACAATCGGTGCGGGAACGATTCTCCGATCTCGTGTGCAATTGGAAGGCCCGCTGACAATCGGCCAGAACAACCAGTTCTATGCGAATACTTGCATCGGCTGCGCGCCGCAGGATCTTGGTACGCCTCCCGACTTTCCCGGCAAGGGAATCATCATCGGATCGAACAATGTCTTTCGTGAAGGGGTGACAATTTCGCGACCGAAGATGGAACTTCCCGGTCGCATCGGCGACAGTAATTATTGGATGGCGAATTCCCACGCTGGCCACGACTGCACAATGGGAAACAACTGCGTGCTTGCCAATGGAACTCTGCTTGCGGGTCATGTCGATGTTGCGGATCGAGTCATTACCGGCGGATCTGCTGGAGTGCATCAATTTGTGCGACTCGGCCGCGGTTGCTTCATCAGCGGACTTGCTGGAGCAAGTTATGACGTCTGTCCATTCTTCTTGGTGACCAACACAAATTATGCGCGCGGCCTGAACATTGTTGGCATGCGTCGATCTGGAATCCCATCCGCTTCGATCGATGCAGCTCGATGGGCTTACACCACGCTTTGCCGAAGTCGAATGCTGCCAAAGAATGCTCTGGAAGTTCTGCGAACCCGCGCAGGAGAGCCGATGATTGACGAATATATTTCCTTCGTCGAATCCTCTAAACGAGGTATCGTAAGTACGCATGGTCGTCAGACCAGCAGTGAATAAACAAGCGTATGGAACGCGCTTCAGTCAGCGAAGACAGTGCAAGGATCGCATCATGAAAGAGACCTACATTTTTTCCGCAGGACAATCACGATGAGCGCATCGATTTGCGTTCTTGGCAGCAGCTCACGCGGAAATGCGACTGCAATTTCATTCGACGATTCAGGCAAATTCATCTTGGTTGATGCGGGACTGACTCCTCGTGGCGTGCGCACTGCACTCGTCGCCGCAAGTGCGACAGCGCGCTTTCACACGCTGCGCGCGATTTTTCTAACACATCTTGATCGCGATCATTGGTCACCTTCGTGGGCGCGACAATTGCAACGCTCTCCAGTACCGGTGATCGTCCGCCGCGCGCATACAGAATTGGCGCTTGCTTCTGGCGTTCCCGCAGAATGTCTGCGACCGATGGATGCAGCATTCGCACTCGGCAAGACAGCGGATGTTCGACTCGTCAAAGTTCCCCACGACGAGATCGGCTCAACTGCATTTCGCTTCGATTCTGAAAACGCACACATCGGACATGCAACAGATCTTGGTTCTGTCAGCGATGAATTGCTCGAAGCGTTCGCGGATCTGGACATGCTCTCGATCGAGAGCAACTATGACGAAGAGATGCAGCGCAATTCTCCACGACCAGCATTTCTCAAGCAGCGCATTATGGGCGGCCGAGGCCATTTGTCCAACGTTCAATCGGTCGAGGCCGTGCGCGCCTTGACCGCCAACGGATCTGTGCGACACTTGGTCTTGCTCCATCTTTCGCAAGATTGCAATTGCCCAACATTAGTGCGCGAATTCTTTCACGCGCAACTGCCAGTGATGAAGGCATCGCTGACGATCAGTCGGCCATACGAGCCCACTCCCATTCTGTGCGTTCGCCGATCCGAACCTGCGATCGCTTGAATTCACGGCGTTTGCACATCGCCACGCCCTCCATTCGCATCCGCTAACCTTCTGCACTCTCCATGAGTGATCGACTCACACATGAATGCGGACTTGCACTTGTCCGCCTGCGAAAGCCAATCACTTGGTTTCAGGAGCAGTACGGCGACCCTACATGGGGACTTCGCAAGCTCTATCTCTTGATGGAGAAGCAACACAATCGCGGGCAAGATGGCGCCGGTATCGCAAGCGTGCGCTTTGATGTGCCAGCGGGCGAGCCATTTCTCGAACGCGCGCGCAGCGGTAAGCGCAATCCAGTCGAGCGACTCTTTGATGATGCGTTGACACCTGTGCGCAGCATGAGCGAAGAAGCGCTGCGTGCGATTTCGATTCTCGACCTCAAAAAAAAGTTGCCGCTTCTTGGCGAAGTGCTGCTGGGACATTTGCGATACGGCACATTCGGCGGACGATCCGCGGATGCCTGCCATCCATTTGTCCGCAGATCGATCATCGCCAGCAGAAATCTGGCGCTCGCAGGCAATTTCAATTTGACGAATTCTCCCGAGCTTTTCGATTTGCTCGTGGAATATGGACTTTCTCCAGTTGGTGGTAGCGACACGGGCGTGGTCTTGGAAAAGATTGGCTATTCGATTGACTGCGAACACGACCATTTGATTTCCACAATGGGTCCTGGTTCTTTCGCAGGTCTCGAAGGGCGCGCACTTGCCAAAGAAGTTTCAACCCAATTGGATTATGGCCGCATCTTGGAACGCGCCACCGAAAAGTTTGACGGCGGATACACACTCGGCGCTCTCGTTGGCAATGGCGATTGTTTCGCATGCCGAGATCCTGCTGGCATTCGTCCTGCATTCATGCTGATCACCGATGATGTGGTTGCAGTTGCCAGCGAACGCCCCGCTCTTGCCGCAGTGTTTGATGTTGCCGTCGATGCGATTCAGCCACTCGAACCTGGACACGTGCTGAGCGTCAAGCGAGATGGAACAGTTGCGATTCAACGCTTCGCGCAACCGCGACCGATTCGTCAATGCTCATTCGAGCGAATTTATTTCAGTCGCGGCAACGATCACGAAATCTATGGCGAGCGCAAACGCTTGGGCGAAAACTTGGCGCCGCGTATTCTGGAACGACTTGGAGAATCGGTCGATCATGCTGTTTTCTCCTTCATTCCCAACACATCTGAGAGTGCATACCTGGGACTTATTCAGGAAACCGAACGCATCATGCGCGAACGCGCCGCCGACGAAGTCTGCCAACTTGTTGCCGAAGGAAAAGCAACTCCCGATCGAATTCGAGCGCTGATGGATGTGCGCGTGCGCGCGGAAAAAGTTGCGCATAAGGATCAACGACTGCGGACATTCATCACGCATGATGCTGCGCGACGCGATCTGGTCAGTCACGTCTATGACATCACTCGCGGAACAGTTCGAACAGGCGACACGCTGATCGCAGTCGATGATTCGATCGTTCGAGGAACAACTCTTCGCGATTCGATCATCACTATTCTTTCGCGACTGAATCCCGCGCGCATTCTTGTTGCCAGCAGCGCTCCGCCAATTCTTTATCCGGACTGCTACGGAATCGATATGAGTCAACTCGGTCGCTTCATTGCATTCGAAGCAGCGATCAATTTGCTTCGAGCGCGCGGCGATGATGCGGTCCTCGATGAAGTCGAGTCGCTCTGCAAGGCGCAGGACTCTTTGCCGCCCGACCGAATGAAAAATCACGTGCGGCTGATTTATGACAGATTCACCCAAGATGAGATCTCCGCCGAGATCGCGCGGTTGATCCGCCCAAAGACCGGCGAGTGGCGCGGCGAGGTCGAGGTCGTCTATCAGACCATCGAAGGCCTGCGACGAGCGATGCCAAATCACACCGGCGACTGGTATTTCACTGGCGATTACCCAACTCCAGGCGGATATCGCGTCCTGAATCGCGCTTTTCTCAACTGGTGCAAGCGCAGCGACTCGCGGTCGTATTAGCTGAAAGTGGGGCTATAAACCCCCCTTTGTATGAATCGGCG
>Ga0214919_10011983_pt1 | contig 10734 bp, 12 predicted proteins | sample LL1503_MetaG_FD_177994 | JGI IMG/M metagenome (GOLD analysis project Ga0214919, IMG submission 177994) | Freshwater microbial communities from Lake Lanier, Atlanta, Georgia, United States - LL-1503 | ecosystem: Environmental > Aquatic > Freshwater > Lake | place: USA: Georgia | collected... | reverse complement strand
CACAAGATAGGAGGCTGTAAAGGTGCCTTTTAGAAGGGGAGTGACGGCCATAGGTGTGGCCATTCTATTCTGTAGTCCCAGAATTCTCCTTCAAGAGATCAGGGGGCTGATTTGTCAAGGCTTCTGCATCTGCTAATACTGTCTCATTTGTGGGACCCTGCTTGGCCCTCCACTTGGCCCTATACTGCTCCATCCAAGCCTCATCCTCCTCCTTCTTCTTCTTTTCGTCCTTGTGCATCTTCATAACTTTGAATTCATAGCAGTCATCAAACCCATCCAGGAACTCATCCAGGAAACTGAAATGACCGTCAGGATGTTCTGAGAATAGACAACTCCCTGACTGAATCTTAGTGCTATCATAGTGCTTAATACTCATATCTACGCGCCCTCCCTCCTTCTCTACCTTGGTGAGAACAGGCAGAGCCTCACGAATGACTTGTCGCCAGGGATCCCTATCCTCTGCCCTCAAGAACCGTTCAAAGAACTCAATGGCATCGGGTTCTATGTTTCGCTTTGTTTCAATAAACATCTGATCCAGAATAGACTTATAGGAGTGAACTGTTTTCATATGTTGCCGATGGAGTTTTGTCCTGTATTGTTCATAGACACGGTCCAGATTTCTCTCCCGCTGTGTATGTTCATCCTCTATCCGTTGTATGAAGGCATCCATAACTTTGGTGAGCCGGGCCTTAGGATCCGTGATCAGATCAATGAGTTCTGTCATTGAGGGAACACGATGGAGATGTCTTAGGCCTCCTTCTCAGCCACTTTATTCGCCAGAATTGTCTTTACTGCCTTTTCCACATCCTCGGCACTGATATTCACATGGACCAGATCTGCAACAGGAGTGGCCTCTACAGGGGCAGCAGTCGCAGCAGTCGCAACAGTCGCAACAGTCGCAACAGCCTCTACAGGCAAGGGCACAAAGGAGGCAACAGCAGCCAACTTCTGATTGACCTGTTCCTGGACGAGTTGGTGAATTGCGGCCTCTTTGGCCAACACGGCCTCTGCCACGGAGGGTGGTAACACTTGGAGAACGGATTGTTGGGCTGCGAGTGCCTGTTCCTTTAAGCCCTCGGCTTTTTCTAAGACAGCCGTCACTTGGCTCGGCACCAAGGAGCTCGGATCGGCAATGGCGCCCTGAAGTTTCACCTTCTGTTCTGCAGAAATGGGCAGCGCATTTGTAAACTGGCTAATGGCTCCCTTGTTGGCTTCCACCTTGGCCATGAGTCCCTTGACCGAGCCCCCATTGCGCATATAGGCAACTCCTGCTCCAATGGCACCTATGCCCACAATGCCCAGGGCTACAGAGCCAATGATAATGGAGGTGGACGAAGAGGAGCTTGTTAAGGAGGCCGCGAGCCCTAACAGCCCTCCTTCTTCGGTCGCATTGGATTTGACAGACGGATAGGCGGTGTAATAATACAAGGGGGTAGATGTGGCCGATACATTCACGGGGCTCGTCGTGGGCCAGGCCGTGATCATAAATAGGGGTGTGGAACTCGCGGTCAGAGTCTGGGTAGAGGTGGTGGACGGAAAGGCGCTATAGATGACCTGATACAGGGGTGTGGAGGTGGCGGAGGCATTTACAGTCACTGAACTGGTGGGAGTGGCTGTGACAGTGGCAGTCAGTGTTTGCGTAGAGGTCGTAGAGGGGGGTGGGGCGGCCGTAGGGCTCACGGAGGCCGCCTCCTGGCCCACGGCCAGATTGACACCACAGATCTGGGGAAGCGTCAGAGTCGCCGAATAGACGCACGTGGGATTCTCATTGACGCCGCTCATGGCCACAGTAGGTCCGCAGGCCAGGGCAAGCTTGAAGGTCCGGCTACATGTGGGACTCACGGCCGCCTCAGGGCCGTAGAGCATATGAGTGTATTGACCTCCAGAAGACTGGAAGCCACTGAAGGAGCCACAGGGATTGCCGGCATTCTGGTTCTGGACACAGGACTGATACATAACAATGGTATAGCCAGGGGGATTGAACGTCTGGCCGTTCAGAAGTGTATACAGGGACGAGGGGCCGTTCTGGGCAAAAGTAGCCACAGCAGCCGTTATGACTGTAAGAAGACGTGTCCACATTTTCTACAAGGGGTTATATATTTTTCCGCGGACTCCTCGGTACGGTCGCACCGTACACCCGGTACGGTCCGACCGTACCATAAATTTGATCCCCCTTTAGTAGATCTTGGACACAAAATGGCCCAAGACACTGGCAAATTCCGTAAAAATACAAAAGACCAGTATTACACGAAAAGGGTTGTAGTGGATCGGTGTGTCGCCGCCTTGATGAGCCGAGTCGCCGAGCCCAGCACCTATCAGTGGATTGAACCGAGCGCGGGGGCCGGCGTCTTCTTGAAGGCACTTCCCTCTGGCTGTGAATCGGTGGGCATGGATCTGGAGCCCAAGGGTCCAGGGATCTTGGAGGGGGATTTCTTGGCCTGGACTCCTATAAGTCCTAAGAAGCGCATTGTCTTTGGCAATCCTCCCTTTGGTCGGCAAGGATGTTTGGCCAAGGCCTTTATTAAGCATGCGGCCACAATGGCCGATGTTATTGCCTTTATTCTGCCGCGCTCCTTTGTCAAGCCCAGCATGTCCAGGGCCTTTCCGCTGGCCTTTCACTGTGACTGGTCGGAGGAAATAGAAAAAGACGCCTTTGAGGTCAATGGATCCTCTTATAATGTGCCCTGTGTGTTTCAGATCTGGACCAAGAGGACAACGAACAGGGTTGTAGAGGAGGCAGTAGATCCTGTCGGATTCATCTATGTGAAGTCGGACCAACCCTATGACATTGCCTTTAAGAGGGTGGGGGGCTCAGCGGGCAAGTGTTGCCTAAAGGGCACAGGAACCTACAATCCCCAGTATCACTACTACTTGAAGTTGGATAGCACGGAGCACCAGGATGCGATTGTAGAGGCCATTAATCAGCATGTCTTTCCCAGTAATACTGTGGGGCCACGATCCCTGTCTAAATCCGAGGTCAATGAAGTGGTCAATGTCATTATCGCCGAAGCACGTTGAGTTCTAAGTCTGTCCTTTGATCGGGTCTGACAAAGGGGAGGAGAGCGATTCCCGCTTCTTTGGCCAGATCAGGCCGGCCCTTTTCCAAACATTTTTGTATGAAGAACCACCGAATGGCATCATAGTCTTCTTTTGGCTCATGGTAATTCGTGCCAATAGAGTAATAGTCCCCGTAATACAGTGTGCACAGCTGAGGATACCGATGGTAGAAATACGTCAGAACTCCCTCCTCAGAATGGCCAACGCCCTGGGCCAGCATCTCATGGAAGAGAGCCTGTGTTCCATTAAAGAATCGGTTCATATAGGCGGCCTCTACCGTAAAACAACCTGCCACGACACCACAGGGCCCTCCCTCCCGAAAATAGTCCTTCATAGAGGCCAGCTCCGCCGTACCCCTGTAGTGAACATAGCACAGGGTGATTTTGGGCCTCGGATCCGCCAAAATCCTGGTCATAGATTGATGAAAGTTGCGCATAATATGGCTGCCTCCAAAGTCTGCCCAGGCGTAAAAGGGTGTCTGAATGAGCTGCTGGGCCATTCGGAGCGCATGGAACTTAAAGACAGTCAGGAGGCAATAAGAGGCCGTGTTCCGACTGTTAACGTAGTGAGCCAGGCCCCTGCGGTTCTCCAGAACAATATCAATATTATCCTTATAGAAATCATAGTCTGTGATGTTCTTGACCACATAGACTGTGAGGGCCGGATCAGGAACAGCAGCAGAACGAATAGCCTCAATTTGTGGTTTTGTGGATTCATCACAGAAGATGACCATTGGACCTGGCAACGATAGCGTGACCTTTCCGTGTTCCATGTAAAAGGACGCAGGTCTAACGGCTTCTGTTCTGTCTTTAAGTTGTGTCAGATCAAAAAACATGGTGACAGCGGTGGTCTTGTAGGCCATTTAGAGTATGATGGATAGGTGTGTTTAGGTAGCATGTTGACCGCCGTTGTGACCCTCTGCGATGCCGGGTATTTTGAGAAGGCCAAAACGACCATTCGTGACCTGCGTTCAAGAGGGGCTTGGTCGGGTCCTATTGTTCTGGTCGCGGTGGACTTTATTCCTGATCCGGTGTTCTTGAAAGAGACTGGTGTTCAGACGGTGACCTTTCCAAGGATTCCACTGGATCATTGGCTCGCAGTGCGACGAGCCATTCCCTTTACGATTGCCACGGATGATGGGCGTGAATTCAAGAAGACGGTTCAATGGGAGAAGCTTCATCTCTTTGACCCTTTTTTCAAGCAGTGGAACCGGGTAGTCTATATGGACGCAGGTCTTCGGATCGTGGATTCTATAGAACACTTTTTGGCCTTGGACTGGCGAGGGAAACTCTTGGCCCAGGATGATACCTGGAATGATTCTGGAAAGCGATTTCGGTGTCAGCTGGAAACGGTCAAACAACCTGAGCCCTTTGAGGCTCTGGTCAAAGACTATGGTTCTGAGATGCTGGACAAGCCCTTTTTCCTGAACTGTATGTGGATTCATGATACAAGCCTCCCTGTCACGAAAGAGGAGCTCCTGGAAACCATGAATGCTTATCCTATTTGGCATACCAATGAAATGGCGCTTATGAATCTGCTCTTTACATTCAAATACAAGGTCTGGACACCTTTTCCTCTGAGAACAACGGGAGGTAAATATCTCTTTGACTGGTGTGAACTCAATCGTCCAGGAACCCATTGGACACAATATTGTGCGCTTAAATACGCAGTGACTTTATAATTCAAAATGAAGATTGGAGTTGCCATTCCATGCTTCATCAAGCATATTAGCGCCTGCTATAGACTTCTGGACTCTATTAACGAGCAGACACGGCTTCCAGATCAAGTCATCGTCAGTTGCTCTTCCTCCACCTCCTCTGATTTTGTTTTAAAAACCTACCGATTTCCTCTGATCGTTCTGGTAACTGCGGAGCATCAGAATGCGGCCCAGAATAGGAACAAGGCTGCTGATCACTTAGACACGGATATAATCACTTTTATAGACGCAGATGACAGTATGCATCCGCAGAGACTGGAAGCCCTTGAACTGGCCTTTGAGGACCCTGAGACTACCATTGTCCTCCATAGTTTTCTTTTGAACGAAGAGTGTAAACAGCCATTTCCTATAGTCTCACAGTTTGCTGTGGAGAAGAACATTCTGAATCAGTGCTATTCAGGATGTATCAAGTTTGTCAATAATGATCCTGTATCCAGGATTCATCATAGCCAGGCGTCCGTTCGGCAATCAGCGTATAAAGCTGTGCGCTTTCCCGAGGACAAAGCATCAGAGGGACGGGAAGACTGCCGATTCTGCTACGGTGTCTTTAGTCTTCCTGGGACCCAATCCAGTTATCTGCGCTATCCCTTGTCCAAATACAGCCCAAGTAAGACCATGGGGTAAGGCGAGACTTACTTAGCGTTATATATATTGTCATATATAACGATAATAATAACGTTCATTCCTCAAGTGAGTGCTATAGTGTGAATGGATTACCGAAATCCGACAATGTGACGTGAGACAGCTTTGCGAATCACAAAGCTATGATGGTGGGTTCCTTACAAGCCCCTCGGGAATCCGACGAGGTTGGCACCGATACCGAACGAGGCGCCCTGGCGTGCCGTAACGCCCATGGAGGGGCTGACAGCATCAAGGATGGCAAAGACAACCGCGGCGAGGACGGCGAGGGTCGCAACCTCATCCATCGGGAGTGTCTTGCGGGGGATGAGCAGAGCGGCGGCCGCAACCACCAAGCCCTCAATGAGATACTTGATCACACGGTTGACAATTTCGGCAACTCCGTAGTCCATTATATACTTCTATCTGAGGAAAAAAAGTGCGAATATAAAGACTGAAGAAGATTCTCCGGAAGAGAAGACCATGGCAAAGGCACCTGTAGAGGACTACTTGGACGAGGACGAGGTCATTGCGGGGCAGAAATACGCTCTTGTGAGTTTCCTCAGTCCCGAGAACGTTCTGGAGAAGAAGGAACTCTTCTTCTTTGAGCGTTTCCTTCACGGATATGAGATTGACACCAAGATCAAGGGGCTGGAGGCCTTCTTAGCGGATCGGGTGAATACAGTGAACCGGGATCTGGACGAAAAGGCCAATGCGCTGGACAAGGACGGAAAGGGTGAGTTGGCCGATCTATGCCGTAAGAATCGTATCCCGATTGACACGGTCATGGAGGAGTATCAGGCCTTTGTTCGGAAGCAGCAGAAGGATCTGAACAAGACCAAGATTCAGGCAGCCTATGATGACTTTCTGTTCAAGGAGCAGGCCAAGTTGGAGGAGGAGTTCCATGCGAAGAACAACTTTCAGACGAGCATTCGGGGCTTCAAGGTCCGTGCCGTAGCACGGGATGAGAAGGAGGCCGAGATGCGGGCTAAGAAGCTTCAGAAGGGCGACAAGTATCACAATATCTACTGTTCCGAGATTGGCAAGTGGACGCCGTGGGACCCGAAGCCCCACTTGGTGGCCGATCAGGAGTATGCCCAGGAGGAGCTCAACAACCTGATGAAAAAGTATCGGGAGAATGAGGATGACAAGTCGGCCTTCTTCAACGAACAGAAGAAGACGGGACACAAGCCGGCGGAGAAGAAGCTCTTTGGGCCGGCCACAGAGTCAACATCTACGCCGGTGGCCACGATTAGTAGGGTGGAGTCTGCTGTCAATGAAGTTGTCAATGAGGTTGTCAATGATGCCGTATTTGGGGGACCGGCCGATCTGGTTCTGGAGCGCAAGATGAAGGCAAAGGCAGAGGCAAAGGCAGAGGCAGAGGCAGCTGCTACAGCTTCGGCTGTAGCGGCACCCAGCACTGAGTAAAAGAGCCGTAATAGTTATTTACATGAATATATCATATTCATGTAAATACAGAGAATCATATGGTTACATCCTACGAGTAGTATCCCGTATCCGGCACGGGCCCCCCCGCCGTCTTCTTAACGCACCGCTGGCTCGTGCCATCGCAGAACTCCCCCTCGCCACATGGCTGTCCCGAGCCATTGGGAGAATTACACAAATAGGCCGTATTGGGATCCTGGACAGGCGTCTGGTTAGAACTCGTGATGCCCGACAGATCCGTAAATCCACTGGTTATGCGGAAGAGGTAGCGGAGGAGCACTGTGGAAAAGGCCACGACCACAATTAGGACCACAAAGAGGGCGACAATTCCCATATTCTTGGATTTGACACGCGCCATTCTATTCTACGTCAGGAGAATTAGTGAACTGCTTCGGACGGATAGGGAGTGATGTGAAGGGCGGGAGTTCCGTGGGCCTGTCCGATTTGGCATACCCATTGATACACCGGATACCGGGTCCATCCCCGACGGCAAAGGCCCCATTGCCCCCTACGTATCGCTGATCGGGGCCACATCCACCCAGATCCGCGAACCCCTCATCAGGAACGGCCTGATTATACACGATAATGGCCATGGCAACGGCGAGCACAGCAAACAGGGATCCCATCGCTAAACGGAATTCCATAGGATTTCCCTTCATTCACTCTATCTTTAGACGGTCTTTTTTACCTGAATGGCCGGTCCCTTAAGACGTCGCATTGCATTGGGATCATAGGCATTCTCCTCCTCCTTCTCCTTATACATGGCGGCGGAATGGGCCCAGAACTCGGGCGCGCCAATACGAAAGTCCCCGTGCATCTCGGCCTTATACCAGAAGATCGCATCCTCCAGCTTATTGGATTGGGTATTGTTGTTGATGACCAGGCACTCGTAGTTCTGTGTGCACTGGTCCATGATCTGGCAGAAGAACTCAAAGGAGGGAAAGGCGGAGCCATAGTTCTCATAAATGCGTTTCCTGTTAGACATGTAGGGTTCTCGCAGAATAAACACATAGTCCACGTTCGTTCGGAGAGAGGGCTGAATACCCAGGGGAAACTGCATGGTGATCAGGAAAAACACCTTGAGCCAACGACCGTTCATGAAGAGATACCGAATATTCTTGTCGTGGGTCCAAGAATCGTCATACATACAGTCATCCAGAATCAAGAAGGATCTGGGATCCAGCTTGGAGGCCACGCCTTTGTCCAGATCCTGCATAATGCGCTGCATGACGAGCTTCTGCCGTTTCACAAAATTCGCCAAGATCACGGGATTGTATTCGCCATGGATGAAGATGGGCGGAATCATTTTCTTGAAGAAGCCGTTGGACTCCTCTGTTCCTGAAATGACCGTGCCGAGCGGCATGTTCTGGTGGTGAAAGAGGAGGTCTTTGACCAAGGTGGACTTGCCTGTGCGCCGACGCCCGATAAAGATCGCCACCGCGTCTTGCGGAATGTCTTTCATATTAAATCTCCGGAGGTTGACATTCATGGCGGCCATTTATCAGACACCTGAAAAAAGATATGCGTCCTGGACCCCGAATCCATTTTGGACCGAAGCAAAAGAATGAAGAAGACAATTGGGACCCTCTTAAAGACTCCGTGTTCTCCAGAGCCCATTTCCGAGAACGATCTCGCCACCCTGGCCCCTTTTAACCATCTCCAGCGATATCATCCGGGCTTAGAGGCCTTTCCTCTGCCCGAAGGAAAAGAGCGCCGCCTGGCCTCTCTCCCTCACCCTTTTCGTATTACAGAATGGAAGCAGCCCGATGCCTTGGAGCCCCGTATCTTTACGGTGAGATTAGAGGATGCCTCTGGATCTAAGAGCGACGGAAAGGCGTTTATGAAGGTCGTCCATTTACTGGATCCCATTGCGCTCCTCCAGAATGAATACATGATACCGGATCATCCTCTCCTTCCTCTCGGCGAACCGGCCTGGAAGAAGACCATGACCAAGCTCCACAGCCCCTCCAATCAGGCCTACGTGGATGCCGTGGCCAACTATGTGCTCGGTCAGCTCCGTTATAAGGGGTTTACACCCCATGCCGCCCATTCCTATGGGTCTTTTACGGGAATTGCCAAGATCTACAAGTTTCGGATCACGGATGAATACGACAGCTATAAACAGTGTCGGTGGTTCTGGAAGGGTCTGCAGACCCATGCGGCCACCCTGGAAATGGACGCCCCCATCCAACCGAGTTGCCCCTTTGACGACCTGGATGCGGCCTCCGTCGCTACGGTGGATCTGGAACTGGAGGCCGTGGTCGCCGAAGATGCGGGCTCCATTCACTCCTTCAACTTTGATGAGGAACCAGCCACTTCGGACTCTGGATCTGGTTCTGAATCGGAATCAGGTGACGAAGGCGACACCTGTTCGTCTATCACGGAGACACCTGACGTCACCCTCCAGATCCCCTCCATGCCCGTGATCATTATTTGCCAGGAGGCCCAGGAGGGAACCATGGATTCTCTGTTGGAAGAGGAAGAGATCCCGAATCTGTTGACTCAAGCTGTGGTGAAGGAAGGCACGCCTGAATGGGATGCCATGTGGCTGGCCTGGTTGTTCCAGATCGTGAGTGTCCTCTCATTTCTCCAGAAGCAGATCTCCTTTACGCACAATGATCTCCACACAAACAATGTGGTCTGGAGGACGACCACGGAGGAGTTCTTGTATTACAGGGCCGGCGACAATACAGTCTGGCGTGTCCCCACCTATGGGCGTATTTTTTCATTGATAGACTTTGGCCGTGCCATCTTCAAGATCCAGGATCATCTGTGGCTCTCGGATGACCATTGGCCCGAGAATGATGCCGGCGGCCAATACAACTTTGGCCCCTTTTACACCATTGAGAAGCCCAAGATGGAACCCAATCCCTCCTTTGATCTGTGCCGATTCGCCGTGTCCCTCTTGGAGGGTCTGTATGACGACTATCCTGAAAAGAAGACGGGGACTCTGTTGAGCCAGGAAGGGAACTGGAAAATGTATGAGACCGTGAGCCCCCTGTTCAATCTGTTGTGGACATGGACCCTGGACGACGACGGAAAGACTGTCTATCAGGACAAGGCAGGAGATGAGAAATACCCTGGATTTGACCTGTATATTGCGATTGCGAAGCTGGTCCACGATGCGGTGCCCAAGGACCAGCTGCGGAAACCCGTGTTTGAGCCCTTTGTGTTCAAGGAGAAAGTTCCGACAGGGGTTCCTGTCTATCAGATTGGTGCTTAGAGAATCGGTCTAAGAAATATTAGCGTTAGCTTAATTAAATGGTAGGAGTAATGCGGGTTCTAACCGCATTGCTCCTATTTACAGCGACACTGTCCGCTCCTGAACCTGTGATCCAAACTGACATGGTGGCCTATAGCCCGTATGGCCTGTATCAGGGGCATGGGCGACAGCTTGCTGTGACAGTCACGAGCACCCCAAGTCGGACTCCTACTGCTACCAGGACTCCCAGTCGGACGCCAAGTCAGACCCCTACAAAAACGCCTACTCCCACTCGGACACCGACACAAACAGGCAGTCGCACCCCTACACGTACATCTACCAATACGCCCACAAAAACCTCTACAAGCACAAGAACTCCCACCAATACCCCTACAAAAACACCTACTCCTACAAGAACTCCAACAGGCACCCGAACGCCCAGTAGAACCCCTTCCAGGACAGGAACAAATACTCAAACACCCACTACTACGCCCACAAAAACACCTACTGCTACCAGAACACCGAGTCAGTCAGGGACGCGAACAGGAACGCCCACCGTTACGTCTACCAGAACTCCTACAACAACCCCTACTAAAACATCTACGCAAACTCCCACATCAACAAGAACGCCCAGTCGGTCAGCAACAAGGACAGGTACTGGAACCCGAACACCCTCCAATACCCCTACAAAAAC
>Ga0214919_10011982_pt1 | contig 10735 bp, 7 predicted proteins | sample LL1503_MetaG_FD_177994 | JGI IMG/M metagenome (GOLD analysis project Ga0214919, IMG submission 177994) | Freshwater microbial communities from Lake Lanier, Atlanta, Georgia, United States - LL-1503 | ecosystem: Environmental > Aquatic > Freshwater > Lake | place: USA: Georgia | collected 2015-03-15 | reverse complement strand
TTTCGGTAATAACTTTATGTGGAGTAACTAGAAAATCACCATGAATTTTACAGGTGATAATTACCTTAGTTATTGCATTTACATATTGAACTTTATCATAATTATATTTATTATTATGTAAATCATTAGCTATTTCAATGAAATCTTGTGTTGTTCTTTTAGGTCTTTGATTACAACGTTGACAAATACCATTTTGTAAATGATAAACTGGTGTTATTTCAAATTTATTATGTTTTTGACAAATTAAAGTTATTTTTTTTTTACTATTAATATATTTAACTAATGAATAATCATATTTATCTCCATGAATTTCTTTTGCTAAACTAATAAATTTTTCTGTTGAATAAGATAATTTTTTAGATAACGATATCATAGCACATTTTTTACATCCTCCGCCTCTCATATGACTATCCGGTCTAATTTTATATATTTTATGGATAGGACATATAATTTCTACATAAGTAGAATTATTAATATAATTAACTAAACTATAATCATAAATATTATTATGCATTTTATTTGATTTTTCAACAAATTCTTCTTTACTTAAACTTTGTTTTATACCACTTTTAGTATTTCCACATATATCGCACCCAAATCCATAGAGATGATTATTTGGTGTTTGTTCCCATACTCCATGTAATGGACATATTATCTTCACTTTTTTTGCAGTAGCTTTGTAATCTACTAGAGAATAATCATAAAAATTGTTGTGAATTTGATTTGCTAGGGTAATAAATTCTGCCGTAGTCCTATTTTGACCGACGCACTTAGGACATCCAGAACCCCTTAGATGTGTTTCTACTTTTTGTGTAAATTCATTATGAGTAGGACAAATTATGCTAATCACACTATTTATGGAACTATATTCCCATTTATTAGTAGGATACGTGTATTTATTATCATGTATTTCATTAAATTCATTTAGTAATTCTTCAAGACTTCTACGATGCACCTTACTACATTTTGGACATGCTGAACCTCTCATATGATCTTTAGCTGTTTGAATAAATTCACCATGAATTGAGCAAGTTATTTGTATTTTTGTTAGTTGTCCTATATATTCTGTTTCTTTATAAGTATATTTATTATCATGTACTTTATGAGACTTTTTTACAAATTCTTCAAAAGTTCCTCTCAATTTTATTCCAATCATTTCATTTCCACATTTATTACATTGCATTCCAGACAAATGACGATTAACAGCAACTTGATATTCTCCATGTTTTGGACACAACACAATTATTTTATCAGACATTTTTGTGTATTCAACCTTACTATAATCATAAAAATTGTTATGAATTTTATTTGCTTCTTCAATAAATTGCTCCAAACTTTTATTCTTTGGATGTGGTTTTCTTTCTATTTTAGCACATTCAGGACATTGTTTTCCCTGTAAAAATCCATTTGGTGATTTAACAAAGTCACCATGCAATTTACATGAAATAATAATTTTTGTAATAGCATTTGAATAAACAACTTTAGAATAATCAAATTTATCTCCATATTTTTTCTTTGCTTTTTCAATAAAAGTTTTTTGTTTATCTTCCATAAATTATTACTATATTGATTTAAGATTCATAATTTCAGTTTTTTATTTACAGAAATACTTATTCCATTAATATGCCCTTAATCTTCATCAGTCTAAGTGAATCTTTTACTAAAAAAATCCAACAATATAGTTTCCAATCCTATACAATGCGTATTGAAGACTATAAACCAACTAAAACAACATATTATGTTTCTCCTGCTAATTCACTCTGTTTTATGGATGGTGGTATTGATAAAGCGTTGAGTCAAATAATATTCCCTAATATTGAACCCAAAATAAAATCCATTGTAAGGGAAATAGGTATTAAAAATCTGTTAGGAAGATATTATTTACCAATAGGAAGTTCAATTATTGTGGATAACTTAGTTATAGCACCAACAATGTTATTACCTCAAGATGTTTCATCAACACAAAATGCATATTATGCAACTATAGCTATCTTGTATAATGTTTTAATAAATAAAAAAGAAAACATAGAAAAAGTAGATATTTTAATGACTTCTTTTTGTTGTGGTTATGGAAAGATGGATGAAGATATTGCAATTAAACAGATATTAACCGGTATTAAAGATTATAATAGTTATAATCCTTATGTTATTAATGAAAATATTATTGTAAATGAACCAAATTTAAAATAACAACCTAAATTATACCAAAATACAGAATGGTTTGAAATTGAACCATCAAATATTAAGTTAATTTAATTACAATTATTTTGCTTATTTAAATATTTTTCTTTATATTTAATAAATTTTATCCAAACATGATATGACATGCTTTATTAACATTTAATCCACATAAACATTCTGTTATATTATTATCTAAATAACATTTAGAACAATAATAAAGATGATTACAATCGTAAAAACATACATTAGCTTTGTAATCACAATTATTAGTCATACAAGAGAAATCTTTATTTATGTATCTAACACGTGAAATCCAATTAGCATCTTTTCTACAAATTGGACACTTAATAAGATCCATTTTAGATAAAATTAATACACATTCAAAACATAATACTAAATGATAACAATCAAAAAATACATTTCTATTATTTTTATAACATACAGTACATAATGATTGCTCAACTTCTTTATTATTTAATTCTAATTTAGGAACTTCAATAATACTAATATCTTTATTGACATTAAGTAATTCAAAGTATTTTCTTTCATGTAAATTTAAATCATTATAATATAAGAACTTTATTTTAGATATAATCTTATTATAAAATTCTCTATATAAAATTTCTGTTTGATTTAATAAACAATTATAAGTAGTATTTAACCATTGAATTTGTACATCACGATTATTTAATTTTTTATAATTAATTAAATCAAAACAAACACTAACTAAATTACTAGAGTAGTTAGTTATTTCATTAATATCTAATTGTTGGGAGCACATTATTTGTGTAGATTCTGTATCAGAACAAAAATAAAAATTTTTATTAAATTCATTATTAAAAATAAAAAATAATTTTTCATCTGATTTTAAAATGTTTAATTTTAACCATTTATTTTTTGTTTTAATTAATTTAATTGTATTTTCTGAAGTTATATCTTCTTTAAGAGAAATAATTTCATTACCATTTGCTAAAAAATCATCCATAGAACCACTAATATCTAAAACTATTATAAGATGTATAGCTTCTTTTACTTCTAATTTATTACTTTTCATAAATACTTCGCAAATTTTATAATCAGGACTAGAAACCCAAGAATAAACTATTTTATTATTTTTAATATCATTTTCATTTAATACTGGTTCATCAATATATTCTTTACTAAATGAATCTAAAACCATTAATTCAGATTCTGGTGGAAATAAAAAATGAAATAATTGAGATTGATTATTTTCTATATATCCTATATATTTATATATTGATTCTTGTACAATACTTGTATTAGAAGCAAATACAAAATCTTTTGAAATATATTGGACTAAAACTTTATCAAAATCATCATCAGTATGTCCAATACCAATTGATAAATCAAAATAATTTTCAAATCTTATTGCTATCTCTTCTGTATTATGAAGATAACTAGTATGATAACCATCTGTAGCTATAATTGATATCACTTTATCATTAGTTAGTGGTATTTTATCTAATGCAATACTAATTTGATCAAAATCTGTATAACCATTACATCTTATTTTTCTTATTGATTGTATTAATTCGGTAATAGATAATTTTGCTTTAACACGATAAGAACTTTCAATATCTAATGTTGTAGCAATATTATATTCATTATTAAAAAAAATACATGTTACATTGATGTTTTTAGAGTCAATAGAATTTAATACATTTTCTAAAGTTTCCTTAATTACGCCAATTTTAGACATGTATAATACTATTAACTGAGATATTTATTTAAATAGATAAAATATATACGTCAATACTATTTTTAATAAAAAATCCTTTATCATCTTTATTAATTTTTCCAACAGGGAATTCTAAAAATATATCATATGCTATACCAGTTGTTTCATCTAATAAATATTCCTGTGGTTCTTCATTTGGTTCAGTTATTGCTTTTATTTTTCTGACTTTAATTTTTTTAACTATTATCTTTTCATTTTCATCATCTTCAAATTTTTTCTTGTACGCTGGACCAGGATTTTTTTTAAGAACATCGTCTTGACTGAATTGAAAACAATTATATTTTTTATCAATCATATTATGTTTTGCGTATAATTTACAATCAACAGCCGCTTCTTTTAAAGTCTCTAAAAATGAATCTTTTAAATTTTGTTTTTCTAGAGCTAATGTTTCTATATATTTATCTGTTGCAGATTCATTATTTTTTTTATTAATTTTAAATCTATACACTTCTACATTTCTTTCTTCTATAGGTAAATCTTTATGACTACACTGACGAATAGCTCTACCAATAATTTGTTGAATTGTTTCTTCATCCCAATTTGGTTCTAATATTAAAACAGTACGAATATTGAATAAATCAATACCTTCAGCACCTGCACTGGATAATAATATTACTTTTATTTGAGAACCATCTATATTATTATTTGAATTGAATACTATTAAATTTTTCTTTCTTTGTAACATATTGATACCACCATGAAATTCAATATAACTAGAACGTGTATCACCTTTGTATTCCATAATTCCAATAAATGATAAATATATTTTAAAAATTTGAATTCCTTCCATATTAACATAATTTGAATAAAAGAGAACTTTCCCTACACTTTTTTTAAGATAAAATAAAGCCGAGGTCATTTTAGCTGAACATTCATATAATTTATTATATAAATTACTTTTCTTTTTTTCAGTTTCATGGAATGTGTTAAAATCACCTTTATATTTATCAATAAATAATTTAATATCATCATTAATGGTATATCCATCTTTTTTATCTTGTTGATATGCAGTATGAAAATATTCAACAGCATTTTTAACAAAACTACTACAACTTTCTTGATATAATGATATAGCTTTCATAAAATGTTCTTTTTCTTCTTTAGTCATTTTTTCTAATTTTTTAATTTTTTCAGTTTTACCAGAATCTATTTTTTCTTCTTCTGATACTCTGAAATTACTAGGTCTAGGTCTTTTTTCTCCTCCAACTGGGAAAACAAAATTAGAAGATTGTCTAGTATAAGTTTTATAGATTTTAGATTTTCCTTTAGCTTTCATTTCTAATTTCTTTTCTATATTTTCATAATAAGAATAAATATTATCTTGATATTCTGACATTTTAAGATCAATAAAAAAGTTTTTCTGTTTAGCATATAACCCACCAATAGCACTTGAACCAATATAATATGATACTAAACCTAAAATTCTTTTTTGAAATAAATTTTTTTTTTCATTATTTAACACATTTATTCCCTCTTGATTTAAAAAAATATTATTAAATTTATTTTCTTCATCAGGTAAACATCCTGGTCTTAATAAATTAAATAGTAATGATAATTCAAAAGGTTCTGCTTTAATTGGTGTTGCTGACATACCAATAACTCTTACATCAGAACCTTCTTTTTTTTCATTATATATGTGATTATAAATTGTTAATGCTTTTTTCCCTTTTTTAGATTTTAAATTTGTATAAACATTATGAATAAAGTTATGTACTTCATCAATTAAATATAATGATTTTTTACTATTATCTACTTTTTTAAGAATTTCTAAAAATTGTTTATCTGCCGTAGGTGAATTTGAACTGATAAAATAAATTTTACTTTTAATTTCTTCTTTGGTATCATTATTTAACCATTCTTCCATGTTTTTAAACCAAGCAGTTTCTTTTAAAGTAGCAGGCAAAATAACGAAAATATTCCAATCAGGATTATAATTATATAATGTACTAATTAAATGTATAGCAGTTGCTGTTTTCCCTGTTCCTAAACCATGATAAATTAGTATATCATGAAAAGGTGAATTATAATCTAAATATTTAGAAATAAACAATTGATATGTTTTTAATTCTTTTTTAAGAGTTACTTTACAAGGATCTATATTAGGATCATCAATTATATCATCTAATAAATATTTTTTAAAAGTTTTCATTATCCATGTTGGGAAATATTTACCTACTTGAGGATTTGAAGGATGGATATAAGAAGTCATCTAATAATATATTCATAGAAAAAAACTATAACAAATTATATCAATTATATTGGTCTTCAATTAAAATACCAAATTTTCGTAAAGCATCTTTAGAAGCTTGTTGTTCTGCTTTTTTCTTAGTAGAACCAATACCTACAGTTAAATATTTTTTTTTATCATTAAAATTTGGGTCAACAATACCAATACTAAATATTTTACTATTAATGTTTTCTTCTACTTTTATTTCAACATAAATAGGATTTCCCCATTTTTTTTGATGAAAATATTTGAGTAATTGGTCTTTATAATTACTATCAAAAAGAAGTAATGATGCATAATCAAAATCATCATTAACATTATCTAAAAGATTAAAAATAAAAGTATAACATGTATTGAAATTTTCTAGGATATTATTGAAGATGTCTTTGAATAAAGCACCTAAAAATGCTTCAAAAACATCTTCTAAAATCTTATCGGAATGTCTACCATTTTTATCTTCAATAGATTTTGAAATAATAATGTATTTATGAAAATCTAATGCTTTGGCAATTTTAGATAATGAAGTCCCACTAACGAGTTTTGATTTGAGTTTAGTATAAAAACCCTCTGATTGATTTGGAAATCTCATAGAAAGATAAAGAACAGCAACAAAATCTAATATAGCATCACCAAAAAATTCTAATTCTTCATAACTTTGTTTTCTTAATTCTAAGACAGGTTCTTCTAGTTCTTGTTTTTTTTCCTCTAATTGTTCTTTAGTCCAAATATTTCTTTGTAAATAAGATTTATGAGTAAAAGCAGTTCTAAATAATTCTATGTTTTTTACTTTATAAATAACTCTATATTTGTTTAAAATTTCTTCTACATTAAGTTCAGAAATTAGATTTTTATTCATTGGGTTATATGGTATTTCATTTTCTAATTCTTGTAATTCCATAGTAATATTAATTAATATTATAACTTGTTTATATCAATTTTTTAATGTTTTATTTTCTTCTTTTTTAATTTCTGTTCCAGTAAAATCAGTTAATTGTAATTGCATTAATTGTTTAGTTCCTTCACCTGGAATATATCTATATTTTAAGGCTTTTCTTTGTTCTTTTCTTTCTTGTCTTTTTAAATTACTAATACGTTTAATAGTTACATTATGACCAATACATTTAATAACAAATTCTTCGTATGGGTCATTATCTTTAAAAATAATATTTTTACCATGTTTTTTAACATAATCTTTTTTACATTTAATAAGATTATGAAGCATAGCTTCTTTAACCTTAATCTTTTCTAAAAGATTTGATTTTTTTATTATTTCATAATCCATTTGCATTTTAAGACGTGTTAAAAACATATAATAAATAGTACCTTGAAAAGTTGTTATTTTAATATTATTATTTATTTTATATGGAATACAATTATTAGTTTCATCATATACTTGAATTAACATAACTCTTTTATCCTTTTGTTCAATATAAAAATCTAATCTCTTTCCAATATAATCAATTAATGGATAATATTCTCTTGTTTGTATTTCAGGATATAATTTTTTTAATTCTTCATATATAAAAGTAACATCACTTTTATATGATGTACTGATAATAACATAATAAGGTAATTTTAATTCCATTTTTTTATTTATTTTACTAACATAAAAATTATAAGCAAAAACATCAGTTATTAAAATAGAATCTAATTGTTTTAAAATTTTTAAAGCAGATTCTAAATATTTATTATCAACTTCTTTTATCTTATTATCAGATTTAAAATCTAAGGGATAATGTTTTAATAATAAATTAGCTCTTTTATATGTTTTTGTCAATCTAAAATAATTGTCCAATGGATAATTATATACACGAAAGACATCAATTAATAAAAAACTTGGTAATGCTATTCTATAACCATTAATTACTTTATATGGTATAGAATTATATAAACGTTCAGGTGTAAAAGTAATATCACAATAATTTTCATAATTAACATTTATTTTAAATGTAGTATGATGAATTCCTTCTTCTGATAAAACAGATTTTCCAGTTTTGTTATTCAATAAATCTGATAAAGCAACAATATCTTCAAAAAAGGTAGTTGTATAAAATTCAACATCAGGATAATCTAAATCGGTATAGATAAAATCAGTTTTACTTACATTTCTAATTAATAAATGATAAGCCATTCCTCCATATATTATTTTCTTATTATCCTTAATATAATCCATAACTATACTACTAACTAATTTACGTTCATCTTCAGTAGGTTCATTTTTTTGTAATTCTAATTTTCTTTGTTTTGTACAAATAGAAATTAAATTATCTTTTAATAATTTTTCTTCTTCAGAATCATGATAAATAGACATCTATAATAAATTAGCTAGATATAATTATCTTATAAATTATTATGGATGATAAAAATTATTATAAAATGGATGAAAAAAAATATTATAAAGTATTAGATAATGGTATGAAAGTATTATTAATTTTATTACCTAATAGTAAAATTATTACAACTGAATTATATATAAATTGTGGGTTTTTTTATGAAAAAAAAAACTATGAAATATCTCATTTATTAGAACATTTTCAAGCTAAATTAACATCTACAAAATATCCTCATGCAAAAGAAAATCTTAATAAATTTTCACAAAATGGAATAAATAGATATGCATCAACTAGTCTTGATACTCAATATTATACTTTAAGTGGTAATATTGAATATCAAAATTATATGTTAGATATATTTTTAAATTCAATTGTTGATTTTAAAATAGATGAAACAATCAATACAGTGGAAAGAAATGCTGTTAAATTAGAATTAGAAGAAAGGATGGATGATGATAATATTTTTTATTCTAAACAAAAGAATTTATATTTTAAAAATACAAATCAAAAAGGATTAACAATTAAAACAAGAATTAATAATGTAGATAAAATAACAATAGAAGATTTATTAAAATTTAGACAGAAATATTATTCAACTAGAAATATGTTATTTTGTGTTACAGGAGATATAAATGCTAAAGAAACTTATAAATACATAAAAAATTTTATGAAATCTTATTTAGAATTAGATTACCCAACTCCAAAATTAAAATTAATTAAAAATCCAATTAAAAATAATAAAATAATATCAGTAATTCATCCTAATATTAAAGAAACTACTTATATTAGAATATTATTTTTTCATAATATTGATTTTATTGATAGAGATTATCCAATTATATTAGCATTAGAGAGATATTTAAAATATATTTTATTTGAAAAATTAAGAACAGAATTAGGTTATATTTATGACATAAACATATTAAATACAGATTATGATGGAGGATTAAATTATTTTGAAATTTCTACAGAGTTTAGTGACAAAAAAGCATTTTTAAATATATGTAAAATTATATTTGATGAAATTAATAAATTAAAAACACAATTATTATCTCAAGAAAATGTTGATAGAATTAAAAATGAATTAATTCATTTAATTTTAATATTAGCATTAGATAAAGAACCTAATAGATTTAGTTATTATTATTCAAAATATTTATTAAAAAATACAAACATAATTAAATTTAAACATACATATAAAATTTTTAAAAATTTAAATGCTAAAAAAATAATTAATATAGCAAAAAAAATCTTTAAAATGAAACATTTATTAATTTCTTATATGTCTAATACCAATTATAATAACGAAATTAAAGAATTATTTCCAAATATTGAATTCGTTTAATTAATTTTATTTCTATTATATTAATATAAATGAAGAGAAATACTTTTAATATACAAACTACTAAAAATGAAATTATAATGATTTTAATAGGAATAAATTATGTTGGTACAAAATTTATGTTATCGAATTGTTATCATAATATATTATCTATGCGTAATTTAATACTTAGTAATATTAATGTAAAACAACAAAATATATATGTGTTAACAGATGGTATTAGTAAGGCAATTTATCCATCATATATGAATATATTAACCACATTAAATAAAATTTTACTTATGATTAAATTAAATCCAAATATTAATTATACTATATTTTTTCATTATAGTGGTCATGGAGGAGAATTAATTTCAGGTAATACTGAAAAATCTATTATATCTGCTGATTTAAAACCAATAACAGATGAATATTTAAATAATGTATTTTTATCGCAATTATCAAATAATGTTAAATTAATTGCTACAGTAGATTGTTGTTTTAATAATACAGTATTTGATACATGTATTATGAATAAGTTAACAATGGCTAAAATATGTTTAATATCTTTCCATATACCAGATTCTCAAGATTATAATGTACAAACTAGTGGATTGATTACAGATGCAATAATTCAATCTATTATTAAAAATAAAAATGCTACTTTAAGTCAATTAAGTAATATGTGTAATGAATATTTAAATAAGTATTTAGTTCAATCGCCTTTATTAATATCAACTGATGATGATTTATTAAATCAATCATTTTTCTCTTAGTACTTTAATTACTAATAAAAAAATTGATTGTTTATCTATTTACTAGTATATTTACTGTAATATTATATCATGTTAGCCAATTTTATTAAGAAATATGAAACAAAAAGTGGCAATTTCAATTATACTCTTTTAACTAAA
>Ga0214919_10011980_pt1 | contig 10736 bp, 10 predicted proteins | sample LL1503_MetaG_FD_177994 | JGI IMG/M metagenome (GOLD analysis project Ga0214919, IMG submission 177994) | Freshwater microbial communities from Lake Lanier, Atlanta, Georgia, United States - LL-1503 | ecosystem: Environmental > Aquatic > Freshwater > Lake | place: USA: Georgia | collected... | reverse complement strand
TTGACCAATTAGTCGTGGTGACGCTGCAAAATTATTTCTGGGTTGATTCGGGGCGTTCACAGAAAATTTGGGGTGATCGGGCTCAACCGTTCGTTGAGAATCTTCGCAGAGCGCGCGAAGACATTTGGGCTGGCGCAGCTCGAGTCTTTACCGAGAGCCAGCTCCAGCAACTCGACTTAATCATCGCCAACTGGTGGCTGAAACAAGGAGGAGCGAGTGGCGGAACCGAGTTCGTCGCCTATGTGCGTTTCGCAGATATTGCCAACGCCAAAGGGTTAGCGCTCCTCGAAGAAGTCAAAGATGGCGGCGGCCTTCTCGAACCAATCGACCGCGCCACGGAGCAGATTGCATCGACCCAGCGTGCGCTTGAACGGTCGCTCTTCTATGCAAAGCGCGTCACGCTCTTTGCGAATTGGCAGATCGAAGCACTTGTGTATGACCTGCTCATCATGCCCGAAACTCAGAAACTGCTTTCGGATGCAGACAAAGTCACGACGGTTTTTGGAGACATTCCAAATCTGCTGAATCAAAACGGCGAACTCGCCAGCAAACTGTTGGCTCAATACAAGGACTCCATCAATGCGACTGCGCTGCTGGCGGACAAATTTGCTCCCATCGCAACGAGCGCCGAGCACATCACCAAAGATGCCGGGACAGCCGTGTCGCTCATCAATGCGACCCTCAATTCGGTCAGTCAGATGCAGGCGACTGCTGCGGCGAATACTCCAAAGGATGGGCCAACAGCCAAGCCATTCGACATCGCTGAATACACCACTCTCTTGGCGCAACTCCAAACCAATCTGACTGAAGCGAACAAGTTCCTCTCGACCACTGACAAACTTCTCGACCAAAAAGACCTTGATTCACGCCTGAAGCCGATCGAGTCACTCATCCGAACACGAATTTCCGACGCCCAGGTTGCGACGCAAGATGTCGTCGATGGAATTTTTATTCGCATCGGGATTCTCCTCGCCGCCACTTTCGCATTCATCATCGCCATCATTTGGTGGCGTAGCAAACGTCGGAGCTGAAACATGAATCTGACACTCTGCATTCTCTCTTTGATGACCTCACTCTCTTCGGCTCAAGGTCCGCCTGTTCCCGCAGTTGTTCCAGAACCTGCGCCAACTTCGGCAGCACAGGCGACAGAAATCGAAGTTGCCTTTCCGCCTTATGCCCCCGTAACACCGCCTTGCGTTGGAATCATTCACATTGCGGGATCCGACACGATGGCGCCGGCACTCTCATCAATCGCCGAAGCGTTTACATCGATTTACCCCGACTGCAACGTCACCGTTCGAGGAGGAGGCTCCGAATTTGGCCTCGCAGAATTGGCGGCTCAGCGGTGCGACTTTGCGGCCGTCTCGAGAGTCATCACTCCCCAAGAAAAAAGCGCGATCGAGCAGGCAACCAAGAAATCGATCATCCAAATCACGATCGCATCCGATGCGGTCTGTGTCTATGTCAACGCAGACAATCCACTCAAGGGGATGACTCGCACGCAACTCAACGGGGCGTTTTCAATCTCGCACACAAAGACGAAGACCCCCCTCTTTCGCTGGAACGAAATCGACCCAAATTCGCCGCTAGGCGATGCTTTCGTCCGCCTGCATGTCTGCGGCCTCCAATCAGGGACGATGACGAGCTTCACACATTTCGCAATGCCGGGCGAGAGATTCACGACGAGTCTCTGTTTCACTGAACCCGCTCCGTCATCGGTGGTCAACGCCTGCTGCGCATATAAAAATGCGCTCGGGGTTTCTGGCTTTGTGGCGAAACAGCCACGGGCAAGGGCGCTTGCAATATCGGCATCGGACGATGGGCCCTTCGTCCAACCGACTTCACAGACGATCTATGACGGCTCGTATCCACTCTCGCGCCCCCTGACATTTGTAGCGTTCTTAGATTCGCAGGGAAAACTGCCACCCGAAATGATCGAACTTCTCCGTTACATCTTTTCAGAAACGGGTCAAGACATACTGACGAATTTGAATTTCGTCGCACTTCATCCCGATCAACTACCGGCATTGATCAAGACGCCGTCCAACGCGCCATAAAGTCTCAACACATCTCGATTGCTCTTCGGTGGACAGTTATGCCCATCGCAGAGTTGACTCACTTCAGCGGACCAGGCAATGCCTTCACGACCACTGTCATATTGCGCGCAGCAAGTTCTCGCGCTGTCGTCGGCGAAACAACACCTGTGATGACAAGTGAATTTCCAGTCGCAGGTGTCGGCATTTTTAACTCTTTGACGGCAGGAACAAAGGCCTCAAGCGACGGGGACCATTCTGCGTAATCCCACTCAATGGGGATCAAGAGCGTTCCATCCTTGTTCTGGCAAACCGTCAAATGAACCGTATGCGTGATGGCTGTGAGCGGCGACGTACTGCTCAGCTTTGCCATCATTTCCGCCGTGTATTGATAGGAAAATGACATGAGTTCACTGTCGGATCCAGAGACTTCGTGGATGAAGTCGTTTCGACCAGGAATATTTCCAAGCTGCATCAGCGAATTCACAATGACCGTCTGCGAAGATGGAAGGATTTTAAGGTTGTCTAGAAATGCGTTGGAATCTTCCTTGCTGATCCCCATCGCTGCGAGCGACGCAAGATTCTTCATTCGCAACTGCGTGGGATTCAGCTCGCGCAATGAGTTTTCCATTTCGCCAGTCATATTGAAAGCAGACAATGCTTTTCCTGCTGGACCAGCAACGCAACTCATCCCAGCTTGAACAGTAATGTTGCCAAGGAAAATTGGCCATGCGGCTTTCGTCAACTCCTTCTGAAACGTTTCATTGGAGCTGTAAGGATCCACGCCCAACCTGATTGCAAGGTCACGTTTCACCTTGGAAAAGCCAGAGATATTTTCCACGGCATTCCCCTCAGCATCGGGTGTCTTGCGCCCACCCAAGGTGTCAGAAACGGACTGACCCGTTTGGCTGAGAAAGCCGAAGATGCCCTTGGGCACGCTGGAGATCGTGTTGACCGGGTCGTTCAGGACACTTTGCGCGGCATTCAACGGAACTTTCGCAGACTTCTCGACCGCATTCATGAACTCCTTGTTCTCCGACATCGAGCGCATCGCGCCGATCGCTGCGATTTCCGACACTCGTCGCATCAACATCATGTTTCCAGATGCTTCAAAGACACCATAGTCAGAGTCGATCGTGAAATAATTCCAACCAGCATTGGTCGGAACTTGGTCTCGCACTGTGAAATTGAAACCCTTTCGATATTCAGGACGCAAAATCTCGCTTGCGTTCAATACGGGCTTTGGTTCAAAGGCAGACTTCGTTGAAGCCACATCCTGCGCAACGAGAGAGAACGTTGCGGCAAAGGCGATAAACACAGGGATGAGTATTAAAGTTCGTTTCATGGTTCAATCCAATCCTGCGGGAGATTTCAGTGTTGCGGGCGGATGTCCGTCAAGTCCACTTGAAATCATTCAATTCGCGCGGGACTGTAACTGTGATGAGCTAATCGATCAAGTTGACCGACGGATTGGGCTATTTCGTCGAATCCCGCTGCGGATCGATTGCGAAACAGAACATGTACAAATTAAAATAACGGGGTGTGTGCCTATGGTTCTATGACGCTTGCGAAGGATCCGACTCCTGGCAAGGCGATCGCATCTGCGAGTCTCGCAAGGTAATCATCGGCTGCGATTTCAATCGCACCAAGCGAGACCATGTGAGGATTGGCATACTGACAATCAAGAAGTGCGAATCGGCGGGCACGCAGTCGATTCACCAGCGAGACTAAACAGACCTTGCTCGCATCGCGGCCCCCTTCCGCAGGTCGACTGAACATGCTCTCTCCAAAGAACGCTCCGCCGATGGCGACGCCATACAGCCCGCCGACGAGCGAGTCACCCAGCCACGCTTCCACTGAGTGCGCATGACCTCGGCGATGAAGTTCGATGTAAACGGCGGCGAGGTCGCTGGATATCCATGAGCGATTATCGGGCGTTCGGTCGTGGGCGCAGGCTGCAATGACCCGCTCGAATGCGGTATCGATCACGACTTTAAATTTGCCGTTTCGGTGTATCCGTGCGAGGCTCGTAGAAATCTTGAGCCCGCCATCGTCAAGTGGCAAAATGCACCGCGGATCGCTCGAAAAGAATTCGATTTCACCGGTATCGGGATCGGCCATGGGGAAGGCGCCATCTCGGTAGCCCTCAAGCACAATTTCAGCGGGATCGAGTGAACTCATGGCGCAGAACACCGTACAAAAATTTGGGGACAATGCATCGAAAGCCCCTTGTCAGAAGTCCTTTTGTGGGTAACTTCTCCCTTCCTCATTGAGGGGCCGTCGGTGACGGATGATTTCAAGTTTCGCTTGGAATCAGCGGCGCCGCAAGGGGTGTCTTGGCGCGGCCAAGAGACACTCCAGCCTAGAGGAAGCCGCGGCAAGGGTCCCAGCGATGGACGCCCGACCCCGCGTCGAGCGTTTCCGTCGTCGGTTGATCCGACGCGGTGCCACCAACGGACGCACGGTGGCATCGACTTCCCCTGCGTTTCAAGCCCTTTCGAGGGACTTGAGCTCTGGTTCGATCGATCATTCAAAACATCTCGCCCCGTGGTTATTATTCGGCGGTGCATTTGGCCCATGGTGTAACGGTAGCACAGGAGATTTTGGTTCTCTTAGTCCTTGTTCAAATCAAGGTGGGCTAATTTCGAGTTGATCGATATTCAGAGTTGAAAGCCACTGTGGCTCAAAGTGGCTTCGTTCACATCGTGACTCGCACTTCACCAACTTCACATGCGACGACCGCGGTCATTTTGGCCGCCGGCAAGGGAACTCGCATGAACAGCGAAATGCCGAAGGTCATGCACGAGGCGTTGGGCAAACCACTTGTCGAATGGGTTGTCGATGCGGTGACCGACGCAGGCGTTGCGCGAGTCATTTTGGTCGTGGGACATCAAGAGGAAGTCGTGCGCGCTCATTTCAAAGGGCGATCGAACATCGAATTCGTCCGACAATCGCCGCAACTTGGAACAGGTCATGCCGTTGATCAAGCACGCCCGCTTCTTCAGAATGTCGACCGAGCGAGCGAATTGCTTGTGCTGTGCGGGGATGGCCCGCTGATCACGCCAACCACCATTGGAACTCTGCTCAACGCGCACCGCACAACCAAAGCCGCTGCAACGCTGGCGACGAGTGTCATTCCAGATGCAACGGGCTATGGCCGAATTGACCGCGATTCCAAGGGAGAATTTCGAGCGATTGTCGAGCAGAAAGATTGCACGCCTGCGCAGTTACTCAATCGCGAAATCAATCCGTCGTACTACTGCTTCGAACTCGGCGCGCTGTTGGACACACTTGCGCACGTCGATAATCGAAACGCTGCAGGCGAGTATTACATCACCGATGTCTTTCACATTCTCAAGAAGGCAGGACGCACTGTGCATGTCGTCGATGCCGTTCCAGCCGAAGAAGTTCTTTCTGTGAACACGCCAGAACAACTGGCGGAAGTTTCAAATCTATTACGTTCGAGAATCGCAACCCGTCAACCTTCCAATCACTCCACGGAGAGAAACTCATGAGCGCAAGCGACCGAGAACAACTGAAGATTTTCGCTGGATCGACTGGACGTGCGTTGGCGCAATCCATGTGCGACCACCTCGAACTCCCCATCGGCCAGGCGCAGACGATCGTTTTCCCAGACGGGGAACTGCTCGTCAAACTCGATGAAGATGTGCGAGGTCGCGACTGCTACATCGTGCAGTCATGCAGTGATCCCGTCAACCAAACAATCATGGAACTTCTGGTGTACATCGACTGCTTGCGTCGTGCGAGCGCTCGCCGTATCACCGCTGTGATCCCCTACTTCGGATATGCCCGACAAGATCGCAAGGATGAGGGGCGCGTTCCAATCACTGCGAAATTAGTGGCGAATCTGATTACGACTGCAGGCGCACAGCGCGTGTTATGCATGGACTTACATGCGGCACAGATTCAAGGCTTCTTTGATATTCCCGTCGACCATCTCACTGCGGCGCCAGTCATCAGCGATCACTTCCGCCGCATCCGTGGCGATCTTGGCGAACTGACCATCGTCTCGCCCGACGTTGGAAATGTGAAGGTCGCCAACATGTATGCGAACTTGCTCGGCGCAGACTTGGCCATCATCGACAAGCGTCGCCACAGTGGTTCGAAGGTTTCCGTCAAGAATCTGATTGGCTCGGTCGAGGGCACGACCGTCCTGATGTTCGACGACATGATTTCAACAGCGGGCACCGTCTGCGAAGCTGCGCGTGTTGTCATGGAGCACGGCGCGAAGGCCGTGCATGTCGCTTGCACCCACGGGCTCTTCGTCGGCATGGCCTGCGAACGACTGCTCGAAAGCCCCATCGACCGCATCATTTCGACGGACACGATTCCCGTCGGCCAGCGGCACAAATTGCTCGATTCGAAATTGACCGTCTTGTCAGTTGCTTCGCTCTTGGGCGAAGCAGTGCATCGCATTCACCATGACCAGTCGATTTCGGCGCTCTTTACACATGGCGCCGGAGTCAAACGTTAATTCATTCGTGTTGAATTTTTAACGTTCGTTCTTTCCATTTGCAAACAGGAGATTCATATGAGTCACGAAGTACCCGTCCTTGAAGCCATGCCGCGCGAGCGCTTGGGAACCCGATACGCCAAACGCCTCCGCACCAAGGGACAACTCCCTGCGGTGATCTACGGCCACGGCAGCCAACCAACTCCAGTGAGCGTTGACGAAAAGACAATGCTCTCGGCACTACGCCGCGGGTTGCACGTCTTTGAGATTAAGTTGATTGGCGGAGCATCCGAAACATGCCTCGTCAAGGAACTGCAATTCGGCTGGCTTGGCGACAACGTCATCCACGTCGACCTCACTCGCGTGAATCTTGATGAAGAAGTCACCGTCAGTGTGGCAATCCACTTCATCGGAACTCCTGAATCCGCCAAGCGAGTCGGCGCAGTTCTGACTCACGATATTTCCGAACTTGAATTGCGCTGCAAGGTGCGAGACATCCCGGAATCGATTCGTGTCGATCTCACCAACATGACTGGCGACATCATGACCGTTGCGCAATTGAAACTCGCATCGGGCCTGACCGCCGTGAGCAACCCGTACTCTGCGCTCGCTCGAGTCGTTCTGGTTCTGGAAGAAGCAACTGGCGAAGCAGCAACCACTGGTGCAGCAGCAGCTGAACCTGAAGTTCTCACCGCCAAGAAGGAAGATCCTGCAGCTGGTGGCGCTGGCGACGACAAGAAGGCCGACAAGAAGAAGTAATCCATGTCGGTCCTGTTCGTTTCCAACTTCTGTTTTTATGGCTCTGTTTTTCTTAGGAGATCTGCGTGAAGCTGATCGTTGGCCTTGGAAATCCTGGTCCCGAATACTCTCGTACACGACATAATGTCGGGTACGAAGTTGTCGACCGTTTGGCTCGTCGTTTCGCAGATCCATCAAGTGGATCTGCTCGCGCGCGCTTCAACGGCTTGACTGTGGATGCAGAGATTGCAGGTCAACGAGTGCTCCTGCTGAAGCCGACAACGTTTATGAATCGATCGGGACGCGCGGTCGCCGAGGCGATCGGATTTTTCAAGATGAACGCATCAAGCGACCTCATCGTGATTGCCGACGACTTGGATCTTCCGTGCGGAACGATTCGCATTCGTGGCGAAGGCGGCGCTGGCGGACACAATGGGCTCACAGACATCCTGGCTGCACTGGGATCACCCGAGTGGAGTCGCTGCCGAATCGGCATCGATAAACCTGGTGTGATTCCACAAGCAGATTATGTACTTGGTCGTTTCACCGAAGAACAGAAGCCACTCGCAGAAGAAGGAATCGAAGAGGCATGCAACGCCGTCCAGTTATGGTGCCGCGAAGGACTCGCAGCAACGATGAATCAATTCAACCGAAAGGTGATCGCCACGACTGGCGATGCATCTGCGAATCAATCTTGACCGTTCTATCAGTTTTCAAAAAGTAATTTCAAGGAGTATCAAATGACAACCGCTACGAAAACAACCATTCGCCAATACGAAGGTATGTTCCTCTTCCCTCAGGCCGTCACCGCGGATCTTGCCGCAGCCTCGGATCATGTTCGTGAATCAATCACTCGCCACGGTGGCGAAATCGTCAGCCTCGTGAAGTGGGACGAGCGTCGGCTCGCCTTCGACATCAAGAGCAATAAGCGTGGAGTTTATTTCCTCGCTTACTTCACGGCGCCGACATCGGCAATCGTGTCGATCGAGCGTGATTGCACCCTGTCCGAGCGCATGCTTCGTGCCCTCATCGTCAAGGCTGATCACCTTTCGATGGACCAAATGAAAGATGCTGAAGGACAGGCTCGTCTCATTATGGAAGCCAAACTCCGCAAGCAGACCGCTGAGGCTGGCGAAGGCGAGGGCGAAGGCGCTCCAAACATGATGATGGATTGAGTCCCGTTCTGGTCCCGTCCATACGGGTCCCGTTGGTCGAATCCCATTGAGAAAAACACTTCCCCGTGCCATAAAAAATGGCCGGGGAATTTTTTCGTGTTTTGGATGTTTCGGCGTGCGAGTCGATAGGATCGGGTGCAGGAGGCCACACTATGGCGAATTACAACAAAGTCTTTTTAATGGGCAATCTCACGCGGGACGTCGAACTCAAGAGCATCGCGGGCAATCAGTCCGTCGCTGAAATCGGTCTTGCCGTCAATCGGCGCTACCGAACAAAGGAAGGCGAGGATCGTGAAGAAACGACCTTCGTCGACTGCGAAGCATGGGGACGAACCGCCGAAGTCATGAAGCAATATCTCTCGAAGGGACGACCTGTGTTCGTCGAGGGAAGGCTGAAGTTGGACCAGTGGACTGACAAGGACGGGCAGAAGCGGTCGAAGATGCGCGTCGTCATCGAAAACTTCCAGTTCCTAGGTAGCCCCACCGGTGGTGGCGGCGGATCTGGCGGCGGCGGTGGTGGCGGCGGCGGTGGTGGCGGAAGCGACGGAGCATCGAACCATGGCTCTGGCAACTCTCGCTCGGCACCGAGCGGTGGCGAAGACCATGTTCCGACCCCAGAAGAAGACATTCCGTTCTGATTTGGGACGAGCGTTTATGAAATAGGTCGAAGGGGATGAGAATGCCTGCGGTTCCCATCCCCTTCTTGACCATCCTGCTCGTCTGTTGCGCGTGAACATCCCGCGTGAACCACTCGATTGAACAGCCCGATTCAACATCCATGCCGACTCCGGCAAGAGCAACCCTCACTCTTGTTCGTTACTCTTGAGGGATGAACCAAAAACCGCTGCATCTCGAGAGTCGCTGCATTCATGGCGGGCAACGTCCAGATCCAACGACTGGCGCGGTTATGCCGCCGATTTATACGTCGTCAACTTTCATCCAAGAATCCCCTGGGGTTCACAAAGGTTTCGAATATTCGCGTAGCCATAATGTGACTCGATTCGCACTCGAGCGCTGCTTGGCGAATCTCGAATCCTCGGGACTCAGCGAAGAAGATGACCGCACACAAGGCGGCTTCGCCTTCGCGAGCGGACTCGCAGCGATCGCGACATGCTTGGAATTACTTGATGCAGGACAAACGGTCATGTGCATGGATGATGTCTATGGAGGCACCAATCGATTACTGCAACGCGTGCGCCAACGCTCCCAAGGACTCAAAGTCGTCTTTGTCGACATGAGCGATTCTGCCGCGCTCGAACGTGCAGCGAAAGAATGCAAGCCGCAGATGATTTGGGCAGAGACGCCAACAAATCCGACATTGAAAGTCGTCGACATTGATGCCGTCGCGCGCATTGGTCGTGCATGTGGCGCGATCACCGTCGTAGACAACACATTCGCCTCGCCAATACTGCAACGTCCACTCGAGTGCGGCATCGACATCGTCATGCACTCGACGACCAAATATCTTGGAGGACATAGTGATGTCGTCGGTGGATGCTTGGTGACATCTCGCAAAGATATTGCAGAGAAACTTCGCTTCATGCAAAATGCAATTGGCAGTGTGATGGGTCCGTTCGACGCATACCTCACATTGCGTGGCGCCAAGACCCTTGCTATTCGCATGAAGCAGCACTGCGAGTCTGCGCAGAAAATCGCCCAGTGGTTGACGACTCAACCTGCTGTAAAAACGGTCGTCTATCCCGGACTGCCTTCCCATCCACAACACGCACTCGCCGCTCGACAGATGCGAATGAATGGCGTACCCGCATTCGGCGGAATGATCACAATTCATCTGCATGGCGGGATTGCGGAAAGTCGCAGTTTCCTCGAACGAGTCCATCTCTTTGCGCTCGCCGAAAGCCTTGGCGGCGTCGAGAGTCTCATCGAACATCCTGCAATCATGACCCACGCCAGCGTTCCTGCGGCAGAACGAGATGCTCTTGGAATTCTTGATTCGCTCGTGAGACTTTCGGTTGGAATTGAAAATACCGATGATCTCATCGCGGACTTGGCTCAAGCGCTCAGCAGTAAAAAATAAGCGTCGACAAAAACGAAGCGCGATGGTCACCTAGGTTGAACGGGTGCGTTGACTTCGCCCTTGACCCACCCGTCAATTTTCCAACGATTGATCGACGGATCAACGGCGAAGATTTCGTTCGCTGTTCCAATCGGCGCGTCAAAGGTTGGTCCACCCTCACCTCTCCCAAGAGCATCGGACCATAATTGACTCTGCGGTCGTAGCAAGGAGTGCTCCAATCTCAAGAGTGCGTCCATCGTTTCGAGCGAGAGAGGCGTTGGAGTTCCATTCACATGAAT
>Ga0214919_10011976_pt1 | contig 10738 bp, 11 predicted proteins | sample LL1503_MetaG_FD_177994 | JGI IMG/M metagenome (GOLD analysis project Ga0214919, IMG submission 177994) | Freshwater microbial communities from Lake Lanier, Atlanta, Georgia, United States - LL-1503 | ecosystem: Environmental > Aquatic > Freshwater > Lake | place: USA: Georgia | collected... | reverse complement strand
ACTTACGCAATTATTACTATTTTAATTTTTGGAATTATCATAGTTACCATTATGGGTAATCCTAATATAAGACCATATACAAAAATTTACGAAGACATACAGGAGCGAGGGTGGTGTACTTAATGATTTAGAAATATCTTGTAAATCTCTACATTAGATGCTATTTCAAGTTTGATAAATATCTTTTTTTTAAACGTTGAAATAGTATTTGGCTTAACCTTCATTCTTTCTGCAATATCCTTCGTACACAAACCTTCTGCAATATAAATCGCAACTTGTTTTTCACGTGGACTTAATTTTTTAGTATTTATGACGAATGGGGGTAACATTAAAAAAAGTTAAGGTTTCATTATTTAATCAAATTCATTACTTGTGTTACACTTGGCATAATTACAATTCTAATTCGGCGATTGTTTAAACGACCTACTTTAGTTTTGTTATTATCCACTGGCATATATTGACTCCTTCCTGCAGCAATAATACGCTTAGGGTCAATCTTGTATTTGGTTTGTAAAATTCTTGCCACAGCAGTTGCACGGTTCACACTTAAATTCCAATTATCACTTTTATTACCCTTAAATGCTTTATTATCGGTATGACCTTCAATCATAAAACTTAAATCGGATTGCACTTGTAACAAACCAGCTATAGTCGCCAATACTTGTTTTGATTTTTTAGTAAGTATATTACTTCCGCTGCTAAATAAAATTTTATCCGAGATTTCAACAAATACAAATCCTTTATTGAGTTTAATATCTGCATCAGCTGATGTATACTTTTTCATGTCTGCCTTAAATCCTTCCAGCCAAACATTGCTTCCGCCATCATTGCCTTTAGTTGTTTCAATTCCTGCCAGTTCTGACTTACTTAATAATGAAAGTCCTAACATTTGATTTAAAAATACTTCACCCTGGGTAATCACAGGTGGCTTGTTTGCAAGCATACGGTAGTAACTAACACTATCTAGCAAACTATTTACATTGTCTTTTAAAATACTTACCCTATTACTAAAATTAGCAATGGTATCTGTTAACTTACCGTTTAAACTATCATACTTATTACTAAGCTTAGTATTTGCATCCAACGCCTCATTTAATTTACCTGGAGGTATGCATGAAGCAATTGAAATGATGATTACTAAGAGAGGAAGATATTTTTTCATAAAGTTTATAAATTAATTTTTAATACATCGACAAGAGTAACCATTTACTCTTGGATAAGCATTTGTTGTATATGCGCCGCTACTTGTAAAATTCATACTAAATACTTGAGTCTGCGAGATATTACTCGTCCAGTAATATGCCGATGTATTATCCGTGCTTATGACTCCATTGTATTGTCTTTTACCAGCAGGCGGAAGTTTTAGAATAGAAGCAAAGGCACTCGTAGCGTTCCTACTCGACCAGGTCTGTATTTCAGCTTCCCATTCAGCTTGTGTTGGAATTCTAAATCCAGCTGGGCAAGGATTATTAATACCATTTACGCCTTGCCACAAGTTGTCATTTTTTGGAGTTATCCAATCAGAATAAATAGTATTACTAGGATTTGTTATAAATAATGCGTTGCCAGCAATATCTGATGTTGATTGGTTATTGGTAGTTGTTGAAGTTCTAAGTTGATGGCCATCTTTCTCACGACCCCATTGATATAAATCTCCATATCCTTGTGCATCTGAAGCAGATGTTGGCACTCTGGTAGCTCCCAAATTACGATCCATCCAAATTCTACCTGTAGAAGTTGTTACGGTATATATTGGCTCTGTTGTAGTAAAACTAATTTGAGTTCCATAACTAGTACCCGTTGAATTTGTCGCATAAGCGCGAACATAATAAGTGGTGGATTGCGATAACCCTGTAATGGAACTTGCAAAATTACCTGCTCCAGCTCCATTAATTGTTTTGGTTGATAATGCAATTGTTGGCAAAGTACTTGTACTCCATACTACTCCTCTACTAATAACATATGAACCTCCATCGTCTGTAATGGTACCACCAGATATGGCAGAAGTATTATCAATTGAACTTACTCTTGTAGTAGAAATTACCGGCAAGGCTGGTGCAACATATTCATTGTTTACTTCAAACATGGTACGTTGTGCGTTCGAAATAAATGAGCAGCATATTAAGAAGAGCGTTAGAATATTTTTCATAGAATATTAAACCTTTTTTGAGTTTCTGATAAATTAAAAGGTTCTTATCGCTCTTATAGTATGGTTTACATCACTACCTTGTTCATACTCTCCGCCATCACCAAATCTTCTGGTCTTATAGGCCCAGGTATTTGAACCAAACGATGATGACCAATAATATGCTTGATTCATTGATAAAGTAGTTCTTATCGCATTCATAAGTCTTAATTCATATATTGACGGAATCCTCCAGTCAGTGAAATTTTTTCCGTTAGTACTATGATAAGCTGGATCTTTTATATTATCAAATCCTAAATACAACTGAGCATCAAATTCATATGTTTCAGCTACTAATCCATGTTTCCCATCTGGAGTTACATAAAATACGTATCCTCCCAAACTTGGATTTGAACCTATTGAATAAGTTGAACCTCCGCCGCCTGCAGCCACTGCTGCAGTGACAAATGCAGTAGTTGCTATTTGGGTTGTATTATTTCCAGCGGTCGCTGTGGGCGCTGTGGGTGTTCCTGTTAAATCTGGAGATGCCGATAAAACCACACTTCCTGAACCAGTAGCTGAAGTAACACCTGTTCCGCCATTAACAACTGAAACCGTACCTGAAATTGAACTTGCGTTAACTGTTGAAGCAACTGTTGGAATATTTAATGTAGTGCCGGATAAAGTTGCAGCCCCTGAACCAGACGTTGTTAAATTAATTGGTGCTTGATAATCTGTACCAGCAACTGCTATAGTTGGAACACCAGTTGATGTAGTATTCTTTAGTAATCCGCTTGACAATCCTGCTAAAGAGGTTCCATTAATTTTAACTACTGTGGTTGCATTACCAACACTGGTAACATCTCCCGTTAAATTTGCGTTTGTTGTTACAGTTGCAGCATTTCCAGTTGTATTTTGGTTTAATATGGGGAAGTTAGTTAAGTTTGCCGCACTTCCATTTGGCGCTAAGTAATCAGTTCCTGCAACTGCTGCAGTAAATGCGCTTGTACCGTTTCCTTTTACTAAACCCGTTAATGTTGAAGCACCAGTTCCACCATTGGCAACTGAAACAGTTCCTGTTAAATTTCCTGTATTAACTGCTGAAGAAACGGCCGCTACACCATAACCCTGCCCTATGTTCCAATAACAGTATGTGCCATCGTAATAAAAATTAATAATATCTTTTGCACCTGGCACAGAAGACAATGCAATTGAGGTAGTAGAAGAGGACTTTAACACCTTATTTGTTGTGTTTGGCAAAGTAATGGTTCTACCTCCTGTTGCATCCTGAGTAACCACTAAGGTACCATATGAACCAGCTGCTGGAGTACTTGTAAAACTTAAAGCTCTATTTCCACCTAAGGTTACACTTGCATTCAAACCTAAAGCAGGATTCCAATTTATGGTTGATGCATCGGTTAAAGTTTGAGGGGTAGAAGCATAAATTGGAGTATTTATACTAGTGGCATTTATGTTCGAGGTATTTAAAACGCCAGTAGTAACGGTTCCAGTAAAAGTAGGCGAAGCCAATGGGGCTTTTAAATTCAAAGCATTTTGTGTTAACGTAGAGATTGGCTTATTGGCATCACTAGTATTATCTACATTGCCTAAACTAATACTTGCCTTCGTTATATTAACACTTCCAGACATACCATTTACTGTTTGTACCGGAGGTGCAGGTGTTAAAAGCTCAATCCAATTTCCTAAAGTACTTGCAGGTACTGCCGCTAAAACATAATTCTTATTTACATCGGTTCTTACGACAACACTTCCCACTACTGCACTACTTAAAGCCAACATATCCGCTTGACTACTTAATACTTTTACACTGGAAAAAGAAATTGCAGGTATTTGATCTGTAGGTACTTTACCTAAAGCATTTAAACTAGCTACCCCACTCGCAACACCTACTTTATTGGCATCTAATTTTAAATCTAATGCAGCTTGCGTAGCTGTTGAAACCGGCTTAGTTGCATCACTTGTATTATCTACATCGCCTAAGTTAATATCCGCTTTTGATAAATTAATAGCTCCTGTATAACCATTCACTGTTTGTACAGGTGCAGCAGGTGTCAATAGCTCCACCCAGTTGCCTAAAGTACTAGCTGGCAGAGCACTTAATACATAGTTCTTATTTAAATCAGTTCTAATAGCAATACTACCGACAGTTGCGCTTGATAAAGCAGTCATATCCGCATCACTTGCTACTACATTGGTAGATGACAGAGTTACTGGAGGTAATTGACTAGATGGAATGATTCCTGACGAATTTAAAGTAGCAATACCATTCGCAACTCCCTTTTCCGAGGCATTTATTTTTAACGCAAGTCCTGTAGATAAATCAGAAGTGTTTGCTTTTGATGCCAAAGCACTTGCAACATCGTTACTATTAGCTTTAAGATTTAATGCTGTTGTTACATCACTTGCATCAGCTTTTAAAGATAGAGAATTACTAACATCACTAGTATTCGCTTTTAAATTAATACGATTTGATAAACTTGATGTATCTAATGTAACTCCACTTCCACCACTTGAAAAATTATAGCTAGCTAACTGTGTCGGAGTAACGTATTTTGAACTATCAGCGATATTTAGTTTTTTTGAAAATGCAGAGTCAGTATATTTTTGTTTAGTATAAAAAATAGAGTCGGCAAGATTTAGTTTAGTTGCTAATTGTGTCTTGAAAAAATTTGAATCTATAGTGTATGCAGCCTTTGCATAAGGCGCTAACATGGTAAGTGTATCTGCTGCTGTTAACTTACTAGCCACGGCAGTTTCTAATGATTGTACCTTGATGGCTTTGGCATACACTGCCAACATTTTTGTGGTGTCTGTTGCATTTAATTTATCATCCACTTTAGCTGAGCTTGCTGAATAGAGTGCAAATGGTACAGCACCAAAACTGGTAGTACCCATATCAACCCATTCTTTATTATAGTCCCAATTACTGTTTCCTCCTATTGGTGTAATAGACACTTTTAAGTTTAAATAAAATGGCCCTTTTGACCAGTCTATCGTGGTTAAGTTTGAGGCAGTTCCGCCTACTCTCACTCCATTACCCAAGCTAATACTAAAAACACCTGATCCATCGGTATTGGATTGATGCTCCTCCGTTAATACTTTAGTACCAGTGGGTGTGGTTTGAATAATACTTGATTGAACATATATTTTTCTGTCCTTCGCAGGATTAGAAAAATTATCTCTTGCCACCGCTTGGAAAAAGATACCGTTGGTAGTTTGAGCAAATAATTGATTAGCATTAATGGTTAATACTAGTGCAATTAAAATGGTTTTGAATGTAGTAAACTTTTGAAAATTCATATGAGTAGGTATTTTAAATCTTAATTATTAATTTTTAATTAGTTGGCTTTAATGAATTTTAAAGCATCGGTATATTTATCTGATTCTATTTGTATGATATAAGATCCAGCTTGTAGCAAACTAAAGTCCAAAGGCATGCCTTGAAATAGTTCATAACCAGTGGCTTTACCACTTGTTATTTTAAATCCATCTGCCCCCCAAATACTAATATTAAATTGGTCATTTAAAGGCGGTGTGTTGATGAATTTAATTTTTGTTGTAGCTATTACTGGATTGGGGTATAGTTTTATACCAAGGGTGTTGTACTTTGACTTAACCTCACAGTTAATGGCAAAATTACCTGTACCTCTATCTCCTGTTAAAACCGCAGTGCCGTTTTGCAGGTTTAAGCAAGTAGCACTGCTGCTAAAAGTAACAGCCATGCTATTATTGGACATGTTATTTAATCCACCCACACTGCTCATAATAAAAGCGCCCGTTAGTTGCTGGGCTTTTATGCTTTGAGGGAAAGCTGATCCAATCATTGTAATAATTGCTATTACTAAACTATGTTTAAACCAATTGTTCATTTTCTTTTTATTAGATTTTCAACTATTTATTGGTAAAGTATAATTGAGTAGCTGTGCCAGTAGTGACCACCTTAGATAAAACCAATTTAGTTTCACCTACAGAAATAATATTGTAAACCACATCTAATGGATTACCACCTGCTGTTTTTAATTGCACATGCAGTTGTGATTGATTACCGACAACTTCAACCGTATAAGTTCCTGTTAATCCATCAGAATCATTAGTAGTACCATCTTTTAAATAAGTCACAAAATAGGTTGACTGTCCTACATAAGACTTTGTGCTAGTGCCCGTAATGCTATAATCCAAATACCAGTTTTTATTGGTCAACATACTATTCATTACATCGGTTTGGGTAGTAGCAGTTTCTTTATTGCAGGAAATAATAGTGAATGTGAAAGCTGCAATTAATAGGATATATAAATTTTTCATTTTATTAGTTATTTATCTTAATTAGAATAAATCTTTGGCTTTAATACTCATGCCAATCTCGAATCGGTTTAATTGCACTGGCACGCTTGAACTAGTCATATTTACACCTAACTTATAATGCGCATAAAGGACATAGTAGCCTTTATTATCAAACTCGGCGCCTAAGTCTCCATTGATAATAGCTCTATTGCCTGCACCATTAATTAATTGTTCATTGCTTATACGTGAAATTTTATAATCAAAGCTTGGACCAAATACAGCATAAAACTTGTATTTGTTCATTGCATTTACCGGAAGCAGCTTCTTATAATGAGCTGCTACATTAATGGTTGTAAAATTATTATCGGCTTTAAAATGCGTAAAATCGTCAATGAATGGAGACAAACTGTATTTATTCTTGTAATTATTACCAGCAGCAACCCTGTTAACAGCAAAGGATAAAGCATAACGATGCTTTTCTTTATAAATACCATCTATTCTAAAACCACCACTATAACCAGAATTAAATGTATTGCTATTAACTGTGTTGTATAAGTAATTAATAGGGGCTGTTACACCATTGTCATTGATGTTTTGTTTAGACAAAACTAAGTTGCCAAATAAAGACACATCATTGCCTACAAAGTTTACAAACTTCTTAGCTAGAGATTTTTTGATTTTTCGTATACGTTCTTGACCTGGATTTAACAGGTAAGCACTATCCTGTTGCTTCTTAGTTAAAGTTTGCGCTGTTAAGGAACTAGCTGCAAAGCTTAGGATTGAAAAAAGTAATAAAAACTTATTTGAAAATAATCTAGTTGCTCGCATTTTATTTCTTTGTGATGATTTAAAGCACAAAGAAAAGAATACAGAATTTATTCTACGTTATCAAAGGTTTAGATTTTTATTTATATTATAAACAAATAATAAGAGTTTAAAAAAATAAACTATCAAATGTTAAGATTTGAATTTTGACTTTTTTATTCTTGATAAATGTACAGGTGTAGTTCTTAAATAACTAGCTATAACTTTTTGAGTAGTTCTTTGTTGAATACCCGGGTAGGTATTTTCCAAATCATAATACCTTTCAAAAATCGACTTTGTATCTAATTCTTTAATAAATTGAACTAACTCTATAATATGAGTTTCTGCTAAATACCTAGCAACTTTATGCGCATTAAGTGAATTTGACTCTATATACTTTGTAGCTATAAATGGTATTTCTATTAATTCACAGTCTTCTAAGCATTCAATACTCACTTCTGCTCTATACTCATTTTTATAATTATGTTGAGCATACCCAGTGATTAAAGAATTTTCCATTCTAAACCCATAAGTATGAATTTCACCATCATTTGTTTCAATAAAATATCTAACAAGGCCCTTATATAAATAGTATAATTTAGATTGCTTTTCACCTTCTGTCATTAAATTATTGCCTTTTCTATATTGAACAACCTCACAATAGGTTATTAAAGTTTTAAATTCGCTTTCATTTAATCCAAATGGGGCAATAAAATTCTTGAAACTAGTATAGGCTTTATTCATAAATATAGGCTTAGTAAACGTGCATAATAACCAAAAACTGCTATTGACAAGTAGAGATATGAATACATGGGCGCTAAATTAATAAGAAAGTTTTAGAAATTAAATTTTCAAGTCTAAATTTTCCTAACTTCTTTAACAAATTCTTCCAAATTCATTCCTGGTCAGGCAACAAAGTGTTATTTTCTAAAATAATAATTGTTTTAGAAAATAATAAAAAACCGACCCAAATGGGTCGGTTTTTGTTTTTACAGGTTCTTAAGCTTGGCATCTAAAATTGCCCTGACATCTTCAGCAAATTCATCCAAACTGGTTCCTATGGTGGCTACAAAGCCTATCACAAAGTGATAGGCTTTTTTAATGCGAAGCCGCGAAACAAGCTTGCTTGATTGAGCGGATGAGCGTTAAAAAAGCCAAACAAACGCTTCGCGTTTGTTTGAAAGGCTTTGGGTAAGGATCAATGCCGAGGATGACAATGCGCAGCATTGGCAATCCCGGCTTTGGGTAAGGAGCCAATTTGGAAGTCAACGAACAAAGTGAGTTGACTATCCCAAGCGTCTTTGAGCGTATTTATACTTAAAATTCAAACCTTACAATTTATTAATATAGATGCTGTAAATAATATTAATAAAATAGTTGCCCTTTTGGGCAACTTAAATTAACTTTGAAATTGAATACAAATAAGAAATTTAGAACCGCTGTATTTTATAAAGATTATTTTGAGCAGTTCTTTGTAAAACAAAATAATAGAGTAAAGGAAAAAATAATATGGACAATTAGATTAGTTGAAGATGTTGAAGTTGCTCCTTCTATTTATTTAAAGAGTATAACAGGAACAAATGGTATATATGAAATAAGAATTCAAACAGGTTCTGATATTTTTAGGATATTTTGTTTTTTTGATAAAGAGAATTTAATAGTAATTGGAAATGGATTTCAAAAGAAAACTCAAAAGACGCCTAAAAATGAAATCATCAAGGCAATTCAAATAAAATTAAATTATGAAAACGAAAAATAATACCATTTCCCTGAATCAATTTATTACGAATCATTATGGCGTAATTGGAACTAAAAAAAGAGATTCTTTTGAAAAGGGATATGAAAACTTTAAGCTTGGGGCTATGCTTCAAGAAGCTAGGCTGAGAAAGGGCTTGACGCAAGAAGCGCTTGCCTTAAAATTAGGTACTACAAAGTCCTATATCTCAAAAATTGAAAACGATATTAAAGAAATACGCTTATCGAATTTACAGCGATTGGTTGAAATAGGACTTGACGCTAAACTTGAATTAAATATTCATTTTTGATACTATTAAAATTAAATAATCATGGCTTCAACTTTATTAAATAAAACAATGTGTATCGAGAAAGTTTTGTTCGATTTGCCCGGAAAAATTACCCTCAAAATGGAGGATGGTAGAATGATCATTTCTCCATTAAAGTATTTTCCTGATTTACAAAAACTGAGCGTTGACAAAAGAAAGAAACATACTATTGTAGATGACAGAACTATCTTGTTCACGTATTCTGATGCTGTATATCATTTAGAAGATTTTATAGGTTTAGAAGCTAATTGGAGAAAGCGATAGTAATAACTTAATATCGCCATGAAATCTTTAGCAAATTCTTCCAAACTGGCTCCTATTTTGGCTATAAAGAAATTACACACTTAATTTTATCAATCAAAAAATATCAATTTATCAATCACAAAATGATAAAAATGAGCATTAAAGTTGAAATTATTGATTGATAAACCCAAAAATGCGTCAAAATATGCGTTTTTTGACTTATATCTTAGAAATAGGTGTCAAACAAGATGAAAACTGAATTATAAGTAATTAATGAAGTTATTTTAACTACTCATACCCTATCCCCGCACCAAATTTGTACAAAGGGTTTTGGGTATCGTAAGGCATGTCTTCTTTTTGCATTAATACCTCCTCCATAGAAGAAGGCAATTCAAAAGGTAATTTACCCGTTGGTTTAAACTTACCCATAATAAGATCCAATATTACATTGTCCTGGCTGGAGAAGTCGGCAATAAGGGCCTTGGTGTATTTATTAATACCAGGTATAACCGCTGGCCTTTGTAAATTAATGACGGTAATGGTAGGCTTAGATTGTATTATTTTTAATAAGCGCACTTCTTCTTTATCAGAAAATGCTAGTGAACCATGATTAAATAACCTTTGTAAAATATATTTTTCTGGACCTGCATTATCGGGTGTACCAATTTTTAATACAATTACATCGGCGCTTGCTGCATCATTCACTAAATTAGTTAATCCCTTTGTCTCCTCTTTACTAAACCCTTCTAAAAATATTTTAGTGCTGGCTTTTAAAGGCAAAATATTCGCTTCATTTTTTAATAAAACTAATGATTTTTGTTGCGCCTCAATGCCTTTAGCAGCAAAGCCTGCGTTATTAATTACTTTAACCCCTGCAGGATCTAAATAAGGATGATCAAACAATCCTAAACGAAATTTTTCTTTCAAAATTCTTCTCATAGAAGAATCAATTCTTTTTTCAGCTATCTTTCCTTCTTTGACTAATTCAATAACTAAATTTGGAAGCGCTTCTCCACCAAACATATCAGAACCTGCATTAATTATTTTTTCAATTCTTTCTTTGGCCGTTAATTGCTCAACGCCATGTGCCGAAGCTGGCTTTAAAGTATAGCCGAATATTTTAGCATCTGACACTAAACCCCAGTCGGTACAAACAATGCCATCAAACTTGTATTTGTTTCTCAATAAACCGGTAATAATA
>Ga0214919_10011975_pt1 | contig 10738 bp, 9 predicted proteins | sample LL1503_MetaG_FD_177994 | JGI IMG/M metagenome (GOLD analysis project Ga0214919, IMG submission 177994) | Freshwater microbial communities from Lake Lanier, Atlanta, Georgia, United States - LL-1503 | ecosystem: Environmental > Aquatic > Freshwater > Lake | place: USA: Georgia | collected 2015-03-15 | reverse complement strand
CACGCAATTTGAGCGGACGGCTCCCGGTATCGACATTTGCAGAAAACCGGGTGGTGACTTTAGGGGCCTGCCGACGCTCTTGCGCCCGGCCAATGAGGTGCGGGTTAACCACCCGAGGCGCGTGGGCTCGACCGCTAAGATGAGGAACCGTCGGTTCTGGTCTATCTATCTGCTTGCGCCCTCTGATCACTTCACCATACATCTGTTGCCGGAACTTCGCCAGCATAGTGGGCTTGAGCCGAACTGTTGTTGGCTGCGCGTTAGCCGCAGCGCTGTGCGGCTGCGCTGCCCCCTATGCCTACCGCAACACGGCCGGGGAAGTTCCGTCCGAACAGGCCCTAATGGAATGCGCGAGACTGGCAACCCGGGCCACCATGGGGATTCTCGGCGGCTTCGAAGGCAGGGTTCTGAAAGCTTCCATCACGCGCGAATGCCTCGCCATGAAAGGCTACGCCCAGCAGGAGTGAACCGCACGAGCGCCGGCAGCGTGCGTAATCCCTGAAAACCTCCCAGTATCGGCATCGGCCAGTTCGCCCACCGCGCGCACAACTGTGCAGTGCTGGCACCCCGTGTCGAGCGGCGGCTGATGTGCGTCAGTCCCACACGCGGTGGTAGCGGGTTTTGAAGTTTTCCGTTGAGCCGGCTAGCTGTGTGCTTCATGCAAAGCACCGACAGTCGGAGTTGGCGGTTGGATTGGCTTTCCGCCAATCTTCAAAAATGGAACCCTATGCAACGCTTTATCGGTCGAATTTTCTGCGCAGCCGTGTCAATGATCTGGCTTTTGTCCGCTTGCGGCACTGACCTTCGGGTGGGGAATGTGTATTGATGATCACCCATTGAGATCGATAGTGGGCACCGCGGTCAGAGTGGATGACGGATCGGTCATCGCTATTGGCCACCCTCTCGATGGCAGCGTCCAACATTGTGTTTCCAAGAGCAGCGTCTGGCCGCGTGCCGATTGACCAGCTGATAACCAACCCATCGGCGCAGTCGATCATGGGCGATAGATACACCTTGACAGCCGGGATCTGGAATTCCGTGATGTCGGTACGCGCTTAAAACTTTACGGGGCCGGAGAAATATTTTTGGGCAGCTACTGGCGCAGCATTTCAGACGTCCGCCGCCACGCGCCGGCAGCATCATCTCTGCGGAAGCCCGGGGTTTGCAGGTTAAAGCCATGATTGGCTTGTGGATAGACGACCAGTTCAAACGGCGCATTCGCTTCTTTGGCAACCGCTTCCATGGCGCGCATGGTTTCAACACCGCAGCAATTGTTGCTGTAGCGGTCTCGCTCACCCGTCAAAATCAGCACCGGCACACGAAAACGCTTGGCCAGCGTGCCGGGTTCCTTCAGCCAATCCGTTTTAGGGTAGTGCATGACGACCATGGACAGCGCCTCTGCCATGCTGGTAACGGAAACGTCCGCCGGAGCCGTTCAAATACATCGTCTACCCCGCAAAACCACTCAACTCAAGCCCTCATGGACACTAGGGAAGGTCTGCACAACACCCGCCGCAGCGTGAGTCGGGCGTGTAAGAAATTTTGTGCAAATGGTTGTGAACGCAAACTCGGCGCAGCAATGGTTGGCATCGACGCACCGGAGTCGCTAAAAGCCAGTCGGGCGCCCACCACATGGGCGCTGCCAGCAGGTTGCTCGGCAGCCTTGAGGCTGGCTGAAAGCAACACGACCATGGCTCGGCGAGCTAAAAATGACACTTGAAGAACGTCTCGAAGCCAGGCGCAAAGCCTTGACAGATCTTGACCGCCCAATACGCGAGCTTCGACATGAACTCCACTGCGCTCAAGCCGAGACCTGTGATCTGCGGGATCGCCTAGACGACCTAGAGACGCGCATCGCTCAGAATCGGTGAGGCTGCGTCGAGACTATCTGCGAGCGTCTGCTAGAGACTTGTTGCTTGCGAGCTGACAGCTGGTGCCGACACCAATTCGGCCCAGGGGCCGGAGTCCCAGTTTGAATTCAGAAGGGATGGGGTTGAGGTGAGTTCGGTTATTGGCGCGGGACTAGATTTCCCCAGTTTGAATGCGCTATGCAAGGGTATACCAGTATTGACGCCAGATCCGCGTGCGTCGATACTAAAAAAAATCAACTTGTCCCTAGAAAATGCTTCCGTAAAGACAATCCAATGATGGTTTGTGCGGGCACCTCTCTTGTAGCCATGTGTGGATAAACGAACTTGTATCAACAGAGCGGAAGCCGCTGGACTAAAAGATAACTGATGCAGACTATTTTTAGACGAATGCCAGATACAAAAACTGGTCTTGCGTTGCGCGCACCTAAGCGCCGCGGTGCTGGTCGAGAACGCTGATTTTTTGGATGGCATTTTGGTGCCTGTGCAGCCTGATATGGCACGGTATGGGCAGAGCCCATGGAAAATACTGACTTTGCCGCTTTACTTTAAGTATCAATGAAACTAGATCCACGCGGAGCTTACTGGTGCGGGATCTTGAGATATTCGAATATTCGACCTTTGGATCAAGAGGTGTGACGAGTTGCTGACCACGATCGAACAATTGCTTCTGGCGGGCCTGATGATTGGCTTGGTTTATGGTGTCGTTGCGATCTGTATAGGCGTTATCTACAACGCTACGCAAATCGTGAATTTTGCCCAAGGCGAATTCATCATGATCGGCGGAGTGACAGCGTGGGTTGCCGTAAATTGGTGGAAGATGCCAGTTTGGATGGCGGGCATCCTAGCGGTTGTCGCGGGTGCCGTGCTGGCGCTCATTATCGAGCGCGCGGTGATCAACACTGCGCGGCGTTTCGGCCCACCGATGTTCACCTATGTGTTCCTGACCTTCGGTGTGAGCATTGTGCTTAGCAACGTCGCCTTGCTGCTGTTCGGCAAGAACCCGATGGCGCTCGATCCATTTCTGGGCTGGGAACCGATCCGCTTTTTCGGGCTAAGCGTACCCTCCCAATACGCCCTAGTCATTCCGCTGTGCATCCTGCTGGTGTCTTCTCTGGTGCTATTCTTCGCGCGCGTACCAATCGGTAAGGCGATGCGCGCGGCCGCGGTGAACGAGCGCGGCGCGAAGATCGTCGGTATCGACACCGCGCAGCTCTCGATGACCGCCTTCGTGATGTCCGGTGCTATCTCCGCCTTGGTTGGCGTCTTCCTGACTCCCATCACGACCACGCATTACGCCATCGGCCTCTCGCTAACGCTCAAGGCCTTCGCCGCCGCGATTCTTGGAGGGCTCGGGAATTTTCGCGGCGCTGTGCTCGGGGGGTGCGTCATCGGTGTCGTCGAATCCCTGACGGCCGGACTGATCTCATCCCATTTCAAGGATGTCATTACCTTCCTGTTTATCCTCATCCTGCTGGTGGCTCTCCCGAGAGGCCTCCTGCATAGTCTTGTAGAAGAGCGAGAGCGCGTGTGATGGAAGAGAAGAAAGCTTCGGCGTCACGACGCGGCGTACATGTTGACCCGTTGGCCATCGCGGTGACCGGCGTGGCTGTTATCACAATAGGGTGGTTTTTCTTCCCGCCCTATTGGTTGACCGTCGGGACGATCATGGCGATGTACTCGCTGCCGGCGCTCGGCCTGCTGCTGCTGCTCGGGTATGCTGGACAACCATCCTTTGGGCATGCTGCGTTCTTCGGTCTTGGCGCCTATGCCAGCGCGCTCGCCACGACGCGGTTGGGCTGGCCGTCCCTTGCCGGTGCCGGGCTGGGGATCGCAGTCTCCGCCATCGCGGCCTTCATCGTCGGCATGCCCCTGCTGCGGGTTCGCGGTCATTATCTCGCCATCGCGACCCTAGCGTTGGCGATCATCGTGCAGGGGCTGTTCGAGAACCTCACCTGGCTTACGAACGGAGTTGCGGGCATAGGACGGATCCCATCGCTTGGTGATACCGATGTCGCCTTCGCCATCACATTGGGCATCGCGACGGCAACCTATGTGGTCGCCGCCATCATCGATCACGGACGCGTCGGCACAATCTTGCGAGCGTTGGGCGACGATGAAATCGCCATGGCTTCCTGTGGCATTTCTCCCGTCATCGTCAAGACGAGCGTGTTCGTTGTTTCCGCCATCCTCGCGAGCGTGGCGGGCAGCATCTATGCCCACTACCTCACCTACATTAGCCCAGAATCCTTCGATGTGAACGCAAGCGTCCTGTTCGTCACGATGATGATCATCGGCGGGACCGGTCGCGTGTGGGCCGGGTTGATCGGCGCGGTCGTGATCGGGGCGATTCCGGCGATGCTGAGTGACTACTCATCCTACAGCGCCTTGTTGTATGGGATCGCCATCATTGCCGTGCTGCTGTTTTTTCCCAATGGCATGCTCGGCATCGGCCAGCAGATCCGAGCCTCCCTACGTAGCTTCAGGCGAAGGGGGACGGCGGAGAGCGCCGACTCGATATCGAAATGAGGGGCGAGCGCAGCGATGCAATCTTGACGGTCGATGGAATTTCCAAGCGCTTTGGCGGATTGCAGGCTGTCAGCGAGTTGAGCTTCCAGCTCTTTCCCGGCCAGGTTCTGGGTCTGATCGGCCCGAACGGCGCTGGGAAATCGACCGCCATCAATCTGATAACGGGCTACGAGACTCCTGATACCGGCGAGATTCGGCTCGGCGGGAAGCGCATCAATGGCAAAACATCGCATGCGCTCTCGCAGCTCGGGTTGCGACGCACCTTCCAGACGCCCCGCGTGTTCAAACGTTTGAGCATACGCGACAACATTACACTGGCGGAAATCGGCACTGGCCATGGCACCGCCTACAACGCGCCGGTGCTGGCGGCGCTCGGTGGCGATGCAGTGATCGACCTCCCGGCGTCGAGCTTGCCGATGGCAGGCCGTCGGCTCGTCGAACTGGCGCGGGCTTGCACCGGTACCGTCAAAGCCGTTCTACTCGACGAGCCGTCGACCGGTCTGGTGGATGACGAAAAAAGCGTGATGAAGTCGGTCATCCGAGCTATCGCCGCGAAGGGTGTCGCGGTGCTGGTGGTGGCACATGACATCCAGTTCGTGCTCGATATCTGCGAGCGCATCGTGGTGCTCGCCTTGGGCTCGAAGCTGGCGGAAGGCGAGCCCGGCGAGATCATGCGCAATCCGCGTGTAGTCGAGGCCTATCTCGGCGTCGGGTGGGATCAACATGGCAAGACTTGAAATCCAAGACTTGGTGACTGGCTACGGCGATTTACGCGTTCTCGATCGCGCTTCGATAAGTGTTGAGAGCGGCACCGTGACGGCACTGCTCGGGCCCAATGGCGCTGGCAAGAGCACGCTCCTGTCCTGTGCCAGCGGTCTGATGGGCGCCTGGTCGGGGCGCGTCCTGCTCGATGGCCAGGACATTTCGCGCACGACGATCATCCAGCGTCTCGCACTCGGGATCGCTCTGGTCCCTCAAGGCCGTGATCTCTTCGGTCCGCTGACGGTCAAGGAAAATCTCGAGATGGGCGCCTATCGTGGCAGGCTCGAGCGTGACGCTTTAAGCGCGCGGCTGGCAGAAATCCTACAGCTCTTCCCGATCCTCTCGGAGAAGCTGGAGTTGCGCGCCGAGACCCTGTCGGGCGGGCAACAACAGATGCTGGCGATCGGGCGCGCGCTAATGAGCGGCCCTTCCTTCTTGCTGCTTGACGAGCCTTCTCAGGGCCTCGGCCCGATGGTCGTCGAAGCGGTGCTGGATTCGCTCAAGCAGCTCGCAGGCTCGGGGACGGGAATCATCCTGGCAGAGCAGGATGGCGCCGCGGGTCTCAAGGTCGCGAACCGATGCTATGTGATGCGTGCCGGCGCTGTCGTCTGGCAGGGCTCGAAGCGGGAGGCCGAGAGCGCCAATTTGATGCGAGATCTGTATTTCGGGGGCGGCGGTGCAGCCACGCGTGGCGATCGAATTCCTCATCCAAGAGTCTGAGGGCGTGCTCAGCGTGCCCAGAGATGAAACCACCTGCAGCGAATCGCTGCCTGGACTTCCCCCAAAACCGAAGGAGTAGATGATGTTCCGTGGACAAAAGATTCGAACCGTCACGCGTCTTGGCGCAATTCTTGGCGTACTGATGGGGGCCCTGGTTGCGTTGTCCCCAAGGCCGGCGCTGGCGCAGGACAGGGAAGTCCTGATAGGTATCGTAACGTCGCTCTCGGGTTTCGTTGCGCCGCTCGGACTCGACCAGCGAGACGCGGCGCTGCTAGCGATCAGTCAGATCAACGAACAGCATCTGATCCCCGGTGTTCGTCTGCGGCCGATCGTCCAGGATGACAAGGGCGACCCGACCGCAGCCGTAGTCGCAATTCAGCGCGTCCTCCAGCAAGGAGTCGTCGCGGTGATCGGCCCGACGACCACGGGCGGGACTGCCGCGGTGGCGCCGATCCTGGAAGCCAAGAAGATCCCGATGATCGGTCTCGGCCTCTTGGCCGGCGACATCGCCAAGACACCGCTACCCTATGTCTTCGGAATCAACTACACGACCGATGATGAGGCGCGCGCCAATTTTAATCTGGCCAAGAAACTCTATTCGCCGAAATCGATCGCGATTCTGCACGACACAAATCTCTACGGCGTGAGCGTGCGCGACGGATTGCTGGCGATCGCCAAGGCCGAGGGCGTCGCTGTCGTCGCGGCGGAAGGCTATAAGTCTACTGATACTGACATGTCACCGCAACTGACAACGATCCGTACAGCCAAGCCAGACGTGTTGATCCAACTCGGAGGCGGCACGGCGCCAGCGCTCATCGTGAGGCAGAAATATGAGCTCGGCATGACCTCCATTCCGCTGGTCACTGGTCCGACGGCTTTCTCGAATGGCGACGAGAAGTTCTTGGCGATCTCCGGCGTCAAGGCTGCCGAAGGTCTGCGTGCCGCAGTGATTTCGGAGGAAATCTGGGACACCTTGCCTCCCAGCGATCCACGCCAGCCGCTGCTGCAAAAATTCCTCAAGATTTTCATTCAGACCTACGGCCGCGACGCGACCGGCTACGGTCCCGGGCAGGGTTATGATTCCGTGATGATCTTGGCGGATGCTATCCGCCGCGCCGGTTCGGCCGAGCCTTCGAAGATCAGAGATGCAATCGAGCAAACCGACTACCAGGGTGTCCTGTGCCGGCATAGGTACACGAAGACATCGCGCTCGGCCTGTAATGCGTCCGACTTCGCGCCGGCAGTGATGACCAACGGCAAGCTGATCTACAAGGCGCCCTGACCGGGGCGCCACCTGTACGGATTCCGTGGCTGCAAGCATGAACGAAACGCCAGATCTCGCTCGATTTCCGCGGAACTCTTGTGAACTGGGGTTCTTTGCCGGGCCCTCAAACGAATTCAATTCCGTTCTATCCACGACCGACAACAAGGGGGCCGCCTTTGCGAGACCTGAATACCTGGCGGCCGGGGACGTCAGCCCGACTCAGCCGCGGACTGCCTCTCCTCTCTAGCAACAATTTGACCCGATTGGAAACTGACCATGCGAACGAATCCAGTAAAGCAAAAATTGGCAGCCGGCGGAACCGCATTGGGCACCATGGTGTTCGAGTTCAGCAGCCCGGGCTTGCCGGCAGCCCTGGTGGCAGCAGGGGCTGAATTCGCCCTCTACGACATGGAGCACAGCGGATTCACCATGGAGGACATGCGAAGGCAGTTCTCGTATTGCCGTGGCATCGGGCTTGTGCCCATCGTGCGCCCACCTGCCAAGACTTATGCGGCAGTCTCGCAATTGCTGGATATCGGCGCCATGGGGTTGATGTTCCAGATGGTGGGGTCGCGCGCAGAAGCGGAAGAACTGGTCCGCTGGACGCGCTATCCACCGCGGGGCGTTCGCGGAGCAATGTTCGGCGGCGCGCATGATGATTACCAGGGCGGCGACTTGGCTGAAAAGATGCGCGGCGCGGATGAGCGAACCTTTGTCCTGGCCATGATTGAAACCAGGGAAGGGGTGGAGAACATGGAGGAGATCCTGTCGGTGAAGGACATCGACGGCGGCCACCTAGGGCAATTCGATCTGTCGCTGTCTCTTGGAATTCCGGGGCAAATGGATCGCCCGGAAATTCAGTCAACCATCGATAGGCTGGCCAGTACCTGCAAGCGACTGGGAAAGACCGCGGCCTGCATGGCGCCCAACATGCAGACGGCCAAAGACTGGCAGAAGCGCGGGTTCCGGATGATTTCCTACAGCTACGACACCGGATTGCTGCAGGACGGGTTGCGAGCGGGGATACAGGAACTCCGGAATCAGACAATTTGAGACTTCAAGTTCAGCCAGTCTAGATAATTTCAATGATCCATGTCTTTGTACCGAGATAAGCAGGTTTTTTGGGGGGCAATGGAATGAGCATTGCAATACGTCAGGTGCATCCGATCTTTGTCGGCGAAGTTACTGGATTCGACCTGCGCCGCACGCCGAGCGAAGCGGACGTTGCCATGATCCACGCCGCCATGGATCGTTATGCAGTGCTCGCTTTCCATGACCAAGAGATCACGGATGACGAGCAGATCGAATTTAGCCGACATCTCGGCGAACTTGAACTCGCCGTGGGAGGAACGCTGCAAAAGCCGGAGGAAAAGCGGCTGAAGTTGGAGCTTGCAGATGCCTCTAATCTCGATCGCAAGAATGAGCTGTTCGCACGAAACGATCGGAGCCGCATGTATAGCCTCGGTAACCGTTTATGGCACTCTGACAGCTCCTTCCGGCCAATCCCTGCGAAATACTCTCTGTTGTCTGGCCGCGTAGTTCCTCCCTTAGGGGGCAATACCGAGTTCGCGGATATGCGCGCCGCGTACGATTCGCTGGATGAAGCAATTAGGATAGAGATAGAAGACCTCATCTGCGAGCACTCGCTCATCTATTCCCGTGCTCAGATCGGATTTGACGACATTTCGGAGGACGAGCGCCGCCTGTTCGGATCTGCGCACCAGCGTCTGGTGCGCACAAATCCCAATACGGGACGCAAGTCGCTTTTTCTGTCCGCGCATGCTGGCGCAATTTTGGGATGGGAAATTCCAGAAGCGCGCGATCTGCTGCGCTACCTATCAGAACATGCGACCCAGCGCCAATTCGTGTATTCCCATACTTGGCACGTCAACGACTTGGTCATATGGGACAACCGCCAGACGATGCATCGTGTCTGCCGATTTGATGACACCAAAGAGCGGCGCGATATGCGTCGAACGACAATTACCGGCGACGGGCCGACCATCAACCCTTTACTGCGAGGGGCCATGACTACATGACGAACACCATTTGGCGATGTCCCGCTTGTAGTTGAAAGTTGAGCTCGGTGGTTGAAGCCGTCAGGCGAAGGGTGGTAGCCGAGCGCCTTGACACACCGCGACCCGGATATTCCTATAATTGCCGACTGCCTCAGGGCACCCTGAGTCAATTCGGTATCGCGAGCAATAGTGGGGTACCAGCGGTTTCTAGGGTGAGTTGCCAAGCACTGCAATTTGCAATTCATCGGTTCTCCAGGTTAAATTGCCCGATACTCGCTCGGCATCGGGCAACCGGGCACTTTACAAAATCCGCATCTTCAACATCCACGCTGCATTGACAGCATTCCAACATCAGGTGGAATCTCGGCTGCCTGGCTGTGTGAGGCGAACACCACGGGGGGGTAAAATCGGTGTCGGCACTACAACTGTAATGTGTGGGTACTGGAAGAATTTCCATTGGAAGAACTTCCACCTAAAGCTGTTGATGTCCCACGCCACGGCGATCATCGCTGCTTAGGCGGACGGCCCCTGAGCCTCGACTTCAACTGCTGAACCGGAGTAAACCATGGCCAGTGCCTACATCATCGTCCAGAGCAAGATCAGCGACCCCGAGCGCTTCAAGCAGTACGTGTCGAGCGCGCCGGCGGCGGTGGCAGCCGCCGGCGGCGAGTACCTGGCCCGGGGTGGGCGGCTCGCGGTACTCGAAGGCGACTGGAGGCCCACGCGCATCACCTTGCTGCGCTTCCCCAGCTTCGAACAGGCCCAGGCTTTCTACGACAGCGAGCTTTACCGCGCGGCCCGCATGCTGCGCCTGGGAACGACCGACCTCTTTGACATGATCGTTGCTGAGGGCACGCCCGTCTGAGAGCGATTCCCTGGAGCACTGCCCGAACTGTGGCGGCGAGCTGAAGATCATTGCGGCGATCCTGAAGCACCCGGTGATCGACAAGACCCTCACGCACCTGGGGCTGCCGGCACGAGCAACGCCGCGCGCGCCTGCCCGTGGCCAAGCGCTGCCCGCAGGTTGCTCGCTGAGTTGAAGTGGCGGTCTTGAGGCTGGCTGAAAGCAACACGACCATCGCGCGACGAGCTAAAAATGCCACTCGAAACGTATCGAAGTCAATCGTAGCGCCGTCACTGATCTTGAAAGCCAGATGCGCGATTTTCGAAATCCACTGCAATGCGCTCAAGCCGAGACCTGTGATCTGCGGGGTCGCTTGGACGACCTAGAAACGCGCATCGCTCAGAATCGGACTTGGCGCCCGGCACATCTGCAAGCGCCTGAAAGCGGCTATCAGGTCCCGCGACTGGACTTGCGACATCCTTAAGCGCCTTGGCGAATCCTCCAGTGGCGATGTCCGGGCTCGGTTTCGCGCCCGCCAATTCCTCGAACAGTTGACCTACCCGTCACTCGGGGCGAAGCCGGATACGCGAATATCGTGTTCGAGGACGGCGCCGTTGGCCCGGACGCTCGGCCGACGGCCGGCGGATCGTGCGCTGGTCCCGCTTAATGTTGTTTGTTTTTTGGCACTTTATCTAGTTTGTTCTATTTTCAGTGGAATACCTAAACCCCGGAT
>Ga0214919_10011974_pt1 | contig 10738 bp, 12 predicted proteins | sample LL1503_MetaG_FD_177994 | JGI IMG/M metagenome (GOLD analysis project Ga0214919, IMG submission 177994) | Freshwater microbial communities from Lake Lanier, Atlanta, Georgia, United States - LL-1503 | ecosystem: Environmental > Aquatic > Freshwater > Lake | place: USA: Georgia | collected... | reverse complement strand
ATAGAATACACTTTGCTTTCTTTTATCGCATTTGGTGTCATTACCAAACTTGCTTTTCCTAATAAACTCATTTATATATTGTTTAATGCGGTTAATGTTGCAGTTTGACAAGCTTCTGCTGAATAAGTTCCTGTGTCTGCAAACACCCTAGCTTTAAAAGCAGTTATTAATGCTAATACATTAATTCCATTTTGTCCTTGACCACAATGTAATAATGTTAGCATGATTAAGCATAGGTTAAGTTAAGGATTACATCTCCTGCACCAACTGCACCAGTATCAGAATCAGCTGCTCCACTTGTTATAGCTATTGCAATTCCTAAAGGAAAATTAACTCCCATAGAAAAAGGAAGAGCAACCCCAGCTCCTTGTGTATTAGCTGGAATAGGAATAGTCATAAGTGGGGTATCAGTTCCAACAGTAGGAGCACTTGCTTTACTATATATTTTTAAATATCTTACAGTGGAAGTAAGTCCAATAGCTATAATTGAATATAAATTTCCAGGAGTATTTTTTACTACAGTAGCATTAGTTGTAGCTAAAGATATTAATTTATAAGGAGTTGTTCCATTAGCACCAGTAGTATTTGGTCTTGGACTCATTGGTACTGGTGTTGCTCTTAACTGTGTGTCTGTCAATCCTGTGGTAACATTAGCTGTCACTCTAGTTAGATATTCTAGTTCTTTAGCAACTTGCCATAATAAGTTTGATTCATTACTCCAACCTATTTGTTTAGAAGGTATAGCCATATTGTTTTATTTTTTAATTACACAAATGTATTAATAATTATTTTAATTTTTTATATCTATTTAACTTATTTCTTCTATCATTAAATTCAATACGTTAATGTTTGCTGAGCATCTGTTAAGTATATAAAATTGATATACTGGGTTTGTTCCGTTAGTTAGTCCTATATAATCGTTAAAAGGTGTTATACATGGGGAAAATCCATATGCTTTTGTTGCATATGTAATATTTCCTGTAGCTTGAAGGTAGTATGTTGCATCTCCAGGGGTATATACTTTAGTAATGAAACACTCATACTTAGCTAATGTAGTTCCTCCCGCATTATCAGCTGGTGTGTTAAATGTAGAAGATGCTATTTGAAGTAAAGTGGTATTAGTTACGTCATATATACACTGTCGAATATCCATATCATTACCATCTAATTCTTTTTCAAAATACATTGTTATTCTAAAACCTTGTCCATCATCTCCTGAAAAATATTTTGCTGGTAGAGTGTAGCTGCCTTTTATATTATTAGTAAAAGTATTTAATTCAGTAAAAACATCTGCTGCGTTAGCAACAGCAACTCCAGTTGTATAATGGTAGTGGTAAATTACTTTACTTGTAAAGCCTTTTGTTAAATGATCTGTTTTATTTGGAGTTGCTTTCCATGGTGTATTAGGTCCTGTTGGCATATTTTATTTATTTTTTTATTAATATAATATAGGTTTTAATAATAATCTACTTGTGAAATTGCAATAAACTCTTGTTCCACTATTATTTGTTAATCTTAAAAAAACAAAGCCACCCATTGCATCATAATCTACATCAAAAACTGCAGTAGACATATCACCTATACTATCTGTAGAGTCTTCTGTCCATTTTACAACTCCATTTTTATCCCAAACTGCTTTTATGGTTCCTGCTCTCAATGATGTATCTTCATAAGAAATAACATAATCTATAAATACTGCAGAATAAAGTTCATTGGTCATTCTTAAAATAATATCATTAGTATTTCCATCTACTGGTATTCTATCAGGAGACCAAAATTGAGGAGGTTGAGTTGTAGGTCCAAAAAGACTTGATTTTTTACCTATGTTAAGAGTATAGTCTTGATTAAAACCACCATTTAAAGGGGTAGCATTACTTCCTATAACTGTAGAACCTATTGTATTAGCAATATTTGCTGCAGTATCACCAATAAAAATATTATGAGTACCTGTAGTTAAAGAATTTCCTGCTTGTCTTCCAATCCTTACATTACTACTTACATTTCCAGGACCTGCTCCTATATTAACACCATTAACTATAATGTCAGTTAAGAAATTTTTAGTACCATTTATATCTTGTGATCCTGTAGTTATAACTCCTCTTGCTGTTGAAGATGCATCAGGAAGATTGAATGTATGTACAGTTCCTGTAGAACTAATTGCAAAATTAGTTCCTGAAGTACCTACAGAAAAAGTTTGTGTAGTTCCTGTTAATCCATTTAATGATGTGATACCTGATCCACCTCCTCCAGTATACTGAGGTATATTTAAAACACCAGTACCAGAGTTATATGTAGCTGCACCACTTGTTCCAGTAGTTGTTAAAGATGTCATTCCAGTACCAGCCATGATACCACTCTGTTGTGTAACAGTCATAATAACTGAAGCAGCAGAAGGTGATGGACTTCCAGCAGAATAAAATTGCATTGTTACATTTGTAGCATTAGATGTACTCCACATTAATTCATAGTATTGACCAGCAACAACACTTAATAAATAGTTCCATCCAGCTATAACGTGCCCTTCATTTCCTGCTCCTGCTGATTTTCTTGCAGGAACAGAAACTAATCCACTACTACCTGCAACATTAGCTCCATTAAGTCTTAACCATATTGTAACATCATGTTGAGCATTATCAGCATTTTGGAATTGACTACTAAACTGAAGATTATATATTCCTGTATTAGCAAATGTAATTCTTGTTAGATTAGTTCCATTAGTAACAACAGATACACCATTAGCTAAATCTATTGTTCTAAATATCATTGCATACCCAGTATTACTAGCGGCAGCAGTCTGAGTTACATTATCTTGCCAACCTCCATAATAACCAGTTGGTGTTGCAGTTGGAGGAGCTGCCCATTTTAATCCTGTAGCTGTACTTGTATCTACAGTAAGTATTTGATTATTTGAACCTATAGGAAGTCTTATATTAGTTGTACTATATGTAAATAGATCTCCTTTAGTAGTAAGAGGAGATGTGAATGTTGCAGGAGTTGGTATATTTAATACATTAGATATTAATGTAGCTGCACCTGAACCTGTTGTTGTAAGAGATGTTATTCTATTTGTATAAGCAGTATTCCAATTAGATGCACTTGTTATTCTTGAATCTGCTAATGTACCAGTCCATCCTAATGTTAAAGATGTAGCTTGTAACAAAGCAGTGTTTGGTGTTCCTCCTAATGTAAGAGTGACATTTGTATCATTTGTTCTTGTTAAAGCATTAGGAGTAACTGCACCTGAAGCAGTAAGTGTTCCTGCAGAAAGAGTAAGTCCAGATCCAATAGTTATTTCTTCCATTACACCTACACCTGCTGTACTTCTACCAATTAACTTATTAGTAGCCATTGATGTGCTAATGAAAGGAGTTGTTCCACCTGTTGAAGTGATTGGTAATATAGCTGAAACAGAAGAAACTCCACCACCACCAGATGAAGGAGAGATAACTTTTAATCTACCATATTTATCAAATACTTGTACCATTAAGTTTGTATAGCTTTAATGTAGAATGTTGTACCAACAACATTAGAATTTAATTCTAAATAATTTCCTTTAGCTAAAGAATATGTTTCAATATCTCTTATTGTATCTCCTTGGTCTAATGTAAATTTATATATAGGAACTTCATGTATACCAGGGCCAGTCATAAATCTACTTAATGTAAAAATATATCCTGTATCTATATTGTTAATTATAATATTTTCTATAACTAAAGAAGTGGTGGTACAAGTTATCCTAGTACTACCATCTGTTGCTACATGTCCTTGAAATATTACTTCCATTATCTACCTTGAGAATTATAAGCTTTTTTATATAACTTGCTAGTTTTTAATTTAGAAGTCTTGGATTTACTATGAACTCCAGGTCTTTTAATTTTACGTTTAGCTAATTTTTCTACTGTGTTGGTTATCTTTGCCATTGTTATTTATAAGGAGTGTAAGTAGTTTTTCCACCTTGCTTAATTGCTCTTAAAACTTGCTTACGTTGTTTACCAGTTGATTCAAATGATACATGAACCCAGTCAGGGTTAGATGCTGTACCAAATTCCCAGATAAGCTGATCAAATTCTAAATGTTGCTTAATGAAATCAAAAACTTGCTTATTAGCAATAGCTGTTCCATCCATATCAATATCAATAGCTTCACCAGAACAATGTTGTGAGCTTGATGCTCCACCTATTTTCTTATTTAAAGCTGCACTTCTATATCCACTAGATATATGAATAGGAGCATTGAAATGTTCTCTAATAGGTTCAAATACTTTTTCAGCTAATAGCTTAAAGTTGTTTAAATGTTCTGCTGTTGGTTCATTGCTGATACCATTTCTTTTTGCTGATTCACTTCTTGTAACTTCAGCAAGTGATAAGTGTTTACTCAGTTGCATCTTTTTCTTTTTTAGTACCAAAATAATAACTAAATATCATTAAGGTGAGGGTTTTTATTAAGTCGAATAGTTGATCATTCTGATGATCAGATAATAAAGGAAGGCCAAATGCTATCACTTTATCAACTACAAATACACCAACCAAAGCTGTAAATACCAATAGTATGAATCTAACTAAGATCTCTTGTGTATTGTTTGAAAATATTTTGTTTACATAATAGATAGCACCTACTATGAATGACATTGCCATTATTACAGCGAATATTGTTATATAATGATTTGTAGTACTAAACATATTAAAATAAGTTATATTCTAACACCACACCATAACCTGGTTGGTTATTAGGTTGTACAAAATATTGAGCTCCTATATTGAATCTTGTGAATTCAAGCATTAGGTTTGTGTATAATGTAGGAGCAACTAATGTAAACTGTGTTGATTGAACACCAGCATATCCATGCACCTCAAAAGGTTTTTTGTTCTTAATAATCTCTTTATTAATATCTATAATCTCCTTTTGGTATATTATAATAGAATCTTTTATATCTAATTGATTCTTGAATTGAATCTCCTTCTTCTCAAAGTTTTTGATTCTTGATTCTTGTTCTTCTATAATTTTATTAGCAGCATCTAAATGTACAAGATCTTTAGCAACAGCTCTAGCTTGTTTCTCTGTTAAAACAACAACACTATCTTTCGTAACGATCTGAGAAAAACTTTTGAAGCCCACTAATAGGAAGACTATCAATAACTTTAACTTGTACATATTCTTTTTGTTTAATGGTTTTAATCTTGTTGACAATCACTGTATCTATCTTAGAAAGACTATCAATTATTTTAATAGATTTATCATCTTTCTTCTCAAGCTCAATCACTTTGGTTTCTAATTCTTTTGTTTGTTGAATTAGATTAGAGTTCTTTTCTTGAGAAACAGTGTAACTAAATAACCATATTGCAGCAATAACCACAGCAAGCCATTGTTTTTCAAGACTATCAAGAAACTTATTTAGTATCATTTTATACACCTGTTACGTCATGATCTTTAGAAAAATATCCAAACACTGCAATACCAATAGCTACAACAAATTTAAACCAGTCTTTCTTTAGATCTAATTCATCTGTTGTTAAAGGTTGTATAGCTATCATTGAAGCTAATGCAAGTCCTACTAAAGTGGTTTTCCAACTTTTCATTATGGTTTAATGTTTTTATACACTGTAGATATGTATTGTATTACAGCCCCCACTGTTACAATGATACCTATTGTCCATGTAAATCTTTTCTTAAACTCTTCTTGTTTCTGAAGTTTAGCTTCTAAGTCTTTTATTTTTTCTTTTAATTCAGCTATATCAGTAACAAAACCACCAGTTTTTGTTAGTGAATTACCTAATATTGCATCTACAACTTGCGTTAGTTTACTATCTATAGAGGTCATTTTCTCTTCTAGATCATACAGTCTTTGGTCCATGCTTTTCAATTCTTTTTCCACTTGTTTTTCAAATGCGTTTTCCATATTGGGTGAGGGGAGTTAATATAGCATACGCATACAAAGAACGTAACGATGCAATGATTATACCATTATATCTAGCAAATATAAATTTTATATTTGGAATAATGAAGTGGTCAAAATAGATTTACAGCATAATATAGCATAAGCTAAATATATTTTTTACTGTGTTCTAGATTCTCCACTAACTCTGATTCCCCAAGCTTTAGCTCCTTCAGGATCAACGAATGGCCAAACTTCTGTTTGCCATTGTGAAAGACCAGGAATCAAATTAAAAATAGCTTTTCCAGGATGTGCTTTGTCTGGTTCATCACCAAACTCTTTGTTGAATTGAATGAACACTCTCTCCACTTTAGTAAGTAATGTAAGAGATGGAAGTACAGATCCTTTAGTCATTCCTTCGAACGATAGAGGGTTATAATAGAATGTCACCTCATCAGATATTTTATTCAACATTTTAGCCCACCATTTATATCTGTTTTTTTCAAGAAGAGAAGCATCATCTGGTGGTTGAGCAGCTTTAGCAGCCATCATTGCAGCCATTAATATAAGTAGAAGTTTTAACTCTTTCATTTGACTAGTTAATTCTTTTCTCATAAGATCATAGAATTCTTCTTTAGTTATATCTAACTCTTGACCAGTCTTTCTGAAATACTCATCTCTTTTTTCTTGTAACATCTCATCTAAGATTTTCAATCCTTCTTCTGAACCATTAATGATTTCTCTTATCTTGAAGATGTTTGTCTTTCCTAAATATGCCCATGTTTTAATGAATGCTCTTGTTCTACCATACTCCCAGTTACCCACCTCAACATTCATACTCATCTCACCAATGTGCTCAGAAACTAATTTAGGAATCCATGTTTTAAACATCATGAATGAACTAAATATAGCATCTCTTCTATAACCAGCTTTATTATCACGATTCATCTGACCATTAAGCTTTCTACCATATTCAACTATCTTAGTTCTGAACTTAGCAAGTTCTTCTTCAGATACACCAGGAATCACCACTTCATCATCTTCTATCTTAGCTGTCTTAACTAAAGAAGAAGATTCTTTAAGTTCTTTCACTCTGGTTTCAAATGTTTTTTCTAAGTCTCTTCTTTCTGATTCAGACATATCATATTTAACTTGTCTATCTTGTTCAGCTAAGTATTGTCTTATGTTTACAATCTTACCATTTTTTACCATTGAGTTATCAATGATACTTAATGCATTAGCAAGTTGTAACTTCTTCTCAGGGAAAGCATTGGTTGCCATCATTATATCACTGAATGACCATGTAGATAAGTAGTTAAGAAGTCCTTGCTTTTTAGCAATTTTTCTTCTTTCTTCTGTCACTACATCTTCATTCAAAGGCACCATCATATGCAATAGTCCTTTTTCTATTAATGATAGACGATTACTTGTAACCTTTATATTGTTTGGAGTGAAGTCTCCAAAGTAATTATATAATCCACCAGCATTAATATATGCTTGGAAATTACCACCAAAGTAGTTAGCTGTAGCAATAAGAGGTTTAAGACCTACACCAAGAGCTCTAACTAATGTATCAGCATTTCTCAATCCTTTTTTAAGATTGACAGCAGACTTTTGTTTTCCTTCTTCTGTTTTACTAAACTTACCTGCAATGTTAGCTATACCTATGTTACCCATAGATCCAAGATCTTGTTCTAACTTATATAGTCCATCATCTACAACAGCTTCTAAAATAGCATAGTTTCTATTTTCTTGTTGTACTATTGGTTTATTAGAAGAATCAAACTGAACACTTCCATTTTCATCTAGCACTAATGATCCTTTAGCATTCTCTACAGCAAGAAGAGTTTGAAGAGTGTCTTCCATATTAAGAGAGCTTTCATAATCTAATAAAGCTTTTATCCATAATGTACCCACCTTATTAAGATCTGTAGACAATTGGTTTACAGCTTTATCTGTCTTAGTGAAATACTTAGGTATTTGTTTCTTCACCTTACCTGTCTCAGGATCAATCTTAGACATGTTTTGTTGTTCATTGATTCTTGATGAATACAATCCTTTAAAGAAATCTCCTGCTTCACCAAGAACATCAGATGTCTGTCCAAACTTTTGTAATGTAGTAGCTTCTATTAATGGAAAGAATGATATAGATTTGTTTTGAAGATAACCTAATTGTTTACCTTTCTCATTCAATGCTGTTAAGAACTTCCACATATTTAATGCAGCATCATTCTTAGCCATTGCTTGATATTCTTTAGAATAATGTCCTTCTTCAATCATTGCTTGATTAAACAATTTATTGAAATCATAATCATTATATCCGTTGAACTTTTCTCTATTAATATCAATAGAGTTTCTAAGATTTGCTTTATGCATTTCTTTTAAACGAACGTTCTGTTCATTGTCTAAAGAGTATACAGTGTTGTTTATTACCTCTAAGTTTTTATCAATATATTCTTTTGCTAATGTATTGAATTTATCCATGTCCATTACAGACATAAGAAAACCTTTATCTTTATCTGTATTAGCTTCTTTCACTTTATCTAAGAAGTCTTTATCTATCTTCTTAATTAACTCAGGTCCAGATGGTGTCATTTTACCTATTAAGTCAAATGCTTTTTTACCTTGCTGACGTGCTGATTGTTCTAATGGAATAAGTAAGTCACCAAATGTTTTTATTTGTTTAGATGCTTCTCTATTAACCATAGATGCAGCATTCATCAATAAGTTAGAAGCAAGCTTAACTAGTTTAGCAGAAAGTTTTGTTCCCTCAGCCCATGTTTTAGCCCAAGTACTTATTTGTGCTTCTGCTTCTGTAACACTCATCTTATTTGCTTCAGAAACAATACCTTGTTTAACAGCAAGATTAGCTGTATAGATTTTCATTAAATCAAGTATCTTCTCTTGCATTCTTTGTGTACTCTTAGTAATATCTTCAAGTCCTGCAAGTACTTTTTTATTCTCTTCTGTCATACCAGTTTTAGGATATTGAGAAAGGAATACATCATCCATAGAAGCAAACTTGTTTGCACTCTTTTGGTATTCTAATAGTTCTTTCAATCCTTGTTTAAGAGCTGCTTCATCTAAGTTATTGTAATCTAGTTTTTCAAAATCAGCAATAGTAGTCTTAGCATTCTCCAAGAATGTCTTTGCAACATTATATAAAGGTTCGAAGTTTAACTTAACATGTAAGTTACGTATAGCTCTACTAAGTTGTTCAAGCTGTTGTCTTCTAGCAAACTCTTTTTCTTCTGCTCCACCTTTCTTATATAATTTTTCATAGTGTGTTTGTAATGAATTTACAAGACTATCCACTTGTGAATTACCTGTACTCTCAGCTAATGAAGGAACAGGAAGCAAATACATGTTTGTTTCTTTTACAGCATCAAGTTTACCTATCTCAATACTTGTTGGAATAAGTGGAGATTTTTTATCTGATGGTACAGAGTTCTCATAATTCAATATAAAAGGAATCATTCTAGCTTTACCTATTTGATCTCTTCTAAGTCCATAGTTTTGATCAATAGTGGTGTACTCAGACATTTGAGGAACCCATTCTCTAATCTTAAACCAAGATAGATCAGCATTCTCTTTACTCTTATCTATAGTGGTGAATTTCCAGTCAAGGTTATCCACTTTGAAATCTTGTGTACCATCACTCTTTTTAACAGGATATACAGCTTTGAAATCCACTGCAGAAGCAATCATACCTTTCACTTTAGTATTAACCACTTTCTTCTCTATAAGGAATCTAGTTCCTTCTGGATAAGAGTTAATTAACGTTTGAGCAAACTCTCCAAGTTTAACTTGAAGACCTGCACTAAGTTTAGATGATATAGGAGTGCTACCGAATTCATCTCTTACATATCCATCTTTATCTATAAGATTGGTAAGAATATATTGTTCTATAAATCTATGTCCTTCTGATCCCCAATCTCTTTTTTGTTCATCTACAAGTTTCTCAGCATCTGTTCTTTCAAACTTCTCATTGAATAGAGCTTTAACTTTCTCTGTTACAGATTTAGCCACCCTAACACCTTTATATATATAATGTCTTGTATCTATCACTTTACCAGTAGCATCTACAACTTCAGGAAATGGTCCTTCAATTTGATCAGCATTTTGTACAACAGTGTTATAAAAATCATCTATCTGTTTCTTAACCTCATCAGATATATTGAAGAATATTCCTTTTGTTTTTATATCAGCCACTGTACCACCTACATTACCTTTAGCAACTCTAGAAGCAGCAACATTAAATAGATCAATATTAGTCTTAGAATAGATTCCTCTAATACGATCAAGAATCATGTTCCATTTTTCTTGAATCCAGTTTCTGGTTTCCTCTTCCATTAACTCAGGAAATTCTGTAGAGCCTTCAGAGTTATATACAATCAGTTCAGCTATAAGTTTATCTACAGCTTCCTTCTTTATCTTTCTGATGTCTGGTTTACCATTAGATAGTTGGTATTCTTTTCTCTTACCATAAGTAGCCAAGACTTGTTTGTATATTTTAAATCTATCTATCTTAGCAATAAGAGCTGTAATAAGTTTTGGTTCAGTTTGTTCAATAATGGCTGTAGCTATGTGTACAATCTCTTCTGTTGTAGCAACATTCTCCATTCCTTGTGCAACAGCTATTGTTCCTTTAATAAGATCAGCAAGTCCATTTACACCTTTTATATCTATTTCTGGATTAGCTTTAGCATATTCTTCAAGAGATTGAATATCAATACCCATTTGTTTAGCAGCAGCTCTCATTGTATTCAATGTTTCTTCTGCTGCTTTAGATGCAGGCATATCTTCTGATTGAAATAATATAGCTTGTTGTTCTCTCTCAGGAACAATCTCCACTTCATTCCATGT
>Ga0214919_10011972_pt1 | contig 10740 bp, 9 predicted proteins | sample LL1503_MetaG_FD_177994 | JGI IMG/M metagenome (GOLD analysis project Ga0214919, IMG submission 177994) | Freshwater microbial communities from Lake Lanier, Atlanta, Georgia, United States - LL-1503 | ecosystem: Environmental > Aquatic > Freshwater > Lake | place: USA: Georgia | collected 2015-03-15 | reverse complement strand
CTAATAGAAAACGACATGCTGGAAGCAGTCATTGGACTTGCTCCAAACCTGTTCTATGGAACGACCATCCCTGCATGTCTGTTGTTCTTTAGAGCAACTAAGGATAGAGCACGTAAGAAACATGTTCTTTTTGTGGATGGCTCTAAACGTTTCACTAAAGGTAAAAACCAAAACGAATTATCTATAAGTGACGTCGAAGACCTGTTTTCGGTATACGAATCAAACGGAATAACAGAAAAATCAGACATCGCGGCACGTCTTGTTTCACACGACGAAATTGCCAGCAACAAGTACGACCTCAACATCGGCCGTTACCTCAAAACGGCTGCAGCAGAAGTAGTCGATGTTGCAGAAGCACTTGCATCTTTAGTTGAGGCACGCACAAACCTGGCTACCGCTGAACAAGCAATGCTCGAACGATTGAAGGCCGCCGGATATGCGTGATGGCTGGACCGAGACCACTCTTGGTGATGTTGTCGAGCTTGGTAAGGGGGGCGCTTGGGGCGCCGATGAAATGGAACCAAATCGGGTGGAAGCAATTTGTCTACGAGGGACTGACCTGGCTGACCTAATTGATAAGAAGCACCCAGAGGCTCCCGTGAGATGGTTAACACCTACGGAGTTGAAGAAAGCTGTCTGTGCGCCAAATATGGTTCTTATCGAGACCTCAGGCAGTAAATGTGGACGCTCAGTGGTGTTGACGTCCGAGATGCTTTCAGGGTTTGCACTTCCTGTTGTGTACTCAAATTTCTGTCGCACCTTGAGAATTGATACACGTTTACTTTCGAGTCGATATGTAGAGATGTGGTTTTCGCACATGTACGAAGTTGGCGTCATCCCTTCGTATCGAGCAACTTCTGCTATGCCAAATCTTGATGTGAAATCTTTGCTCCGAATGGAAACGATTGCCGTGCCACCACTTGCCGAGCAGAAGCGAATTGTGGATGTGGTGTCTTCTGTAGATAACTACATTGATGTGATGCAACAACAAGTTGATACGGCCCGTACAGCACGTAAGGCGGTGTTGCATAGTATTTGCGATGCAATAACAAGTAAGTTCCCCTTGGTTGACTTGAACAAGAAAGCAGAAATCACGGATTGTGAACACAAAACTGCGCCTGAAACGGTGATTGAACATTTCTATGGTTTCAGTATCGGCACACGCGACATTCGTAACGGCAGAATTCTGTATCACCAGGCTAAAAAAGTTTCTCGCGATACTTTTGATTCATGGTCAAAACGACGACTACTCAAACAGGGTGATTTGATTTATTCTAGAGAAGCACCAGTGGGGCAGATTGGCTATGTGGATGGGTCGTTTCCGGTTTGCCTCGGACAAAGAACTGTCGCCATTTCCACAAAACCAGTAGTTCTGGATTCAAAATTTCTTTCATACTGGCTTGACGGAACAACAGTTGTTAACTGGATTTCAGCTCGAAGTGTTGGGATTACAGTCGCTCACCTAAATGTCGCAGATATCAAGAATATTCCAATACCAGATGGAATCACATTAGGAGAACAAGAGGATGTGGTTCTTCTTCTTTCGTCCATGGATGATGTGATTCAATCCACAGAACAAGCTGTAGTGGATGCGAAGAATCTGCGTTCTGGTTTGTTGTCGGATTTGTTATCAGGTGAACATGAAATTCCTGCTTCCTATGATTCGTTACTGGGGGCTGCATGAGCAAACTGAATGAAGCAACAGTCCAATACGGATTAGCGAAGCATTTGGAGAGGTTTGGTTGGGTGTATGCCGATGATGAGACTCTTGGTCGACCTGTTGACGGTGTTTTTTTAGCGGACGATTTAGAGGCATCACTCATTCGATTAAATCCCGAGATTGCCGAGAATCCTGCTCGCACTGGTGAGGTTCTTGCTCGACTTCGTGCGGTATTGCTTGGGGTTCGTAATGATGGTTTGGTTGGTTCTAACGAAGAGTTTGTGCAATGGATGTGTGGCCGTAGAACGGTTAAGTACATCGGAACCGAAAAAGATGTTCAGGTTCGGCTGATTGATTTTGAGAATCCGAAGTCAAACATTTTGCGCATTACGACAGAGGCAACGTTTCATGCCGGCCGCGAACATCGCCGCTACGACATTGTGTTATGGGTTAACGGTTTGCCGGTCGTTGTCGGGGAAATGAAAACACCAGTTAACGCGAACATTTCGTGGCTGAACGGTGCAACCGATATCCATAATGCGTACGAGCGCAAGACTCCTGAGTTCTTCGTTCCAAACGTCCTGTCGTTCGCTTCTGAGGGAAGAGAGTTTCATTATGGGGCTGTTTGTCAGCCGCCAGAGTTGTGGCTGAACTGGTCGTCTACTACAGACGAGATAATGCCACCAGGTTTACCGTCGGTAATTCGTTCGGCTGAGTTGTTGTTGAACCCTAAGATGGTGCTTGACATTTTGAGGTCTTTCACGTTGTATTCGTCTCGTCCAACTGCTGCGGGTGCACTTCGAATGAAAGTGATTCCTCGGTATCCACAGGTTGAAGCTGTGGCAGCGATTATTGCTCGTTGCCGTGACCCGAAGAAACGCCAAGGCTTGGTGTGGCATCACCAAGGCTCAGGAAAAACGTTTGCGATGGCGTATGCAGCTGCGAAACTTCGACATCAAACAGACATGGATGCACCGACGATTGTGGTGGTGTTGGACCGTTTAGAACTGATTCAACAAACAGAAGCAGAATTCCAATCTGTAGGTATTCAGTCGTTAAAAACTGCTGAATCAAAAGAAGATTTACGTCGTTTGCTACGTGATGATGCACGAGGCGTGATTATCACCACGATTTATCGTTTCGCTGAAGCCGGCCTACTTAACGAACGCGAAAACATTGTGGTCATGGTTGACGAAGCCCACCGCACACAAGAAGGTCGACTCGGTCTCGACATGCGCGCGGCTTTACCGAACGCCAAATTTATTGGTCTGACCGGTACACCAATATCAACTGATGACCGCAACACGTGGGCAATGTTCGGTGACTCCGATGACCCTGAAGGCGCGTTGAACCATTATTCGGTAGAACGCTCCATTCATGACGGTGCGACGCTTCCTGTGCATGTGGAGACACGACTGGTGAACTTCCATTTCAGTGCCGAGGCCCTGCAAAAGGCCTTTGATGATTTGGCAGAAGAAGAGAATCTGACTGATGAAGAAAAAGGAAAACTCGCTGCCAAGGCTTCACACATTTCGGTCGTGGTGCGAGACAAAGACCGTATTGAAGCAATCTGTAAAGACATTGTTGAGCATTACAGAGCACGAATTGGTCCGCTTGGATTGAAAGCGCAAATTGTTGCTTACGACCGAGCAACCTGTGTGGCTTATTACGACGCCATCAGCCAAATGTTGGAACCAGGCGAAGAATGCACAGTCGTCATGACCACAAATGCAAAAGATGACCCGCAAGAGTGGGAACGCTGGAACTTAGAGCGCGAAGAAGAGGCTGCTATAAAAGACCGTTTCCGCGACATCAACGACCCACTTAAGTTTGTGATTGTTACAGCCAAGTTGCTGACTGGGTTTGATGCTCCAATCGAGGGAGCGATGTATCTAGACAAACCACTACGGGCCCACACGTTGTTTCAAGCAATCTGTCGAACCAATCGACGGTGGACAAATCCGCTCACCGGTCAACAAAAACTTCATGGACTTGTCGTTGACTATGTAGGTCTCGGCAAAGAACTAGCCAAAGCGTTGATGACCAAATCAACATCAATACCTGGTCAGAATCAAGAAGATGTTGAGGTTCTGTTGTCTGAATTGATGGCAGAAGTTGCCAACACCGCAGTACGTTTCGAGTCAGTAGACCGTAACGCTCTAATTTTCACTCAAATTCACGATGCACAACAGATACTTGACACATTGCCCAAGCGTGAAGAGTTTGCAGCGCAGTTCATGCGCTGCCAGGGATTATTCGAGTTCTTGTGGCCAGATATGAAACTTCGACCGATTGAAGAGGACTACCGGTTCTTGGCCAAGGTGTATTCGTCTATTGCACCAAATAAAGCAGCTGACTTGTTGTTGTGGCAAAAACTTGGTGCAAAGACAATGGAAATAGTGCACGAACACCTCACTGGCGTAACCATTGATGGAAAACAGTTAGAAAAAGTTGCGATGGACGTCGGAGTAATCGAAGCACTCAAAGATTTAACGCTGTTTCCTACAGACACCAAAGAACCAAAGAAACCTCTAAATGCGCTTGAAGTGCTCCAAAAGTTAGAAGAGCGGATACAAAAGCGTTTCGGAGATGAGATTTCGGAAAAGGTATGGCGTTCTTTGGCTGAACGTCTAGAGATGCTCCGCCTCAGTCGTATATCGAGTGCTGAAGAAAGCGTTGACTTTCTCAAGCGCTTGCTTGAACTTGCTAAGGACCTACTCGAAGCTGAAAAAGCAGATGATGAAGGTCGAATTAGCGAAATCAAAGTCTTGGACCCTCGTAAAGGTGCATTGACTCAAATCTTTGAAGAGTGTCGCCCAGATGGCACGCCAGTGGTCATTGAGACGGTCGTAGAACAGGTTGATTCACTGGTGTCTCCGGTGCGTGGAACGGGATGGCAGTCATCGCACCCTGGTGACAGAACGGTGCGACAGGAGTTGCGACTAATTCTTAGGAATAGTGGTTTGCCGCCTGCGGGTGAACTATTCGACCGCGCTTATGCATATATACGTGAGAATTACTGATAAAAGGGTTTCCACATTAGGTCTAGTACAGGTCTAGGTAGTCTTTGATTCATGGTTGAAGTTGGTCGTCTCAAAAAGGTAGACCTGCGGGGCGTCTGGAAGCATGAAGCCCATGATTTCACTCCGTGGCTGATGGATAATTCAGAAGTCTTGGGTGATGCCCTAGGTCTGGAAATTGAATTTACAACGAGCGAACAGCAAGTTGGTCCTTACAAGGTTGACATCATTGGTAAAGACCTGACGCACGACAGTGTGCTCATCGTGGAGAATCAATTGGGTAAGACCGACCACGGACATCTGGGTCAGCTGATTACTTATGCGGCCAACACCGATGCGGTCACAGTCGTTTGGATTGCTAAGGAATTCAGCGATGAGCACCGCCAAGCAATTGACTACATGAACACGTTGGCCGGGGATTCAAGTGTTGCAAGGTTTTATGCGGTGCAGGTAAGCGCGGTTCAAATAGGCGATTCGCCACCTGCAGCTTTGTTGGAGCTAGTCGCGCAACCAAACGACGTCCACGCAAGCATGTCAAGTGTTGTGAGGAGCGCAGTGGAGCCAACTGGGAAAGCTGCGATATATAGGGAGATTTGGCGTAAGTATTTCGAAGCTGTTCAAACCAAGCGACCTGATTTGACTAAGTATTCAACTCCCCAAGGTGCTAATTGGCAAAATGTGAACTCTGTGCGAGGTGGTTGGGGAAGCTTGGTGCTCGTCATCGATAATGAACGGATACCTCGATGTGAGTTTTACATTCGCGGAAGAGAAAACAATGAAAACATTGCTCTTTTTGATTACTTAAAAGCTGATAGGGAAGAGATTGAAAAGGAATTTGGGGCTCCACTTGTGTGGGATGAACAGGACCATCTTGTTAGTCGTCGCATTATGAGTAAGCGTAAACAACCAGTCGATATTCAAGACATAAGTTCACATAGCAGTTTGATTGATTGGCTTCTTGGTGAGCACATAAAATTTAAAGAAATAATTCTTCCCCGAGTTCACGAATACACCGAACGCTAATAGACCCATACAGAACTGCATTTTTGGTGGGCTATAAGGTTCAAGGGGCAGGCTTCTAAACTTTTGATTCACGTAAATAGATTTAGTGAAAGAGACATTTACTCTTCAAAATCATCTAAATATTCGGCAGCTTCTTCAGCCTCGCTCCATTCGGCTTCGAACTCCTCGTTGGTCATAAGGTGATTATCGATTCCATAGGTGTATTTACCCACCTGTTCTGACCGCCAGTATTCTTTTGGTCCGAGTGGGTAGATTTCAGCCTGTTCGCTTTGATATTCCAACTCCGCATCAAACAATCCGCTGTGTTGAGCCATTTGGATTTCGACTACTGATAGGTCGTGAGCAAAACGTCTCACATAAACCGCAACTGTTTTATCGTTCCACCAGCGTGGAAGGCTTCCCTTTGTTAATCGGATTTCAACAACGCCACTGCCATCTGAACGTGGCGTGCCGATGCGAAGAACCCCATCATCTCCATGTGCTGCATGCCCGATGAATTCCGGGGGGAGCATGGTGAACTCTCGGAAACCTGTCATTGATATCTCCTTGATGAAATGCTTTTTTGGGGTATTGAAGTAATTGGGGAAAGGTAATTAGTGATTTAGAGTCTCAAGACGTTGAATTTTTGTCAGACGGTCTTTGTTTTTCATCCACGTCTTCGGCATTCCTCTCTTGCAGCCTTAAGGCTGCTGCAGAGCGGAACATGCAAATGATTGCTGTTACGCATCAGTTATTAGCCACGGAATGATGAAACTGTTGTAAACATTGCGTTTTGCTAGCAGTGTTACGCGTTCCGATTTGCTCGTGTTGGATGTCGGAATAACTAAACCAACCCCATTCCTTTTGCGTAGCGGAATGCGTCGTTTGGTTTGTACTTTTCCTTAATGCTTGATTGATTCTGGCTCGCTCTTGCCTTGTTCGCGCAACGTTTGAAGCAACGTCATTGGAGACTTTTTCACCATAGCTACGAAGCGCGTTAGCTGTTTCTTTTACGGTGAGCTGTGGCGCTTCTTGATGACTATCCAAACAGTCGACCAATACTTCGATGCGCTCATCAGCAGATAGGCGTTTGTTAGATGAAACGAGTTCGTGGTGAAGCACGGGAGAGGTTTCACGCCTGATGGTCAGTGAATTGTGCTCTAGGGGAAAACGGTGGCTATCTGACTTGATTCGTATGTTGCCCTCTTTGGTCAACTCCATGAGCCAGGTGATATCTACGTCGCCTTGCTTAGCGCTTCCGCCGCGCGGCCCTTTTCCGGCGTCTTTGCCTGGGTGGTCTATACGAAGGAAAGTGACCCCGTCTCGTTTTAATAGTCGTTCGGTGTATTTTTCGAGGTCGTTCCACGTGTCGTTGACATTTTCTTTTCCTTCAACGGTTCGGGCGATTGTGTCAATGATGACGAGTTCAATGCCATGGTTCTTGACCATTGCTTGTAGTTGCTCTCCTCCTGACGGACTGTCAAGAAAATCTAAGTTGGGAAATGACAAGTAGTAAAGGTTGTCAAGTTCTTCCCACTGGAATCCCATTGCTTCTACACGCGGTTTGATGTCGCTGGTTGGGTGGTTTTCGAAATCGAGATAGAGAACTTTTGCTTGCTGGGTTGGAAGCCCCAGAAAATTCTTCCCTGCAGCAATTGCGGCAGCGGCTTCAAGTATCAATAGAGATTTGCCGAGTTTTGCGTCACCGAAAATCGAAATGTGCTTGCCTTTTGGGATGATGTATGGCGCAAGCCATTCCTGCACAAATGGCGGTTTATTGAATAACTCTTCCCAGTCAATGAGTCCTGGCAAGTCCGGATAAGGATTCTTTACATACTCTTCGAAGGTTCGCAAAAATCCTTCATCAATTGTTGATTTGGCGTGAATGTTCTTGGATGATTTGAATACTTTGGAGGGAGTTGGGTAGAGGTCTTTCATTTCAAGTTGAAGCTCATCAAGGACGGACTCGATGGCACAGCCGGCGTGGCAGTGGAGGAGAATGCGCTCGTCGTCACCGAGCGAAACTGAGAGGCTTGGCGTTTTGTCAGGATGCGCTGGACAACACGCCATCCACTTTTGGTTGCTGGTTGCCTTCACTTTCTGGAGCTTGTCGAGAATCTCTTCGATGTTCATGGTTTTACTGACCTTTCTTTGTTTTTTGGGGGGTTGATTTCTTTACTAATGAATCCGCGTTGGCGAGCAAGACTGATGCGACGTGCAGCAGTTGGGATAGAGATTTGAAGTACGTCGGCGACGTGACGCTGGACAGGCATGTTCACTTTCCATGCTTGGAGGTACAGGTCAGCGACACTCCTCAAATCGTCATCGGTGAGAGTACGGGTACTGTCTGGGCCCAATGAATGGTGGCGAATTGGTGTCGGTTGTTGGGACTGCTTGGTCCGGTCTTTCCGTGATTGGTTAATTAGGCGAGCCCATGGAATTTTGCGAAGCAACACGGCTTCAAATGGAACCCTCGGGTCCATCGGCTCGATAGTGATTGCCGCAACTTCCTGCCGGCTATTTAGCTCTTTCCATTTGATTTCAATGGTGATTTCGCCCTGGCCAGGCACGGTGAACCTGATATCCGAAGACCTGGAATCTGACTTTTGATGATATGACATGCACTGAACATATAGCCAAAATAGTAAATTGACAACTTTTAAGGTGAATTATCTTCAATTTGTGTAGGCGGGAGAACTGGGTTGTAGGCGCGAAAATACAGGTCAATTGCTTCACGAAGAATCTGTCCTCTACTGCGATGGCGGGATAGTCGCAAAATATCCACTTTCCGTAAAGCAGCAGTGTCCAATCGAAATGAAACCATTCGGTTTTTACTCATGACGTCTCCAATCGCTGATGTATCACAATTTAAGATGCCACAAAATCCGGCGCATCAGTGGACGTATTGGTTGTCTGTCGAAAAAAGGTGTCGGGACTGCATTAGATATACGTCAAAAGGCTCTTGTTGAGAGATTTTGAGCTTGAGAATCAATTAACCGGCTGATGTCCGTTTTACGTATATCAGTTCGGCGGTTCGCCTATTTTCGTCTTGGAATTTTCGGAGCTGGCAATGGTTGACCACCAATTTTCTGAATCCGGTTTTCAAGACTGCCGAATTGTTCACCAATGGTCGGCAATTTCGCGGCGATAGAGGCAGGAGGACGTGGTTTATTTGGCATAAACAATGTTCTCATACCCGTTGCAGATTGGCTGCAACAATCTCACTGGTTTATCCCATTTCCTGAGTGGGTTAGGTTGATTGTTATGGAGAAGTCCGAGTTTGGTCTGTGGGTTTTTACTACTTTGCTTATTTTTGGTCTTTTGCAGAGATTTGGCTCTTTTGGAATATGGCCGAATTTCTTTTGTGGCCTGTTCTGGGGAACTATCTTGATGCTTATTGCGCATAAGTAAGAGACATGATGAAAAAGTCACCTAAACCCTCGCTCCTGAGAACGCATCCGAAGTTGGCTGCCGAGGCTCTTGATTGGAACCCTCGAGTTAAAAACGCATCTTCTAGGGCTCAGCTTCGGTGGAGGTGTCCTAAGGGTCATCATTATTCCGAGTCAATTTTTAATCGTGTCATTAATGGTGCCGGTTGCAATTTTTGCGTAATTGAAGAATCTCGTACGAGAAGAATTCCAGTGAAGAATTTTCGTTCGCTGCGTTCAACTCATCCAAAAATTGCACCTGAAGCTGCAGGGTGGGACCCCAACACAGTAAGCGCAGATTCAAATTCTTGGGCTCGTTGGTTTTGCTCTAAAGGCCACCATTACGAAATGCAAATCAATAAGAGGGTCCTTGATGGCGAAAATTGTCCTCACTGTGAAATCAGAGTAAAAAAAATTGAGAAACGAACTTATGTGCGTAAGAATCCACAAACTCCTAGAAGGTCCAAAGCGCCTGCAAGAAGCAACCCCTCCCCAGTGCTCAATTGGTCTGAAAAATGTAGTAGTTGCGGCATGCTTTTCAATCCCGCTGCGCCACATGAATGTAGGGATTACTAGTTAGGCAGAACCTAACGGGACTGTTAGCTCGCAGCCAGAGCACCGGAGGATTGAGCTCGACTGAAGAGCATTGCACTCGGATTCAGAGCATGCGAGGTTGTGCTGAAGATGTCCAGAGAAAAGTTGCAACTGAGACCCGACATTCATGGCGAGTCAAATAGACCACCTAAATGGAGCTTTCCGTGAGCCTGTCCTTGCTACACCCACTCGGTATTGTTTGACTTATAAATCAACAGAGGGGCTTTATTAGATAACGACACAGAAGGTTCTGGACAGGTCATTAAGCGTCTCCCGGACATCACCCTCTCAAGGTGGCGGCACGGGTTCGAATCCCGTTGGGGCTGCTCATTGCTTCGCAATGGTGCGACGTACATCAAACTTGCCCTCAATTCTTCGTGTTGGATATTTGGTTGAGCCTCTCCTTACAGGGGAGAAAATATGGATATCAAATTGGTGGACGAGTTTCAACTCGACTGGCATCTCGAAGGTAAAGCACAACAGACAGCAAAAAACTATTCGTTCGACCTGCGTAAGTTCCTGAGCGAATATGACAGTCCTACTTTGATGCAAGCCAAAGAATGGGTGCTGAAAACAAATTCAATTGTTGGACGCCGCAAGCGAGCTCAGGCAATCAGAGCTTTCGGACGTTGGCTCAATGACAACGGGATTGACGGCTTCGAATGGCACATGCAAGTACCTCTGACAAAAGAGAAAACGTTCCCACAACAAACTGTGGTTCTTGCTGATTATCAGAAAGCCTTAATCGCGGCAACAACCCCACGTGATAAAGCGGTAATCGAAGTGCTCTGGTCATGTGGAGTACGACGCAAAGAGCTGACAGAAATTCGTGTCGAGGACGTTGACTTTCAAGGTGGGTTCATTGTCGTGCGCCAATCAAAAACCGGTAAGCCAAGAATCGTGCCGATTTCACCAAGCACACGACGAGCACTACGTCGACACCTGAAGGCTCGCACGTCAGGTTCGCTTTTCAACTTGACACCAAATGCGGTTCGTCAGCTTCTGCGCCGACTGGAAGCACCATCTGCGCATGCCT
>Ga0214919_10011971_pt1 | contig 10741 bp, 7 predicted proteins | sample LL1503_MetaG_FD_177994 | JGI IMG/M metagenome (GOLD analysis project Ga0214919, IMG submission 177994) | Freshwater microbial communities from Lake Lanier, Atlanta, Georgia, United States - LL-1503 | ecosystem: Environmental > Aquatic > Freshwater > Lake | place: USA: Georgia | collected 2015-03-15 | reverse complement strand
GTTGCTGCGGCGCTCGCGGCCGAAGCTGCTCTCGGGACCGTGGCCGGGAATGAACACGGTGGCGTCACCCATAGGCCAGAGCCGATCTACGATGCTGTTGATCAGCGTGTCGTGGTCGCCGCCGGGGAAATCGGTACGGCCTATGCTGCCGGCAAACAGCACGTCGCCGACGAAAGCGCGCCCAGCCTGCGCGCTGTGGAACACCACATGGCCAGGGGTATGACCTGGGCAGTGGCGCACCTCCAGCGTGCAGTGGCCGACCATGACCTGGTCGCCGTCGGCCAGCCAACGCGTTGGCTTGAAAGGCTCGGCCGGCGCGAAGCCGAAGCGCTTCGCCTGCTCGGCCAGTGCGTCGATCCAGAACTGGTCGCCTGGGTGCGGGCCGACGATCGGCAGCCCCAGCTCGCGCGCCAGCGTCCCGGTGCCGCCGGCATGGTCGATGTGTGCATGCGTGAGCAAGATCTGCTTGAGCGTGACGCCCAGCCGCGCGACCTCGGCGCGGATCTTGGCCAGGTCGCCGCCGGGATCGACCACTGCGGCCTCGCGGGTCTCGTCGCACCACAGGATCGAGCAGTTCTGCTGGAACGGCGTGACAGGGACGGTCAGGTAATGAAGCATGGCGGGGCTCTGTGGTTGTAGGTCTGATTCTCGCAACAAGGTCGGCACCTCGGATGGCGGGGGGGCTGCGGCAGGACCGTCACATGCGCTGCCGCAGCCTCGCGCGCTCGGGTATTCGGTTATTCCATGACAATCCCACATGGACCGACAATGACTTGCCACAGCTGGGCGTCAGCCAGATGTGAAACACTCACCCCCCTATGTTGACTGGGCGGCTGCCATTCCTGGTCCATCTGGTGTTGAGAAACACAGTTCAAGTTCTTATCTGGAGACATGTGATGAAATTTTTTCCTAAGGCCCTGGCTGCGGTGGCGCTGGCTGCTGCGATGACTGCAGCTTTTGCTGCCGACCCGATCAAGATCGGCGTCGCCGGACCGTTCACCGGCGGTTCATCGTCGATGGGTGTGAGCATGCGTGACGGTGTGCGCATGGCCACCGACGAGATCAACAAGGCCGGCGGCGTGCTGGGTCGCCAGCTGCTGCTGATCGAGCGCGACGACGAAGCCAAGAACGAGCGAGGCGTGCAGATCGCCCAGGAGTTGATCAACAAGGAGAAGGTCGCTGTCGCGGTGGGTTACATCAACACCGGCGTCGCACTGGCTTCGCAGCGTTTTTACCAGGAAGCCAAGATCCCGGTGATGAACAACGTGGCCACCGGCTCGTTGATCACGCACCAGTTCGATGACCAGCCGGGCAACTACATCTTCCGCAACGCCGCCCACGACAGCATCCAGGCGCCGATGATCGTCGAGGAGGCGATCACCCGCCGCGGCTACAAGAAGGTCGCGATCCTGGCCGATTCGACCAACTACGGCCAGCTCGGTCGCGAGGACCTCGAGAAGGCGCTGGCGCTCAAGAGCATCAAGGCTGTGGCAGTGGAGAAGTTCAACATCAAGGATGTGGACATGACCGCGCAGTTGCTCAAGGCCAAGGAAGCCGGCGCCGAGGTCGTGCTGACCTACGCGATCGGGCCCGAGCTGGCGCAGATTGCCAACGGCATGACCAAGCTGGGTTGGAAGGTGCCGATGATCGGTAGCTGGACCCTGTCGATGGCCAACTTCATCGACAACGCTGGCCCAGGCGGCGAGGGTGCGCGCATGCCGCAGACCTTCATCCAGGAGCCGACGACGCCCAAGCGCCAGTCCTTCATCATCAACTACCTCAAGACCTTCAACCCGAAGAACGCGCGCATCGATTCACCGGTGTCGGCGGCTCAGGGTTACGACTCGATCTACCTGCTGGCTGCGGCGATCAAGCAAGCCGGCTCGACCGACGGTACCAAGATCAAGGCCGCTCTCGAGGATCTGAAGGCGCCCGTCGAGGGCGTCGTGACGACTTACAACAAGCCTTTCACCGCCAAGGACCATGAAGCGATCACCGCCAACATCCCGGTCTTCGGCGAGGTCAAGGGTGCCCGCGTGGTGTACGCCTATCCGGATGACCAGAAGAAGGCCTCCGAGGTTCGCGTCAAGGACGCCAATGCCAAGGGTGCGCTGACCGTCAAGAAATAAGGCGCCAGCCCAGGCTGCGCTGTCCCATCCCGCCGGGCCCGCCCGGCGGACACCATCCGCCGGGCATCGCCCCGGCGGCGTCAATTCCAGACCCGGAACCCTGCCATGCAGATCTTCACCCAACTGGTGTTCAGCGGTATCGCGCTAGGCATGATCTACGCCGTGATCGCCTTCGGCTACCAGCTCACCTTTGCGACCTCGGACACGCTGAACTTCGGCCAGGGCGATGCGCTGATGCTGGGCGCGCTGGTGGGCCTGACGCTGGTGGGGCTGGGCGTCAACTACTGGCTGATGATCCCGCTGGTCTGCTTGTTCGGCATCGCGCAGGGCGCGCTGGTCGAGCGAATCGGTGTGCGTCCGGCGATCAAGATCAAAAGCGAGTTCGGCTGGATCATGTCGACGATTGCGCTGGGCATCATCTTCAAGAACGTGGCCGAGAACGTCTGGGGCCGCGATGACCTGAAGTTTCCATCGCCGCTGCCCGAATCGCCGCTGCACTTTCTGGGTGCCAACGTGCTGCCGATGGAGATCCTGGTCGTGGTCGGGGCGCTGGGCATGATGCTGGCGGTCGAGTTGTTCAACCGCAAGTCGATCTACGGCAAGGCGGTGGTCGCGACCTTCAACGACCGCGACGCGGCCAAGCTGATGGGCATCAACACCGGGCTGGTGATCACCTTCTCGTACGCGCTGTCATCGCTGACCGCCGGTTTTGCCGGCGTGCTGATCGCACCGCTGACGCTCACCGGCGCGACGATGGGCGCGGTGCTCGGCCTGAAGGCCTTCGCGGTGGCGATCATCGGGGGCCTGAACAGCGGCATGGGCATCATCGTCGGCGGCATCATCCTCGGCGTGGCCGAGACCACGACCGGCTTCTACCTCTCGACCGGCTACAAGGACGTTCCCGGCCTGGTGCTGCTGCTGGTGGTGCTGGCGGTCAAGCCGGCCGGCCTGTTCGGCAAGAGCGCGATCAAGAAGGTCTGATGAGGCCGCCCCGATGCGGCCTGCGGCCGCCTCCCCCCCAGGGGGTGACGCCAGCGGCCCGGCAGAGCCGGTTCCGCGGCGTCCACTGGGCTCGCCCGGTTGCCTACAACGTTCAGTGCTTAACCTACCGCGGAAAGTCTTCATGAATCGAAAGACCACGTTCGTCGCCATCATCGGTTTCGCCCTCGTCGGCCTGCTGCCGATGGCGGTGCACAACCCGTACTACATCCACCTGGTCGAGACCATCATGATCTACGCGATCGTGCTGTTCGGCCTGGACATCGTGGTCGGTTACACCGGCCAGGTCTCGCTCGGCCATGCCGGGCTGTTCGGCATCGGCGCCTACGCCGCTGGCGTGCTGGTGATGAAGTTCGGCGCGCCGCTGTGGGTCACGCTGCCTGCGGCGATCGCGGTCACCGCCGGTTTCGGCGCGCTGCTGGCGCTGCCCGCGCTGCGGGTGACCGGGCCGTATCTGGCGATGGTCACGCTGGCCTTCGGCACCATCATCCAGATCCTGATCAACGAGATGACCTTCCTGACCGAGGGCCCGCTCGGCATCAAGATCGCCAAGCCGATGTTGTTCGGCGCCAAGCTCGGCGAGCGCGAGTTCTACTGGGTGGTGCTGGCGATGCTGGTGCTGTCGCTGGTCGTTGTTCACCGCATCCTGCGCTCGCACCTGGGCCGGGCCTTTGAGGCGCTGCGAGGCAGCCCGGTAGCGTCCGACTGCATGGGTGTGTCGGTCTACCGCTACAAGGTCTATGCCTTCGTGATCAGCGCTGGCTTGGCCGGGTTGGCGGGCTCGCTGTACGCCTATTCCGAGCAATACATTTCGCCCAATACCTACAACTTTGAGCTCACCGTGAGCTTCTTGCTGGCCATCATCATGGGTGGGCGCAAGACCCGCAGCGGCGCGCTGCTGGGCGCGACCATCGTCGTGCTGCTGCCCAAGTTGCTCGACGACCTGGAGATGTTTCGTTATGTGGCCGTCGGCGTGGCGGTGCTCGTGACGATAGGCGCGCTGGTGTCGGTGCGGCGCGGCAAGACCGCCTGGCGCTCGGCTGCGGTACCGGTGCTCGGCAGCATCGCGCTGGCCTCGGTCTCCTTCGTGTTGCAGACCATGACCGACTGGCGGCTGTCGATCTTCGGCCTGATCACCTTGTTCGTCGTCTACTACCTGCAGGACGGCATCGTCGGCTTTGTCCGCAACGCGCTGAACCTCAAACCGCAAGGCGATCAGTTCGACGAAGCCCAGGTCGAGGCGATGCGCGGCGACGCGATCGCCAATGCCAAGCCATCGGCCAATGCGCCTGAAGTGCTGCTGACGGCCAGCCATGTGCTGATGCAGTTCGGCGGGCTGAAAGCGCTCAACGACGTCGAGCTCCAGGTCAAGCGCGGCACGGTGCACGGCCTGATCGGCCCCAATGGTTCGGGCAAGAGCACGATGATGAACGTGCTGACCGGCATCTACGTGCCCACCGCTGGCGAGATCAGCTTTGCCGGCCGGTCGGTGGTCGGACGTACCTCGTCGGACATCGCGCTGTCGGGCATCGCGCGAACCTTCCAGAACGTCCAGCTGTTCGGCGAGATGACCGCTTTGCAGAACGTGATGGTCGGTCTGCACCACAGCTTTGCCAGCAACCTGCTCGACGTGTCGCTGCACACGCCGCGTTACAAGCGCGAGGACGCTGCTGCCACCGCGCGGGCCTTGAGCCTGCTGCAGTTTGTCGGGCTGTCAGACATGGCGCATGAGGAGGCGCGCAACCTGCCCTACGGCAAGCAGCGATTGCTTGAGATCGCACGTGCGCTCGCGCTCGACCCGCAGTTGCTGCTGCTCGACGAGCCCGCTGCAGGCTTGACCGCGCCGGACATCAAAGAGCTGGTGGCGATCATCGGCAAGATCCGCGAGCACGGCATCACCTTGATCCTGATCGAGCACCACATGGACGTCGTGATGTCAGTCTGCGACACCGTCTCGGTGCTCGATTTCGGCCAGAAGATCGCCGAAGGCAAGCCGGCTGCGGTGCAGGCCGATCCGAAGGTGATCGAGGCCTACCTCGGAGGACAGGTGGCATGAGTCCCAACAAATTGTTCAGACGCGAGCGGGCCGAGCGCCGGGCCGCTCCCAAGCCGGCCGGTCGCCGGTGTCGGACAGTCCACTGGACTGTCCTCTGCCGGCTCACCCTCTTGGGGGATCAGCCGATGTACCCATCGGCCGAGGGGCGCCATTCATCATGCTGACAATCAAGAACCTGCACGCCGGCTACGGCAAGATCGAGGTGCTGCACGGCATCGACATGAACGTGCCTCGCGGCAAGGTGGTCACGCTGATCGGCTCCAACGGTGCCGGCAAGACCACCACGATGCGCGCGGTCTCGGGGATGATCGCGCCCAGCGCTGGCGAGATCACGCTCAACGGCAAGGCCATCGCCGGGCTCGAGTCCTACCACATCGCCCGGCTCGGCTTGGCGCATTCGCCCGAAGGCCGGCGTGTCTTCGCGACGATGACGGTGACCGACAACCTGCGTCTGGGCGCATTCCCGCGCTACACCGGCGCCAGGCCCAAGGGCGATGTGGCGGCCGACCTCGAGCGCGCGATGGAGCTCTTTCCGCGGCTCAAGGAGCGCCGGTTGCAGCTCGCCGGCACGCTCTCGGGCGGCGAGCAGCAGATGCTGGCGATGGCGCGCGCGACCATGCTCAACCCCGATGTCGTGTTGCTCGACGAGCCCTCGATGGGCCTGGCGCCCATCCTGGTCGAAGAAGTCTTTCGCATCATCGCCAGGCTCAAGAGCGAGGGCGTGACGATGCTGCTGGTCGAGCAATTCGCCGCTGCCGCGCTGGCCGTGGCCGATTACGGCTATGTGCTGGAGAACGGCCGGATCTCGCTGCACGGGCCTGCCGCCCAACTGCGCGATGATCCGGCGGTCAAGGCTGCTTACCTGGGCGGTGGGCACTGAAAAAGCAGCGCGCCAGCGACAGCGTGAGCCGTCGCTGTTGGGATGCTGAACTTGCCGCGCGCTGCGTCGGCTACACCGCTGCCAGCGCCTGGTCCAGGTCGGCCAGGATGTCGGCGATGTGCTCGATGCCCACGCACAGCCGCACGGTCTCTTCGGTCACGCCTGTCGCGGCCAGCTCCGACGGCGACAGCTGCCGGTGCGTCGTCGAGGCTGGGTGGGTGGCCAGCGATTTGGCGTCGCCGATGTTGACGAGCCGGGTGAACAGTTGCAGCGCGTCGAGGAAGCGCGCGCCTGCCTCGCGCCCTGTGCCGGCGGCCGACTTGACGCCAAAGGTCAGCAGGCCCGAGGCCCGGCCACCCATCATGGATTGCGCCAGCGCGTGGTCGGGGTGTGAGGGCAGGCCGGCGTAGTTGACCCAGCCGACCTTGGCATGTGATTTCAGATGTTGGGCCACCGCCAGCGTGTTGTCGCAAATCCGGTCCATGCGCAGCGCCAGCGTCTCGATGCCCTGCAGGATCAGGAAGGCGTTGAACGGCGAGATCGCCGCGCCCATGTTGCGCAGCGGCACGACGCGGGCCCGGCCGATGTAGGCCGCCGCGCCCAAGGCCTGGGTGTAGACCACGCCGTGGTAGCTGACATCGGGCTCGTTCAGGCGCTTGAAGCGCTCGGGGTATTGGGCCCAGGGGAACTTGCCCGAGTCGACGATCGCCCCGCCGATGCTGGTGCCGTGGCCACCCAGGTACTTGGTCAGCGAGTGCACGACGATGTCGGCGCCATGCTCGAACGGCCGGCACAGGTAAGGGCTGGGCACGGTGTTGTCGACGATCAGCGGGATGCCGTGGCGGTGCGCGATGTCGGCGATGGCCCGGATGTCGGTGACGTTGCCCGACGGGTTGCCGAGCGACTCGACGTAGATCGCCTTGGTGTTGGCGTCGATCAGCGGCTCGAAGCTGGCGGGGTTGCGGTAATCGGCAAAGCGGGTCGTGATGCCGTACTGCGGCAAGGTGTGGGCGAACAGGTTGTAGGTGCCGCCGTACAGCGCGCTGCTCGAGACGATGTTGTCGCCGGCCTCGGCGATGGTCTGGATCGCGTAAGTCACCGCCGCCTGGCCCGATGCCACCGCGAGTGCCGCGATGCCGCCTTCGAGCGCCGCCACGCGCTCTTCGAGCACCGCCTGGGTCGGGTTCATGATCCGGGTGTAGATGTTGCCCGCCACCTTCAGGTCGAACAGGTCGGCGCCGTGCTGCGCGCTGTCGAACGAATACGCTGCGGTCTGGTAGATCGGCACGGCCACCGCATGCGTGGTGGGCTCGGGCGAGTAACCGGCGTGCACGGACTTGGTTTCAAAGCGCCATTGGCTGGTATCACGGCTCATGCGGAGGTCTCCTGGACTGAAATGGGGTGGGGGCGCCAGTCTAGACGCGTCTGGACCAGGCTGCTGATCTCGTGTTGCGAAGGCCGCCGTCGACGAACGGGTGGCCTGGGCAGCAGCCTCAGCCGCCAACCCAAGGATTCGTGCGTTTCGCTTGCAGCCCGGCGCAGCCGCCACGCGCCCTCTCACCCGATCAAATCCGGGTCCTTGATCGCCGAATGCCGCGCGATGTCAGCCCGGCACGATCTCGAACGCCGCACCATGGGTCTTGTCCAGCGCCAGCGCATGCGCTTCGGCGCCTCGTGGACCGCGCAGCGCCAGCCCGATCACCCCGGGCCCGCGCTCGTCGAGCCGGGCGCGCAGTGCGCTGCCGGCCTGCGCGCCAGGGCTGGGCGCGACCAGCAGCAGCGTTGCGCCGCCCAGCGGCAAGGTCGCCAGCCGCAAGCCCATGCCGGGCACCGTGACGGGCTCGGTGCCGGTGTCAGCCTGCGCGCCCAGCAGCGCGCGGTAGCGCGTCAGGCTGGCGTCGACGTCGGTCACCGCGACGGTGATCGCGGCAACGCCCTGCACCGCGTTGGCATGCACCCGGACATCGCCCTCAGGCACCCGCAGGGCGCGCGCCGTGATGTCGCCACACAGAAAAGGCAGATCCGGCGCCGGCGCGGTGCCGATCTGCCACTGCAGGCGTTCGCCATCGGGCCTAAGCCTGCCGCCAGGCGCGGGCCCACGGTAGTTGAGGCCACGGCCGCGCGCCGCGTCGATCACCGCGCCCATCTGGCCGGGCAGCAGCGCGAAGTCGACGAAACCCTGCAGGCCGCGTTCGGCCGCATAAGCCCAGCGGTGCCCGCTGTTGGGCTTCAGGAACGCGATCAGCTCCAGATAGCTGCCGTCGGCAAAACCGACCAGCGCGTTGTGTGTCGCGCCCTCGGCGTGTTGACCACCGCGTTGCACGTTGAAGCCGATGGCGCTGAAGTCGGCGATGGCCACTTCAAGATCGGTGACATGGATCACCACATGGTCTAGCGAGAGGGACATCGGATCTCCTGGGGATGGTTATCGGGGCGAATGGTGCCGGGTCGGTCAGCCGCCGGCGGTGTCGTTCTGGCTCATGCTGCTGCCAGTACTTGGAAGCCATGGGTGCCGTCGCGCGCTAGCTGTTCGACCAGGCCGTATTCCCAGTCGAGGTAGGCCTGCATCGCTGCGCGCGGCGCATCGGTGCCCTCGTAAGGCCGGCGGTAACGGTCGATCCGCGGGCTGGCCAGGTCAGCGTCGCCGGCCTCGACCGGCAGGCCTTCGGCGACCCAGGCGGTGTTGCCGCCGGCCAGCACGGCCACTGGCAGGCGAGTCAGCGTCGCCAGATCGGCCGCGGCAAAACGCGCCAGCGCGCCGCTGCCGCAGGTCGCGACGATGCGCTCGACATCGCTTGCTGCCAGCAGGCTGGGCAGCAACTGCGTCAGTTGCGCGCGCAGCGCCCACCGCGCGCCAGGGACATGGGCCTTGACATGCTGGGCGCTGGGGCTGAAGTCCAGCACCAGCGTGCCGCGCTGCTGCGCCAGCTGCGCCGGCGTGACGAGCGTGACCTCGGGAAAAGCCTCGTGCGCGGGTTGCCAGGGCCCCGTCTGGCTGAAGGGCGCCGGATCGGTCAACCAGCCGACCTGCCAGCCCAACTGGGCCAGCCAGTGCGCGGTGATCGCTGCGCGAACGCCGTCAGTCTCGGGCCCGCCGTCGACCAGCACGATGCGCGCGCCCCGCACCGCGGCGAACACATCGGTCTCCTGCACCAGCTGGCCGCCCGGCGCGCTGCCGAAACCGGGCAGGTGACCGGCGGCGTATTCCTCAGGCGTGCGCACATCCCAGCGGTAAAGCGTGCGGTGGGTGTCGGCCTGCCAGGCCGTCAGCTCAGCATTGCTCAAGCGCTGCGCGCCAGCGCGGTCGGCCAAGGCCTGGGCCGATGCGCGTGCCGCAGCGAGGCCCGCAGCGCTGGCCGGGCCAAAGCGCCGCTGCTGGCCGTGGGCCAGCGCCTGGCCGGCCAGGGTCCAGCCTATCGTGCCGTTGCGCAGCGCGGCCACCGGGTTGGGGATGCCGGCGTTGACCAGCGACTGCGTGCCGATGATGCTGCGCGTGCGGCCGGCGCAGTTGACGATCACCCGGGTGCTGGGGCTCGGCGCCAGGTCTCGCACGTGCAGCACCAGTTCGGCCCCGGGCACGCTGGTGCTGGTGGGGATGCTCATGGTCTGGTACTCGTCGAAGCGGCGGGCGTCGAGCACCACCACGTCGGCGCCGCTGGCTATCAGCGACTGGACTGCTTCGGCCGACAGCGAGGGCGTGTGCCGCTCGTGCTCGACCAACTCGCCGAAGGATTTGCTCGGCACGTTGACGTCGCGAAAAACCTCGCCGCCGCTGGCGCACCAGGCGGCCAGACCGTTGCCATCCGGGCTGGCCAGCAGGTGGACTCGGCTGTAACCCATGGCTTGCAGCTTGCGCGCCGCGCCCGCTGCCAGGCCTTCGCCGGCGTCGTAGACGGCGATCAGTACATCGCGGCGCGGCAGGCGCCAGGGCGCGTCTAGCTCGATCCGCCCGGTCGAGAGTTGCACCGCGAACAGCGGGTGTTGTTGCGCGTAGGGGTCTTCCTCGCGGACGTCGATCAAGGCGATCTCGGTCTTGGCGAGCAAGGCCGCTCGAACGGCCTCGGGCGACAGCGTGGGCAGGGCATCATCGGACATCACGGGTTTTCCTTGGATCGGTCCCAGAGATTGGGCACGCTGGTGTTGGAGTAGCCCGACACAAAGGGCTTGCGGCTGCCGTCCTCGGCATAGGTCCAGCGATGCACTGCGCCGATGTTGGCGCCGTAGACATGGATGCTGACCGAGGTGTGGTCGGCCCAGGCGTTGCTGACCTGGTGGATGTCGCCGATGCTGGGCGACACCGCCTCGACCTGGCCGGGCTGCAAGGTCACCGCGTCGCCCTGGGCCTGCAGCCGACCGCCGGCGGCGGAGCCGAAGGGCTGGGCCGTCTCCTGGCCGCGCAGCATGCCGATCAGGCCCCAGACCTGGTGGTCGTGTATCGGCGTGCGCTGGCCAGGCCCCCAGACAAAGCTGACCACCGAGAAGCGCTCCAGCGGATCGGCATGCAGCAGGTACTGGCGGTAGAACTGCGGGTGCGGCTGCGCCAGCTCATCGGGCAGCCAGTCATCGCGCGCCACCAATTTGGCGAGCTCAGGGCCGACGGCGGCCAAGATCTCGGGCTCGGTGTGCGGCTGATCGACCAGGTGGGTAACCGCGACCACGAAATCGCGCAAGGGCGAA
>Ga0214919_10011970_pt1 | contig 10742 bp, 13 predicted proteins | sample LL1503_MetaG_FD_177994 | JGI IMG/M metagenome (GOLD analysis project Ga0214919, IMG submission 177994) | Freshwater microbial communities from Lake Lanier, Atlanta, Georgia, United States - LL-1503 | ecosystem: Environmental > Aquatic > Freshwater > Lake | place: USA: Georgia | collected... | reverse complement strand
CGTATTAAAGAAAATATTCAAACCTTAGATAATAAATACAGTGTGTTAGATTTGAATCCAGTTACTTATATAAATAAATTATCTAATAAACAAGATATTGGATTAATTGCTCATGAATTACAAGAAATATATCCATTTATGGTAACAGGAGAAAAAGATGGTGAAGAAAATCAATCTGTAAATTATAATGCAGTCATTGGTATTCTTATTAAAGAAATTCAAGTATTGAATAAAAACTATACACAATTAAAATTACAAATGGAAGATATAAAGCGTTTCTTATTTCCTGAATTTAAAGAAAATTGAAAATAAATCTATTTATAAACGAATAATTATAGCTTATAAATAAAATGACAACACTAAGTCCCGTTTTATCCCAAATAAATCATCATGAACGTGATAAACATATTCAATTCATGGAAGAAGGTCATAAATATACTATTCTTACTGACCCAAATACAATTTACACATCTGTAACTACATGGAATCATAGTCATTTTCCCAAATTTGATGCCATTCAAGTGATTAAAAATATGATGAAAGGAAAAAATTGGAAAGAAGGCCATAAATATTGGGGGCTTACACAACAACAAATAATAGAACAATGGTCATCTAATGGTTTATCTGTATCTAGTGCAGGAACAGATATGCATTATGAGATTGAATGTTTTATGAATAATGATTTATTACCAAAAAATTATACACATAAAGAGTTATATGATTTCTATATGGAGAAAAACGGTGATACACATCATACTAAGTCAATAGAATGGCAATATTTTATCCAATTTGTGAAAAATACACCCCATTTAAAACCATATAGAACAGAATGGACGATTTATCACGAAGATATCAAATTAGCTGGTTCTATTGATATGGTGTATGAAAATCAGGATGGAACATTAGCTATTTATGACTGGAAAAGGTCAAAAGATATTAAAAAAGTAAACGCATGGAATAAATATGCGATAACCAAGAGTATTTGTCAAATGCCTGATACGAACTTTTGGCATTATTCATTACAACTGAATACCTATAAAATGATTCTAGAAGAAAAATATGATAAAAAGGTAACAGAATTATTCTTAGTAAGATTACATCCAGATGCGGAAGAAAATAATTATGAATTATTAAAAGTTCCTGATTTATCATCCGATATAAAAAACTTATTTCAAGAAAGAAAATATAATAAAAATATAATAAATCAAATAAAAAGTGAAACAAAATAAAAAATGCTTAAAAATATGACATTTAATAAAATATATATGCAAAACTATACAACAGAATTTGAGTACCAATTTTTATTGATTGCTTTTTTATATTTTGTATTGACTTTATCACATGTGTATTATACAAAAAATATATATAATATAAAAGATTATTTACTTTATATAACAAATCCTTTTTTTATTGAAGATATTGATGACTTTGAAAATACTAATAAATCAAATATATTAGAATCAAAATATGAAGATAAATACTTGGATAAAATTCGTAGTATTCCAAATGAATATGTATTCACAGAGGAAGAAAATAAAATATATAAAGAACTATTATTAAATTATCATGATAATGAAGGTAATAAAGATACTAATGAAACAAATAATATCCAAAATACCGAAAAAAAAGTAAAAGATGATATAATAAGTAAACGATTAGATAAATTAAATAAAAGTTTTATTATGGAGAACACGCCCTTAGGAAACGTTATTATGACTTATAATAATAAAAAAGAGGTATTTGATTATTATAGTGATAATACCATACCATATAGGTATTTGGAACCTGTTCTTAGAAAATATGTAATTAAGAATAATTGCCGTCCTTTATATATTGATATGGAAGAAGAATTTAAAGAATATGAGGAGAAACAGAAAGAAAAAGAAAGAATTCATAATTTACTAGAAAAGAATGAAAAGAATTATAAAGAAAAAAAGAAAAATGTTTTTGCAAAATTTAAAAGTTATAATAAAGAAGGGGCATCAGGACATGTAAATAAGGCACCTCCACCGCAAAATAGTGTTTCAAAAAATCTATCTGACGAAACAAAAAATTGTCACAAAATTATATTAAAAGATAGGTCCAATAGATATAGTTATCAGGGTAAAATAAGTAATTTTAGTATATTACAAAAGGTAAATAAAAAGGCGATTAGTAAAAAATACTCACTTTCATTTTCAGAATATAAAAAAAATATGATTTTATAAATAAATTAAAATAAATTAAAATAAATTAAAATAAATTAAAATAAACTTCTGATTATAATATAGTATGAAAATGAAAAATAATAACTCTAAAAGTAACTATAAAAATAACACTAAAAAATTAAAAAAAAATATTAAAACAAGGCGATATTACGGAGGTGCTATAACTAATCCACAAGATATATTAAATTCCATAGAAAATAAGAGTAATGAAGTACGTTCAAAAAATAGTGTACCAAATTTTGGTGGAATAATATTCGGTAAAGTTTTCAAATTATTAGAAGGTCTATTAATTGAATATATTAATAAAATAGCTTTGTTATTAGGTGTTGATATATCTAATCCACAACAAGTAAATGAAAAACTAGAAAAAATAAAAATTATACTTTCAGATCCAGAAATTCGTGAAAAAGTAAAAATAATTGTAGAAAGAATAGTAATCATAATGGAAATCGCAATAGAAGCAGCTGAACCTTATGCTAAACCATTGGCAAAAAAAATGGCTAAAATTTATGTAGATATAGAAGGTGAATTTGGTGGGACAACTGTAAAAATTGCAAGAGATGTAATTCAAACTATTCCTGGTTTGAATGTAATTGCATCTTTATTAGATTTATCATCTAATGCATCAAAATATATCTTAGATACATATAACGCAAAATTACAGTTACAAAATGCAATTGCAAATACGGTGGAAGCATCTTCTATTAATTATTCTAATTTACTTAAAGAAAAAAAAGAATTATTGGATAGAACGAAAGAAAGTGTTAATCAATTTAACCAACAAAACCAAAACCAAGAAAACCAAAACCAAAACTAACAAAACTAACTAAATTAAGCAAAAAATAACCATATAGAAAATATATTTTATATAGTTATGTAATAAGTAGTATCAATACAATATTAAAAACATTCAAATAAATATTGATAATAAAAAATAAGTTAATAAATAAAATAAACAAACTAACAAAATATAATAATGATTAAAGAATTTGTTGAACCTGGACATTTATATTCTGTTATTCCAAATATAACGAATGATCATAATAATAATGTAGCTAATTTTTTAAATTTAGATTTTAATCACGAAAGTCATAATAAAATATTGAATGAATTAAATGATTATTTATTATGCTTCGATGAAACATTTGGTCCTTATTATGATTCTAATATAAGTAAAACTGTTCAAGAAAGGCAAGAAAACTTAATGTATAGTTTAATGAATGATAATTTTGAATGGATGGATGGAAGATTATTATATTATTTTCTACAAAAAAATAAACCAAAAAGAATAATTGAAATTGGATCAGGTAATTCAACATTATTATCATATAATACAAAAATGATGTTTCATCTAGATCTTGAAATTGTATGTATTGAATCAAACCCAACAAATTATTTAAGAGAATTACATAGATTAAATAAAATTAAGTTATTTGAAGATAAATTAGAAAATATTGATTTGGAATTATTTAAAACGCTTGATAAAAATGATATTCTTTTTATCGATTCATCACATGTATTAAAAATAGGTAGTGATGTAATGTATTACTTTAATAAAATATTTCCATTATTAAATAAAGGGGTTTTTGTACAAATTCACGATATATTTTTTCCTTATGATTATCCTATGGACTGGTTAAAAGCTGGTAGATTTTGGAATGAACAATATTTTTTATATGTATTTTTACAATATAATACAAAGTTTAAAATATATTTTTGTAATTCATATGCAGGATTTAAACATAATGAAAAATTAAAAGAAATACAAGAGGATTATTATGAACACGTAAATAATATTATAAGTAAAGATTCAGTATTTAGTGGGGGGTCAATATGGTTAATTGTTGAATCACAAGTTGAATCACAAGTTGAATCACAAGTTGAATCACAAGTTGAATCACAAGTTGAATCACAAGTTGAATCACAAGTTGAAGTTGTAGAATCCGTTGCTGAATCAGTTCTTGAAGAATCGCCTGTGTAATAAAATATATTTATAAATTATTTATTATTTTTATTTTTCCACTCTTTATAACCATTACTTTTTAAAATATTAAATGATGAACCTAAATGGTCTTTTGCAATTAAATATGCTTTCTTACTATTTTCATCAAGTTGACTAATATAATTAAGTATTTCCTTTTCTTTTTCTTCTATAATAGATAATTTTAATTCATTGTGTTCACTCATTTGATACTATTAATATATTTATTGTTTTATATATTATAGAAGAAAAATAATATATCAATTTTTTATTAATTTAGTAAAAATTACTATAATCCAATTACCCGTTATATGTAATAAAACAAATTATCTTTTTATCTTGATTTATTTTTATATCACTATTATTCAACATTTTTGTAATACTTGTATCAACTTTATAACCATTCGCAAGTAAAAATCCAAATAATTCAGGAATTTCATCTACTACCATTAAATGCGATCCATTATTACAGTGTTCACCTCTTAATGATTGAAACGACAGTCCACACGGTTGATATCTATTACACGCACTTGGTTGTTTAAACGGGCTAAGTGGATAAAATTTTACCCTTCTTAGTAATCTATTCAATGGTCCTTTTGGTGGTATATTTATAGTAATAATATTCTTATAACATTGATTATATGTATCCAAATAAGGCTCACTAAATAGTGTGTATGTATTATTATTCATTTATATTTAGAAAAGAAAAATGTTATTAGATATTTTATTATAAAAATTATATATCATAATAAAAAATGCATTCCGAAACAAACACCGAAAATCTTGCGATTACTAATAGACCATGGGGTCATTACGAAACTATTCATGGTGATGATTATAGTTCTTATAAAGTAAAAAAGATCGTTGTTTTACCTCATAAACGATTATCACTTCAATCACATAATAAAAGATGTGAACATTGGGTGATTGTAAGTGGAAAAGGAAAAGTACAATTAGATAATGATTTTTTAATAGTTGAAGAAAATTCTCATATTTATATTCCAGTTGAAAAAACACATCGTATTGAAAATATTGGGGACGAATTATTAGTATTTATTGAAACGCAAATAGGTTCCTATTTAGGTGAAGATGATATTATTCGTTATGAAGATGATTATAATAGGGTATAATTTATAATTTATCTATTATAATATATTATAATATATTATAATAAAAAATAAAATTGAAACTCAAAAGCTTTCAAAAAGAATGATTATACTATTTATATTATAATCATATGTTAAAAAATGGAAATAAATGTTCATACGCTTTATCAAGCGATATTAATAATATTGGTTATGATAATTTTAGAGCAGATAGTTATGGATCTGATTCAAATAAGATTCCCACGTATAAAAATGATGATGCCTATGTAAATGATAATAGAGATACAAAAGATACAGATACAAAAGATACAGATACAAAAGATACAGATACAAAAGATACGGATACAAAAGATATGGATACAAAAGATATAAATATAAATATATATCGTTATAAATTTTTAGACTCTTTTACTAGTGAGCTATATAAATTTTCAAAAATTCATCAGTATGATCATAGAAAAGACTTTAAAGAAGCATGGAAAATTTGGACAGAAGAAAATGATGATATTACTTCTCAGGAAGTTAGAAGATTAACAGAACTAGGATACGATGGTGATGTACTAGATAAAATGTTTAAAAGTGCAAGGTATTATTTTAGAAAGAAAAATCCTCAAAAAAAAGACCCCATTAAACGTAGGGTGTATAATGGTTTAAATAAAGAACTATTAGATAGTATGGATAATCATATAGAGAAAAACATAAAAAATACAGATTATAAACCATCAGATGGTTTTGACTCTTATTGTAAAGAAAATACTGAGTTATTAAAAGAAGAAATTAAATCCTTTATAGATAAAGGTATTTTTAATGTAAAGGATATTCAATCAAAAGTGAAAAAAACCTATAAAAATCGCTATTTCTTATTTATAAATAAAATAAATTAGTTAATAAATTAGTTAATAAATTAGTTAATAAATTAGTTAATAAATTAGTTAATAAATTAGTTAATAAAATAATAAAAACAATCTAATAAATTTGTATTATGAATGAAATAAAGACAAATATAAACTCAAATATAGACGTAACTTCGATCAAAACAGTTTTAAATCAAAAAATGTATAAAAACAAAAACACAAAGGAAACTCCTAATTTTATGAAAAAAATAAAGGTTAACGATTTTTTTATGATTAATGAACTAAAAATATCCACATATATCAAGAAAATCCCAAATTACTATTATTTTTACGAAATAATAACAAAATATCAGACCATAGAAGTAGGACAAATGAATAAAAATACCTTAGATAAACTAGATTTCGTATTAAATACCAAAAATAACGATAAATATGTATTAATTGAATATAATACAAGAAATAATACAAATAATACAAATAATACAAATAATACAAATAATAGTAATAATAAAAATAAAAACCTTGATTTTACGGATTTTTTATTTAATATTCCGTTACCTAAGGTACTTATATTTCGTACTTTGGACTCATATTCCTATTTATTAGATAGTTTGATACAATTAAACACAAATGGAGTATGTTTTTTTGATTTATGTCCTGAAAACATATTTTTTACGGAAAATAGTAAGCCCTTATTGAAAAAATTTCAAAATAGCTTAATTATAGATAATATCATAAACAAGTCCTTAGATAAGGGATTTATCGCCAAGATTATAACAAATATAGAATCTTTTACACATAAACCATTAGAAATACATTTATTGTTTTACTTAATCGCAAATAACGAGGTTTCTCTCTCTCTTTCTATTATTGAAACTATTTGTTCTCATTTTTTAAAGAGTATGTCAGTATTATCTTTTTTTTCAGAAGAATATAGAGAGAAGTATCAAAAAGAATGTGAATATTTCCTAAAATCATACGTAAATAAACCTCGTGAAGTAATAATAAACGAAATATTACATTTTTACTATATATGGGATAATTATAGTTTAAGTATCCTATATATTCATATTTTTGGTAATATGATACGAGTTTTCTCTCTTCATGAAACAATAATAAATAAATTATTTGATTATTTATCTAGAAATATTCATCCAAATCCTCTTAAAAGAGAGAAATTAGAAAAAAGTAAGGAAATATACCATTCATTATATAATGATTTTACGGATTGGTCTTTTATAAAGAAAATCTCATATAGTAAAATGGCCAAATTGTATGAAATATTATGAAATATTTATCGTTTTTTACATGTTTTACCTCCTTTACGACCTTTACGCTTTTTAGTCATAGACTTACCCATAGATTTAGCCATAGATTTACCAGATGTAGTACCTTTTGACATACTACCCATCTCTCCCTTTCTTGCACTAGCATCTTTTAATGCATCACGAAATTTATAGTTACTATTTTTTGCTTTTCCTTCTTTAAAAACTTTGGATACAAATACATTCCATGCAGATAACTTTCTTGCCATTATATATAAATAGATAGATAAAAAGTATTTCTAAAAAGAGTAATACTTTTTTTGTAGAAAATTGAATGAATATTATGAACTACTCTTTTATATTAAACGAATATATTATGACTACATCACTAGATAAATCATTTATGTCATTTCAATTTACGCGATATTTATACGAAGTAGAAGAAGTAAAATTATCCCTAATAATGGGATTAATGAATAAAAAAGAGTATGTATTATTTTGGGCGTATGAATTATTTTATTCAGGATATAAAAATGATTTAATAGCATTATTATGGAGCGTATACTACGATTTTTATGCAGTATTAAACCCTAGTTTTGAAAAATATTTATTGACCAAGATGAAAATAAATCTGGATGAAAAAAATCTAGCATCAGTTATTCATAATTTTATCATACGCCCATCTACGATAGATGTATTTATGTTGAGACAGCTTATATCAAATATTGACTTTGATTTTGACTACACAGGTGATGATTTAAATACTGAATATTACGATAAAACTATTATAAAATTATTAGTTAGTGAAGATTACTTACAAATCGCTTATTTTATATTTAACATGAATGATAAATTTACATCATCCATGTTTATATCCGTATTGAATTATTTTAAAAAATTAGAAATGAAATCATTAGATATGAAAAAAGAAGTAGATCTTTATGAAAAAATGATAAAACTACATAAAAATGGGGTAAAAATTATTTTGTTATCTCGTATAATACATTATTATAGTATTTTGAAAAAAATAAAACAAGGGAAAAGTTTATATGTGCATATAGAGCCACATGAAATAATTATGTATGAAACGATTGAAGCAGATTTCACGCTACAAGATAAAGCTTTATCATCACGTAAAATTTTACCACTTGCATGCATTTCTTCCATTGATGAAGAAGATTATCTTTCCTTATTTCATTTGAAGAGAGAAAAAGAGGATATAATAAAGGCATATAGAGAAAATTGGGAGTATTATGCATCCTTTTCACCCATATGGTCAGAACGGATTCAACAACATAATGGTTTTATTGATCATGAAAATAAAAAAATTGTATTTCAAGAAGATGAACAAGAATTATTTTACCAAAATTATGGTTTAGAACCTGATGAACAATCAAATATAACACAGGAAAAATCAATAAAACAGATAAACCAAACGAAAACATGGTCATTATTTTATCAAGAACATAAAAATAGAGGAATATTAGATATTTCCGAAGATTATTTGAATTATTTAGATAAAACAGATTACTAGCTAGTATTAATAGCAATAAAAATGCGTATACGGAAAAATATATGATAAATGTGCTTCGGACTAGTATATTTTTTTACAAAAATACGTTATTCTAAACCAAAATTACCCGTTGGAAATTCATAGATGAATCACTTACATCAGTTGTATTGTAAATATGTATGATATTTAATTTAAACAATTTATATTAAATATTAAAAAAAATTGAAATGATTATTAACGAAATAATAATCATAAAACAAAAGTAAAATGGTCAAGAACGTAACTGGTGGTAGTAAAACAAAAGGTCAAGCACGTAAATTTATTTCATCCACATCTTCTAATAGATTACGTATCTCAGAAGATGAAAATGAAGTATATGCACAAGTAACTACTAATTTTGGTAATTCTATGTGTGAAGTTATTTGTATAGATAATAAAAAAAGATTATGTCATATTCGTGGAAAATTTAAAGGACGAGGTAAGAGAGATAATTTTATAACTAGGGGCTCTTGGTTGTTAGTAGGTCTAAGAGAATGGGAATCAACTGAATCGAGAGAAGCCAAAGGAAAATTACCTAATTGTGATTTATTAGAAGTTTATAATGATATGGATAAAGAACGGCTTAAAAATACTGTTCATATAAACTGGTCAGTATTTTTAGAAAATGATAGTAAAAACACTAATACAGAGAAAGAAGCTACCTTTGAATTCACCGATGAAAACACAGAAGAATATACTTCTTTAATTGAAGCACAAAGTAAGACAGTTGGAACATCTATTATGGAAGAAGAGATTAATGTAGATGATATTTAGAAAAATACTTGTAAAAATACTTATAAAAATACCTAAAAATAATTTATAAAAACTAAAAATTTTTTCTAGCTTTTTATAATTCATGTAATACGACCTCCTGTATATATTATATAATGTCCTAAGGTTCTGGAAAGAAAAGATAGTATTTTATATTGCTGTTAGGAGATATATATAGGTAGTAATAATCTTTAATATATATTTTATATAATATATAAAAACACTTAAAAATATTTTTTAATATATATCAAATAATAGTATATTAATTAGATATGACAAATATTATTAAAAGTAATCGTTTTTCATCATTATTAGAAGAAACAAAAAATAGTTCATATGATACTTCTTATGATAAACATTATTCTAATAGTATTAAACCTTCACAATATAAAAATTCATTTTATGAATTAAAACAAAATAAGGTATTAAAACCAAAAATAAAAGTAAATATATTAGATGAAAACCAATTTCCAACGTTAACCACAACTGTAAATAAGAGTATTTCTAATTATGATTTTAAGTATTCTGATAAAATTAAACAAATAAATATAGATAAGAATATTGATAAAGATAATTTTTTACTATCTGGATGGATAACTATGGTCCGTGATAGTAAAACAAACAAGACAATTATTAAAGATATAAGCCAACAAAATAAATCAATATTAGAAAGATCGAATGTAAAAGAAAATGTAAAAGAAATAATAGATAGACTCATATATTTATACGAAAAACGTAGAGAAGATTATATAAATTTATGGGGTGAATATGAATATGATACAGCTTTTTTGTTTCCAAATTATGATTATGATTATTTTGATAGACTAGATTGGGAAGAATGTGAAAAAGAAAAAAAAGTAAATCAGATAGAAATGAATAATTATGAAATATATAGTGAATAATTATGAAATATATAGTGAATAATGATAAAATATATAGTGAATAATGATAAAATATATAGTGAATAATGATAAAATAATAAGTTAAAAATAATAATGTATTATAT
>Ga0214919_10011968_pt1 | contig 10743 bp, 15 predicted proteins | sample LL1503_MetaG_FD_177994 | JGI IMG/M metagenome (GOLD analysis project Ga0214919, IMG submission 177994) | Freshwater microbial communities from Lake Lanier, Atlanta, Georgia, United States - LL-1503 | ecosystem: Environmental > Aquatic > Freshwater > Lake | place: USA: Georgia | collected... | reverse complement strand
AGAAGCTATTCAGTTAATAGAACATGGATTAGTATAATGGAAATAGAAGTAGAAGGGTCCGCCCGTAGCAAAAAATTTGTTGAGGCAATGCTCCCTTCAATGGTGCGTCAACTTGGATTAGAAAAAAGTCGCAAGGCATTACTGATCCGAATTAAAAACGAAACTGAAGGCGAGACTGAGGGAATGACAATTGACTTGTCTAAATGGACAGGCGCATACTTGGTCATCATCAAGCCTAACCGTAACCTAGTGCAATTGGGTTTGACATTGGCCCACGAAATGGTCCACGTAAAACAATTGGCAAAAGGTTTGCTTAAACAAAAGCGTAGTGGCCACACTTGGATGGGCAAGATGTACGGTAAGAAAACCCCTTACTTACAAATGCCTTGGGAGATTGAAGCCTACAGCAAACAAGAGTTGATTCTCCGTCGTGCGTTTGAGGAATAATCTATTACCCAAAATGTATAACAGATATCTTGACGATAAATCAATTTTCTGTTATACTGAGTTTTTAGTTTGTTAGTGTTAGTAAATATCTTAAAGGAAACAAAATGGCATCAGTAGTTAGTGACAATCTCACAGTAACATCAGTACAAGCCCGCAAGGCTATGCTGAAAGCATTTAAATCTAAGCGTCCCCTGTTTCTCTGGGGCCCCCCTGGTATCGGTAAATCAGAAGTTGTAGCGGACGTTACTAGTGAACTTGGCGGTCATATGATTGACTTGCGTATGGCTCAAATGGAACCGACAGACATTCGTGGTATTCCATTCTTCAATCGTGATATCAACAAGATGGATTGGGCGTCTCCCGTAGACTTGCCTGACGAGGAACTTGCATCACAATACCCTATCGTTGTTCTTTTCTTGGATGAGATGAATAGTGCATCACCCGCAGTACAGGCAGCTGGCTATCAACTTATTCTTAATCGCCGCGTAGGTAAGTACGTGTTGCCTGATAACGTTGTTATCGTAGCAGCAGGTAATCGTGATAGTGACAAAGGTGTTACTTATCGTATGCCGATGCCCCTGGCTAATCGTTTCTTGCACTTGGAAATGCGCCCTGACTTTAGTTCTTGGCAGAACTGGGCAGTTAACAAAGGCATTCATAAAGACGTTGTAGGTTACTTGTCGTTTGCTAAACAAGACTTGTACGATTTTGATAGTAAATCTTCAAGCCGAGCATTCGCTACACCCCGTAGCTGGTGCTTTGTTTCTGACTTGCTAGATGACGAGGCAGATACTGATAGTGATACATTGTTTAACTTGGTATCAGGTTCAGTCGGTGAAGGTCTTGCAGTTAAGTTTATGGCTCACCGCAAGATTGCAGGTAAGATGCCTGAGCCGAGCGACATTCTTTCAGGTAAGGTTAAGGACCTCGCAGTCAAGGAAGTGTCCGCAATGTATTCGTTGACTATTTCAATGTGCTATGAGTTGAAGGATGCATTGGAAAATCAAAAGGTGTCTAATAAGAAGTTCCACGAAATGGCTGATAATTTCTTCAACTATATCATGGAAAACTTTGAAACTGAATTGGTTGTTATGGGTGCTAAGATTGCACTTAAGACTTACAAGTTGCCAATCGAACCGAGTCAGTTGCACCGCTTCGATGAGTTTCACAAAAAGTACGGTAAGTACATTGTAGAAGCAGGTAATTGATTTTACGGGCAGAGACTGTGTGAAGGTCTCTGCTCTTTTTACTTGCACTAAAATAAAACTTGTGCTATAATATAGTATATATTTTGATAAAGGACCAAATATGAGTGAAGTTATTACCCCGACAAAAAAGCGTAAGCGCAGTAAAGATTTTGAAAAACTAGTAGGACCTACTGATTCTAAAATTGATGCACTAGCCCGTGAACGTTTAGTATCAGCACGTATCAGTTTGTTGTTGCGTCATTCATTCTTTGGTAATCTTGCTACTCGCCTGACACTTACTAATGCGGATGAATGGTGTAGTACTGCGGCAACTGATGGATTGAAGTTTTATTACAATAGCCGTTTCATTATGCTATTGAAACCTAAAGAAGTTGAATTCTTAGTAGGACATGAAGTGTTGCATGTGGTGTACGATCACATGGGTCGCCGAGGCAATCGTGATCCGCAAATCTGGAATATTGCTGATGATTATGCAGTTAATGCTGACTTGAAACGTCACAAAGTAGGTGAGTTTATTAAGACTGTTCCCTGTCTCTATGAAAAGAAGTATGACGGAAAGCCTGCTGAGGAAATCTATGATGACTTGATGAAAAATGTCAAGCAGATTGATATTGAGGACCTGATCAATCAAATGATTGACGATCATATGGATGGTGAAGGCGAAGGTAACGGAGATGGCGACGGGGATGACGATAAGCCAGGCAAAGGTCGTCCAAAAATGACTGACGAGGAACGTGAACGTGTTCGCCAAGAAGTGCGGCAAGCAATACTAAATGCAGCAGGCGGTGCAGAACCCGGTTCATTGCCCGCAGGTGTTGAACGTCTAATCAAGCAACATACTAATCCTGTCATGCCCTGGCGTGAATTGATTCAAACTAATTTGACTAGTGCAATTCGTACTGATTATTCTTGGATGCGTCCCTCACGTAGAGGTTGGCATATGGATGCTATCATGCCCGGCATGACTCCCGGAGAAGAAATTGATGTTGTCGTTACACTTGATATGAGTGGTTCTATCAGCAACAAACAAGCACAGGCATTCTTGGGTGAGATCGGTGGAATGATGGATTCGTTTGATGGTTATAAGGTTCATGTATTCTGTTTTGATACTGACACTTACAACCCGCAAGACTTTCATAGTGAGAACATGGATAACATTGAAGAATATGAACCGCAAGGTGGTGGTGGTACCGACTTTGATTGTATCTTTAAATACTTGAAGAAAAATGCGATTGACCCTAAGCGATTGATTGTGTTTACTGATGGATATCCTAATGGTTCATGGGGAGACCCTGACTACTGCGATACTACGTGGATCATTCATGGTGACAAGAACCCGAATCCCCCATTCGGTACATATGCAATCTATGATGAGGCATGATAACTCAATCAATTGAAGAATATATAGTATACGAAAGCCCTGATGGCGGCAAGACGATCTACTCACGCAAGAGTGGATCGCTTGACCGCACTCTGATAAAAGAAGATCCAGAGAAGAAATTTACTCAACGATGGTTTACTTGGAAAGAAATGCTTAAGTTAGCCGAAACAGAACCTAGTTTACGTGATGCAATAGAACAGGCAGAAATAGTATATGCGCTCATCAAAAAAGAAAACAACTAGGTTTGTTGCTATGTGGGACATGACTGGACTAGAATGTCTAATCAATGTTACAAAACTAGATAAAGAACATGCACAATGGGAAAAAGAAAATATCTTTCGTATTCTTAAGGATCAAGATAGAACAATTAAGCCAGCACATGTTCCTTTAGAAATGATGATATTGAGGGCTAGAGTAAATAGTCAACGGCATTATGAAATCTATGCCTTTGATTCAGAATTATCTGAACAAGATATTAGAGAAACATTTGAAGATAGTCCACAATTAATAGTAGATGCTATTCGTAGAATAGGACATGAATTTTATAGTGATAGAGTTGTAGAAAGATTACAGGTGATTGTATGATGTATATTGGAACAAGTTTGGGTAGATGTTTGCGTAGTATCTTGTTGGACGAAGTGTCCGAGGATGATGTACTATTGCTTATTACTAGGACACAAACTAAGGACTATGAGGCTTTCCTTGCTATTGTAAAACAATACTATGAAGATGGTAATTGGTCTTCACATCGTCCAGAAGATTATGATCTTGCAGTCAAGCCATGGAATGAAGTAGAAGAACTTGCTAGTAGATTGTATAAAAGCGGCAAGATCCATCAGCCAAGAAATTTTGCACTTTTGGGTAGTCAATTTATTCACCCCGATCTAAACAATGATGTTTGGGTTGAAGTATCACCTAAGAATCGTAACACTACACCTGCGGTTGTGCAAGCATATGAGCATTATAAAACACTTGATGCATTGACCAAAACTTACTGATAAAAATATTTGGTATCGATAAGATACTAGTAAATACTTTTATACTAAGGAGAATTACATGGCAGGTTTTTTACGACACATAGGTAAACACGGAGATCGCAAAGTTGCAGTCATATTTCGTGAAGTCCCAGGCGAACCTCATATGTGCCTAGTCACATATACTGAATTATTGAATCAAAATATGCATGATCCAATGATGAAGTGTATTGAAAGTGATATTGGGCAAGCAAGCGAGAATTTAGCTGATGCGCTAAATCGTACACATACGAGAGATGGTAGACCTATTCTACAAGTTTTGCACGGTGAAGGTTTATTGAAGAAAGTCAACACCGAGCAAGTTGTAATGACACCTCAATCTAATACTAAAATCAAGTTGCATGAACTTAACAAGATTTTGGATGAGATGAAACAAGGTGAAGATGCAGTTAGAAAGTTAGCTGAAATGGACAAGAGCATGGGTATGCAAAGCCCAGGTGATGTTGTGCGTAAGATGCGCGGCCCACAACCCGGAGCACAGCCGGTAGTAGGCTCAGGTGATGCATTAGGTGATGCAGCATTAGCACAACAAAGATTGCAACAAGCAACAAAGATGGAAGCAGAAGCTAAAGGATTGTTAGCAGAAGCACAACGATTAACACAAGAGGCTCATGGATTGAATCCTGCATTAGCACCCAAAAAAGCTAAAGCAAAGAAAGCAGTTGCTGCGCCGGTTATAGAAACTCCTGCACCAAAGGTAAGAAAAACAAGAGCAAACGTTAGTGCATAATGAGCCCAGACTTCCTAAAAAAGTGGGAACATATCCTTGAAGATGTTGAGAAAAATAAAATACCCGTAGAGTTTATTAAGAAATTAATAATTAAGCTAGAAGGTAAACGTCAACAAACTATTAACATTGAAAAGTTTTTAAGTCAAGGGTTAGATCCAGATCAAATTGAAGAAGCTATCAGCAGAAAATTACATGAATTAGATGACCAAGTAACCAGTGTGGAATTCTTATTAAATGTACAAAGTATTGCCGATACTGTTCAACCCGAAACTGACAAACTTCTAAACAAATTATGAAACAATACTTAGAATTATTGCAAGATATTCTAAACAACGGAGAAACAAAAGATGATAGAACTGGCACTGGGACTATTAGTGTGTTTGGACGTAATCTGCGCTTTGATTTGCGTAGGGGCTTTCCAGCCGTCACTACTAAAAAACTTGCTTGGAAAGCGTGTGTAGGTGAACTACTCTGGTTCATTGAAGGCAGCGGAGATGAACGCAGATTAGCAGAACTTACACATGGTACACGTAATGGTGTTGTAACTATCTGGACCCCGAACGCATTAGCAAGTTACTGGCAACCTAAAGCAAAGTTTCAGGGTGACCTGGGTCGTGTATACGGTGTACAATGGAGACATTGGCAAACACCTATCGCACACGCACAAGAAACATTTAAAGATGAATTTGGTAATTACTTTAATAGGGGCGGATCAGTACATATTAAAGAAACAGATCAATTAAAAAATCTAATAGAGGGTATTAAGAAAGACCCTAACGGTCGTAGACATATACTCTCTGCATGGAATCCGGGAGAGTTAGACCAAATGGCATTGCCACCATGTCATGTATTATGCCAATTCTATGTCAACAAGAATCGTGAACTATCTTGCCATATGTACCAGCGTAGTGTGGATTGTTTTCTTGGGTTACCTTTTAACATTGCTAGCTATGCGTTACTCACTCATTTAATCGCACAAGTATGTGGGTTAGGTGTAGCTGAATTAGTTATCAGCACAGGTGATACACATATCTATACTAACCACGTTGAGCAAGTTAAAGAACAATTAAGCCGTGAACCATTAGCATTGCCCACATTGAAAATCAATCATACTATAAAAAACATAGATGATTTTATACCCGAAGATATTGCGTTAATTGATTATAACTGCTATACTGCTATTAAAGCAGATATGGCAGTATGATACTTGAACAAAAAACAATCGAATGCGTAGTATACACCATTAGTATGGGTGATGTAGAAGATCCTGATTTGTATGTTGCTGAACCAATATGGAAATGGCAACAAACTGAAATGGGTGCGTGGATTATGAAAAACAGTAGTCCCTCTCCAATGTGGAAAAGAACATTTGATCAAACATCATATGGTCATCTATATAAGATACATGCCTATCTAAAACCAAAAGATTATACTTACTGGAGTTTAAAGTACACATGAATATATTAGTAACAGGCGGTCTGGGCCTTATCGGACACAATGTAGTAACTAGACTACAAGACTTGGGTCATGCAGTATCAATAGTTGATAACAAAACCAACTATGGCATCATTCCTCAAGATGAGATTGATTACTTGATGCGTGAACGTGAAAAGAAAGTTATTAACGATAAGTTTATTAACACTCTTAGTTTTTTGTACACCAAAGATATTGTAAATGCAGATGATATAGATAGAATCTTTCGTATTGAAGAACCTGAGATTGTTATTCACATGGCTAGCTTTCCTAGACAAAAGGTAGTTAACAATAACCCTGCGATGGGCAGTCGTGTAATGAGTGAAGGCTTGCTTAACTTACTAGAAGCTAGCACAAAGTATGAAGTACGCAAGTTTATATACATTAGCAGTAGTATGGTGTACGGTGACTTTACTGACGATGTAACAGAAGATGCAGTATGCAAACCTCAAGGTCAGTATGGCATTATGAAACTAGCAGGTGAATGGCTAGTTAAAGATTATGCCCGCAAAGACAATATGGTTTATACAATCATTCGTCCAAGTGCAGTCTACGGACCATTAGATGTTGAAGATCGTGTTATCGCTAAATTTATGCTTGCTGCAATGCGAGGTGAAGTACTCAAAGTCAATGGTGCAAATGAAACACTAGATTTTACTTACGTTGATGACGCCGCAGATGGTATTGTTGCAGCCGCATTAAGCGACAATACAGATAACAAGACATATAACATCACAAAGAGCCATAGTCGTAGTTTGTTAGGTGCAGCTAACTTAGCAGTAAGTCTTGCAGGCAAGGGCACTATTGAAGTACGTGACAAGGATATAGACTTCCCTAGCAGAGGCGCATTGAATATTGATGCTGCACGTAGAGACTTTGGATACGATCCTAAAGTAGATGTAGAAGAAGGCTTTCAAAAGTATTATGAGTGGTTAAGTACTAGTAAATTTTGGGCAGCAAAGTATGATAGATAAAAGATTAGCATCAACCGAAGAAAAGGAAACTGCATTAATCGTAGCACAAAATTTGATAAAAACTAATGGGTTCAAGATGACTCATAATCAGTTGAAAGCCATTCATAATTTTATTGGTAAATTAAATAATAGTTCTACACGAAACAAGGTAAGTTTCTTTGAATGTCAAAAAATAATTAATTCCGCACAAACTTATTCAAAATGAAAATTTCTCATTTTGGTCTAGCAAGGCAGTATAAGAATCTCAAAGAAGAATTGCTTGATGCCACTGACCGTGCATTAAGCACAGGCCAACTTGTGGGCGGAATATACACCCGTTCCTTTGAAAGTTGGCTAGCAGTTAAGACTAAAGCAAAGTATGCTATAACTGTTCATAGTGGTAGTCAAGCATTAGAGATAATTGCTAGACAGAAATTATTATTACATACTGAAAATAATAAACATACTCCCACAATTAAAATACCCAACTTAACATACCCTGCAACACTTAATGCATTTTTGAATGCTGGATGGAATGTAGAAATAGTTGACACAGATAGATACGGTATCATAGATTGTAACCCTGACATTTATGTTTGTTTGGTGGGGTTATACGGTAGAAAACCTTGGGCTAATAGAATACACCCCGATACTTATTCCTGCATTGTAGACGGAGCACAACATTGGTTATGTGCTGACGGAGACATTGGTAGTGGAATGGCAATTAGTTTTGATCCTACAAAGAATTTACCAAGTTCAGGAAATGGCGGTGCTATCGTAACCAACAATGAAGCACTATATAGATTTTCTATGAACTACAAAGATAATGGTAAATCAACTGACTTCTCTTATCCCGGCACCAACACTAAAATGAGTGAACAAGATTGTGCCCAATTACTTGTAAGAACAAAATACATTGATGAATGGCAAGAACGTAGGCATGAGATTGCTAATTATTGGATTGAGTGTTTTAAAGATTTGCCATTGCGTTGTTTGACTGACACATTAGGACCTCATGCACATCAGAAATTTGTAATGTATTTGCCGGACAGAAACTCATTACATACACATTTATTAACAGATGGCATCGAATCAAAGGTTCATTACGAATATACATTAGGTGACTTACCAATGAGTAAGACACTAGTTAAACCAGATTTATTAAGCACTAGTGTAATGCTTAGTAGAGGGGTATTAAGTCTACCATTGTATCCTGAGTTGACGGATATAGAAGTAGAACTTATCGCAGAAAAAGTAGAAGATTATTTTAATAAATAAAGTTATGCAAAAAATATTTCCAATCAGAGTAGAAAAAGCCACAGTACCCGGATACAATTTTATTGAATGGAAAATTCATAATGTTTGTAATTACAATTGCGGATTCTGCGGCAATAGACATAAAGATGGAAGTCAACGTTGGTTGTCATTAGATGAATACAAGTCTTATATAGACAAATTATTTTTAATCAGTAACGACAAACCATTATGGATACAACTAACCGGAGGTGAACCTACGTTGTTCCCCGAATTATTAGAGTTAATGATATACATTAAATCTAAGGGTATAATGTTATCTATGGTTTCCAATGGTAGCAGGACATTACGCTGGTGGAAAGAATTACAAGAAGCTAAGGTATTGGATCAGCTATTAATTACATATCATAGTCATCAAACTAATAACTATCAACACGTTGTAGAAGTATTAAATGTGTTTAGTGACGATCCATTTGAAACTATATGTTTAATAACACATGAAATATCTTCCATAGATACTGCATTTGAAGCATATGATTATATACTAGAAAATACAGATTGTTTTATAATTATAAAAGCAATGATGATCGGAAGTTACGACATATACAGCATGTACACTCCTGAACAATATGAAAAGATTAAGGATGCTACCTTAAAGATTGGTAATAAACGAAAATTGCCTTTTAAATTTAAAACAACTTTGCCACCTGAATTAAGGTTAATACAGACCCTTAAGATTACTTACAATGACGATTCTAGTAAAATAGTAGATCCTCAAGACTTGATGAAAACTAAAGAAAATGTATTTAAGGGTTGGGATTGCGATATAGGTCAAACCACAATGCGTATAGACTATACAACGGTGTACAGAGGTGTATGTGAGCAGGGAGCATCGACTGAGTTATCAGATCCTAATTTGAATTTTACCAATGATTTTGTCAAATGTGAGAGCCGAGATTGCTTTTGTGGAACTGACATGGTTGCAACTAAAATATTACCTAAGGAATTGTATCCCCAATCATAAATAAGTGAATGTGGATATTATCATTTTTTCCTGATTTTGTAACTCATATTATCTTTGTTGTCGGAGTATTGGGGACTATCGCCGGATTTGTCCTTGGGTTCGTCCCCTTCATCGCCCCGTATAAACTTCCTATACAGATTATCAGTATTTTAGTATTAAGTTTTGGCTTATACTTAGAGGGCGGACTAGCCGACCAAGCAGTTTGGCAGCTTAAGGTCAAAGAAATGGAAGCTAAAGTTGCCAAAGCAGAGACTGAATCACAGAAAGTAACCACAGAAGTTGTTACTAAGATACTTACCAAGAAACAAGTAATCAAAGAAAAGGGTGATGACATAGTGCAATTTATTGACAGAGAAATTGTCAAATATAACAATATCTGCGAAATCCCAGAGATAGTTATCACTACTCACAACGCAGCAGCAAAGAATGACCCTACTTTGTTGAAGAAACAGATAGAAGTATCTACTGAGTTGCACAATCAATTGGCTAATCCGCCCATGATATTGGCCCCTAAGAAATGAAAAAACTACTACTATTATCGGTAATCTTTTTATCAGCCTGTAGTACAGTAGTTCCTGTGCAGCAGAAGTTCCCTGAATTGCCGGAACAACTGACACAAACCTGCAAACCCTTACAAACAATTGAGGGTAAAACTACAACATTAAGCAATTTAATGGAAGTTGTAGCAAAAAACTACGGCACAAGACACGAATGTGCGGCCCAATTAGAAGCAATACTAGAGTGGTATGCTAAACAAAAAAAGATTTTTGAAGAAGTCAATTCTGACTAATACCTAAATAGTGATAAATACACTATAAAAATGGAATAATAATATGGCAACACTAGAAGTTATTAATATTGGCGCACAACCTAACGACGGTGAAGGTGATCCGTTAAGAACGGCTTTTCAAAAGGTTAATAATAACTTTGCTTCAATGTGGGCCTCTAACTTTAACACATTAGAATCTATTACAGACGGAAATACTTCTCAGATAATTTTCACAACACCTGTGGTGTCATTTACACAAGCTGCATTTCAAATTAATTCAAACGACACAGGTGCTAATAGTCAGAACATTGTAATCAATGCAGCTATAAGCAATGACGGCGCAGGCGTCAAGTGGACCGGACATAGCACTACATTTAACGGTAGTCCAGTAACACGATATAATATGGATGTGGCTGCCGGCAATGTGAATTTATATGCTATTCCATTGGTAACAGGACAAGCTGTGCATT
>Ga0214919_10011967_pt1 | contig 10743 bp, 7 predicted proteins | sample LL1503_MetaG_FD_177994 | JGI IMG/M metagenome (GOLD analysis project Ga0214919, IMG submission 177994) | Freshwater microbial communities from Lake Lanier, Atlanta, Georgia, United States - LL-1503 | ecosystem: Environmental > Aquatic > Freshwater > Lake | place: USA: Georgia | collected 2015-03-15 | reverse complement strand
TGCGCGATCCAGTCGATCGAACGCACTTGAAGGTGGCGTTTCGAACTTGCCCCGGCTTGCATCCCTTAACGCATCGTTTTGTAGTCGGGTTAAGTTCCTTGCCGTTGGGGCAAACCTGATCGGTAATAATTTTCGCCTTAACACACCGGTTTGTAGTCGGGTTAAGTTCCTTGCCGTCAGGGCAAACCTTAGTAGTAATAATTTTGTCCTTAACGCACCTAAAGTCGGGGTTTCTAACTTTCCCGGGCGCGCATACATTCACGCACCGTTTTGTAAGTGGGTTAAACTCTTTGCCCGCGGGGCATTCGCGAACAATTTCTATATTTTCCGTAACAGCTAGAGGGGGCACAAAACTACTGTTGTCGATTGCCGCGGCAACCTTCATTTCGGGCGACACCTTGTCCGCAATCAAATGATTCTCAATATGCTTATTATGTTTTTCGAGCAGTCCGCTAGTCGTCAAAATGTCTTCATATTGTGCTAATAATTGTTCGGGAGTAGAACGTAGAAATACTCCCCCGTTCAACATATTCACACCAATGTTCATCACATTTTTATAAAATTCTTTAGACAATAAATGCTTAGACCGATGTAGAACAAACATAAGCGCAATTCCAAGACCATATGTATCAACACTATCAATAGATTTATCAATAAATCGGTTGTAAGAATCGTGGGTCGGTTCAAATTTAAGAACATTTCTAAACGCGTTGTTTGTACTCACCTCGGCAACTTTGTCTATTTTTGATGTATTCGCATTAAAATGGATCGCACTTGTAAAAAAATATCCGCAATTATCCGCAACCGACTCGGCGAATTCTCTATATGCCTTCTTACTCTTTCCTCTGGCCGACGCCGCCAACACATATTTGTCTTTATTCCAATAAACGGCTTCGAGCGGAAACGACCAATGATGTTTATCGCCTAGCCAGTTTGCCGATTTTTTCGCATCAGAAATACGTCTGGACTTCTTCTCCATAAACCCGAAATCAATAAAATTCGCGCGATTCGTTGCCCGGTCATAAACGATATTTTGTTGTTTTATGTCGTGATGCAGAACATCATTATCATGCAACACTTTCAGACCATAAAATAGCCGAACGGCTTCTAACCAAAATAGTTCAATCGCATCCACATTTTCCTTGGTTTTTGTCCAAGTCTGGACCTCTTCACCAAATATAGCAAGATCTTGCCCGCCGTACTTCATCACAAGCAATGAATAGTTGTCTATTTTCTCCGGTTCAAATCTCCCAGAGGGGCACTTACGTATAGACTGTATATTGTCCAATATTTTGGCTGGTTTACATTTGCTGGGTTTGCCTAAATAAAACTGCTGTTCCTTGTCGGCAGAATCAATAAGTGCAAATTCATTCAGTTCTTTTATTGCATTTACTGTGGTCATTAATTTGGATATTTCATTTATGGTTCGGCGTGTTTTTTCGCGGCACTTCATCGATGGTTTATGCGCACATCCAAACGTCCCTTCACCAATAACGGCGGGTTGCTTATCTATAGACGTCATCGTACAATGTATAATATATAATATATTGCAATATATTATTCATATTAATGACCGACTGCAGTTCGCTTCACAAAAGCCCCATTAACTAGCCGACTGCAGTTCGCTTCGGCATAGGAAATTGCTGCAATTCTGTATTGATTTGTTCCGATTTCCATACAAAATATCGATAAACCATCGTGTAAATAGCCATTACGCAAAAAATAAGCAGTATAATTACCGCAATATCAATCCAATTGCGGAATTGAATACTCCGATTACTATGGAAAATTTGGGATGTACTAATATGTGAAGTCATTGGATACAATAGACTGATACAATATATGGATAAAAAATGGGTAGTCCGTTTTCTCTATATGTCCAAGATTTCAATAATCTTGGACAATACATATAAAAAATAGAATATAGAATATGTTAATTACATTGATTGTCTATGTCCCTAACCTTCGTTAGCGCCTATTTAAATATTTATGGGAAGGCGGCTCCGTTAAATCGTACCAACGACTGGCGGTTTGAACATTTCAAAAAAATTGCCGTTACGGGTATCCAATTATGCGTCTTTGTAAGTGATGATGTGTATGATGATTTCATGGAAATCGCATTCCTATATCCGAATATTCACGTCATGCCGGCGGTAGTATGGTCAGAATTACCCATTGTTCAAGAATGTGAGAAACGCAATGGATTGAAATTGCCCGAAATACGCCATATGGAGAAGGATAGCTTGCAGTATTTGCAATTGCAAAATAGCAAAACCCATTTTGTCCAAGAAGCATTTCGTCGAAATCCGTGGAATTCCACTCATTTCGCATGGATTGATTTCAGTATTGCCCACATGTTTCGAGATTTACCCAAAAGCCAAGATAAATTGCGCAGTTTATCTCAACAATCATGGACAACTCCCATTTTCGCGATTCCAGGGTGTTGGTCGCCATGGGATGAAGCAAAGCATCCACATCATTTGAATCGAATTCATTGGCGTTTTTGCGGTAGCTTTTTTATTGGAGACCGCACATCAATGGAGAAGTTTGCCCAAGAGTTTCACACCCAGTTCTGTTATTATTTGGACACATATAAAACGATAACATGGGAAGTTAATATCTGGGCATGGATGGAATCGCGAACAAGCAATGAAATATGGAGCCCGATGTGGTACAAGGCCGACCATAATGATAGTATTATCGGGTTGCCGCCACTTTTTCACATAGGAGCATTGAACATTGATCGGGAATTTAGGATCGATTGTTCTAACCCAGTCAATTATAATCCTTCTTCTATAGGATATGTCCAAGATAGTTCGGATAGACATTGGATAAACATACGTTTTGTGAATTATAGTCTTACAGACCAAGGGTCTTATACATACTTGGACAATAGTCGAATTATAAAGACAAAAAATGCAGTGTGCGAGTTATTCTTCGACGAAAACGGGGATATCGTAGAATCTGAAAATGTGAAGGAGATGTCGGAAACCAGCATCCACCTGCCTATTTCTGTCGGAGGACATTTCGCAGAAGGTTTAGAAGATATTCGATTGTATAACGTCCAGGATAGAATGCGGTTTATCGCAAGTACGAATAATTATTCGGCAAAAGGGCGTATTCAAATGGTGGTCGGCGACTATTTGCCGGAATTGGGGGAATATCGCGGGTGCACGATCATTGAATCGCCGAATTTAGCAAGCAAACACGAGAAAAATTGGACGCCGTTTGTGCGAAATGACCAAGAATGGTTCATATACAAATGGTGTCCAATGGAATTGGGTAAAATCGATGTACAATCAAATGGGAAATCGCAATTAGTTATTCAGGAACGTATTGAGACTTCGCACATTCCTTGGTTTTCTCAATTTCGCGGATCGACGCCATTACATGCATGCGAAAAAGGATGGGTGTGCATTGTCCATTTTAGCGAAGAGGGTCATCCACGAAAATATTATCATTGTTTAGTTTGGTTGGATAAGATAACTATGACCCCCATTCAATATTCCGATCCATTTTATTTTAAAAACCGCAGCGTTGAGTTTTGTATTGGTATGAAAGTCCAAGACGAGGCAACTGACCAATTTGTGTTTTGGATATCACAGATGGACCGAGATCCAGTTATGGTGATAGGCAGTCCATCGCATGTTCATCGCATTGAATAAAAGTGTACGGATATTATAATATAATCATGAATAGCGATAGTAAAATCGGCGTGACTGATATTGACTATAACGACGGTAAAATACAACTTTGCATTATTACACTCGCATCGCAAGTGCAAACTGCAGATAAAACCTATTTCGTCCAATATAATGCTACTACAAGACAGTACAATAGTAGTGAAGCAATTAATGCCGATATTCAAGATACCCCGCTGACTGGATTCAACTATAAAAATAATGCAGGCACATGGACAAAATCTGAGTAACTATGCGCACGGAATATTTGATGACCTATTGGGGCAACAAATATTCGATGTAAAAAAAACAGGTGGAATTATCAATAGGCAATTCGAAAGGTGCAAAAGGTTTAACAATGAACCGTGGTATGTAGAACAGTGGAAGAATAAACCGTGTCTATCTGTTTGCGATCAAACGATCGTAGAAAATCCACCGTTTTATTTAGCCAAATGCCCATTTGCTCGTCTGCATTTGCCTTTGAATATTCCACATTCACGTCAGCATTCACATCCAATCGCAAAATCTTCGCATTTGTATTGTCCAACCAGGCAGTATGATATTCATGGCACTTCTTCAAATAATCCAGCGCAATTCCATTTTCTCCGGCGCGCGAACGTTTTTCCACGCGTTGAAAGCACACATCTGGCCGTGCATCTACATAAATCATACCATTTAACGTGAAATCGCCTTCGTATTCCGAAAAGTATCGCTCGTAAATCTCATACATCACGCTGTCGATCAAACCATCTGCATGCAACATCTTCGCGAAGATGTGCTTGTCGGCTTCCAACGATCGTTCGCAAATAATACCCTTGCATCGCGGATTCTCGCGCATAATACGCTTCAGCTCATGGAGTCGAGTGGTATAAGCCATGATTTGAAACGCGAATGCATATCGTGCGGGGTTTTCGTAAAACTTTGCTAGAATTGTATTCCCATTTTCGTCACGTATTTGATCCCAAATATGTACCGGCTCCTTTAGAAAGAGCCATCCGGACTGTTCGCCTAAATGAGATTCCAGGTTTTCGAGCAAGGTTGATTTCCCTGCACCGATATTCCCCTCCAAAGAAATCAGAATCGGACGTGATGTAGAAGACATTACTGTTAATATAAAAAGGATTGTTATTATATTATTTTATAAAAACAGTCTAAATCAATTTTATAGAATATGTGGGGCCTATATACAATTTAATTATGTGATCGGTTGCCGGTCTAAGACCGTTTCCTATTCGCAGACGTCTTTCTGCGGCGATCCTTTCCGGTACGTCTCTTTTTTTGCGTCTTGCGGCTTATTTTTTCGCGAACTTCACTGACTGTTTCACTAACATATGTTTCGCCTGACTTATACACCTTTTTCGCATCCTTCAATGCGTCCTTGAACATATACGACGGATTGGTCGCACGATTCTTTTTAAAAACGGCCGATACGGTATCAGTCCACTTGCTCATATTATATTATACGTTAAGAAAATATATAGATAATATAGAAAGGTCCAAGAATATGGAACGCAATTTACATGATAAGTCTATGTGCGCAGCAACTATGTTAAATGAAGACTCGCCCGCTTCAGCACCGGAATCGAAAGAGGTTATATCGCCGAGTTTGAACAAACTACACAACGTCGCGCATTTTGTTGGATATGCATTATTGACGTTCATCGCAATCGGCTATGTATGGGGTACGTCAAATTCAACCACGTCTATACTGCGAAACATATTTTTTATATTGGGATCATCCAGTTTAGCCTATGTGAATTTTACAGGGATCACACACCTGATAGACTATACAACTACGATGAACCGAATTGTAGCCACTGGACATATATCGATTATATTGTATGCATTAATTACAATAGTACAAGTGGTAATTGAATACGATTTCGCAGGTCATACTCTAACATTGCCGAAATCCATGTTTGGTATGCCTTATATTCCAAAATATCCAGTTGATGGAATCTTATTATTATTTGCCCACGCGTTTTTATTATACAGTGCATTGTTTTCACCAAATGGTGCATATCTATTACCAGGGGCAGCAATTGCGATATCGTCCATGTTATATAATATATATTTTGAAGTGCATAAAAAAAATAAAGGGATCATGATAATCGCACTGTCTTTGGTTGCTGTCGGATATTTCGCGAATTTTATGTAAGCGCATTACCGAAAGAATCCGGTAATCGTTTGCATGCCCGTTCGCTTATGTTCGATTTTCGTCAAAATCTTATCGAATAATAGGGTCTTTATTTTCGCGGAACAATATTTTTCCTTTTTTTTCATAAAAGTTTCCATGTCTGGGTTTTCGCCCTCCAGTTTTACTAAATCGCGCTTGTACATCTTAATCGCCGCGGTTTTTCGCTGATGTTCCCATATGGGTTCCAACGCCAACCCGAACAATTGTTGCAGTGGTTTCATCAATTGATTTGTAATGTAATGTGTATAGTCGATTTGCAATCCACGCTCTAAAATAAACTCGGGGGTTTCGATTTTGTCGCCCATTAACGCCTTTTTTTCGTTATTCACAACAAAGACGAATTTCATTCGATCGCCCGGCTTGGGTCGATTTCCAGGGTCTCGCTTCCCGATTCGTTCTGCTAAAACCCAATGCCCAATTTGCATTGGATTTTTGTAATCACTTCGCAAGGCCTTTGTAATAGCCAGTTTTTCCATGGGCACAGTTCCACTCACGAGAGTTTCTAAAGATTGGTTTAAGAATTCAATGGCTTTTTGTATGTTGTTCTCCTTCATCAATATATTCAAAATACCGCCATATGTATCTTTCAAATAATCGCAAGAGTCACGCCGTTTCAAAGATAAACCCATATATTTCATTTTGCCCTTATTCGCATCTTCTTCGTATAACATGCCCACATAACGCTTCTTCGATAATAAGATAAACGGCATGAGGGTTTTCTCATATGTTAGGCACTGTGGCGATTTCAAGAACTGCGTGCATAGACCAGCCACATCTTGTGCAATTTCAATAGTCATCTCGAGCGCGGGTTTGCCTCTTATTTTGGCCCCGCTCACCGGGTCCTCCAAATTGAACGTGAAGAAGACAGAGTCCGTATCCCCATATACATATTCCGCGTTGCATTTGACTGTTCCGTGCGTCTTAGTCTCATACAACCGGTTCCCATAGACCTCTTCGACAATTCGTTTCGCATAGGTAATCATCATACGTCCAGTTGCGGTGGTAGATGCGGCAACGTCTTGTTCATAAAACGTTGAGGTTCGCGCACCGCATTGTCCATATAGCGAGTTCGCCGTCACCTTATACCCGAGCTGCCGCTTATCTAATATATTTTGCATAAATGGATCCGGCTCGGATTTGATTTTCTGGCGCGTATCCTTTCGCGCTTTCAATAACTCTTCTAAAATAGACGGCATAATGGATTTTTGATCGTCGGGCAGTTGCGCCCATCTGCATATTTTCTTACCGGATACCGCCTTTTCGGCACGTGAAGTCGGCGTTTTGCGAAACGTGCGATAAGTATCGAATTCAATATCTATATACTGATAGCCGGGTAAATTATCGTAAATATAATTCCCCTTCGCATCCTTTTCACCCGTTTCATTTACCAGCGACCCGGTCAAATCGTATTCCTTTGTCCAAACTTTACTGTCGTGACTATAATTTTGACTAATCATGGACGACGGATACAATGACGCATAATCGACACAAGCCACTGGATTGTCCATATACATTGAACATTTGGGCGGCAACACGATGGCGCCTTCATACCCGTCGGAAGAACCCGACTTCTCCAAATCGGGCATTAACGTGTTCTTTTCTCTACACTTTTTTGCGACATAACTGGTGAGTTTTATGCCCTGACCACGAAATACGAGGAATGAAATCGGGACACTGCAAATACGAGACATCTCGACATAGCCCGTGATCACGTCGATTTTCGACATTAAATGATGGACGAGGTTGCAATCCTGAATACAATATTTCGCAACTATTGCTCGGTCGGCATTTGACCCTTTCGCCAATCGGAAAATATCTTGAGGTGTAACATCGTCTTTCGCCATTCCCCATTTAATGCTTTTCGACGTATCATCGCGCATTTCGATGCCGCCAATAACAATCACATTATAGTTGGTAGTGACCTCCTTTCCTTTTATCGTTTCACATACTTCGCGACTATGATCAATATCCAATACGCGAAACTTCTTGCCTCCCTTGTAATAATCCGACGTAAAACCGCTCAATTCAATATGAATGAAATCGCCCACATGAAGCCCCGCCAAATTTTTACTAAAGAGTTCGGTTACTTCGCCATGTATTGGATGCGTCGCATGGGCAACTCGTTTTACATCATCGCTAATATATTGCCCGGCAACATCGTCTAATTTATATGAAGTTAAATTGAAATCTCGACGGAAATAGGTATACATGTCTATTTGCAGGCGACCCGTCGTCTTATAGAAACGTAAATCGTATTCACCCGTAGCCAACACGATCTTGGTGTTCTCAATGGACAACTCCGCATCATCTGACCCCGCCCCTTTCGCGCAGATTTCACCCTCTTTTCGCGACAATTTTAAGAATTCGCGCTCACAATGATTTTCTTGGGCTCTGCGAAACATGAATTCATAATCAAACCCGAAGATATTGTAACCAATAATGATATCGGGATCTTCTTTCTGTATCAAGTTTCGCCATTGAATTAACAAATCGTGCTCTGTCTGTGCAGTTTCGATGACCGCACCTTCAACGCCATCGCATCCACCGAGTACCAAACAATGATTCAAATAGGGTTCGGGCTCCCCATATCGTAGAAACGTCGAACCGATGAATGTGACCTGGTCGCCTTCCAATCGCGGGAACATCATAGTAAGTACTTCGTTCGTATGTTGTATTTGTACATCGCGTTCATATTTGTCTGAGAGCAAAATATCGACCAACACCAGTTTCTCCTCCGTCTTGCTCAATTTCTTAGTAACTGTCTTGTGTTTTGTCCAAATTGGCGCGGATTCTACTTCGGTTGGGGGCGCCGCATCGTCGTCGTCTGCAGCTCCGCCTTCTGCGTCATCTCCGCCGCCCATTTGTTGTTTTATCTGTTCAAATATTTCGGCCAAATCCAATAAATGCGCATTGTCTTCTTCTTCATTTACCAATTTCGCGGTTTTTATCGGTGTTTCAAGCAGAACCTGAATGAGCTGAAGGACTTTTGCCTTTGATGGAGGATTTTTCGGATACACTACATCAATATTGTCGAAATTATCCATACCGAATGCCGTTAAAATTGACCGTTTTAGCAAAATAGATCCTTTGGCCGAATCCAATTTCTGGGAGGACACTTTTATGCGCATAAACACATCCACAATATTCATAGCCAAACGCTTGTATGTCTTGATGGGCAATGGGAAATCGCCATGGCTACTGCTCGCCTCAATATCAAAACTGCATATTTTGTAAGGAACGCGTGTCTCCTTTTCGGGCATTGATTTGATATGACGCAGGTCGCAAATGAATTCGTAAGTGCATGTCGTGGTTTTCTGTTCAGGAGTCCGCGCACCCGTTGTATTCACAAAAATCCACCCAGATGGACTGATATTGTGAATATGGAAATATCGGAGAAGGGGAGGGATCGTACTTTCATACAATTCTAGCGTGATGTTTTTGAACATTAGTGGAGTAAGTCGGCGATAGTCGCGCGAATCCTTTCTCTCTTCCTCCGTCAAATAGGTGTACCAAAGCCCACGTACCTTGTTCATTGACGCTGTGTTCTTAAACGTGATTTTCGCAAATTGATTCTTCTTTCCGCCACTGAATCCGTATAATTTATGATGATTTACGATTTCAATGGACAGCACAGATTCGCCGTGGTATTTTCCCACACGAGAACGTAAATCGTGCAAAAGTTCGACCGCGTCTTCGCGTGTCCAGTCGTCGCCAATGCGCAAATAGAAGAATGGGCTGTAATTATCCACGTAAATACACCCCGTCTCCCCCTTTTCATTAATCCCAAACATTTGGATCACGAAATGGCTCGACTCGGGCGGTTTATACCGTTGCGGCGCATCGTTGCTACCGGTACTGGACCCATCTGAAGAAGAATCCGGTTTTTGGTCGTAAATATGGAAATCGAGAAGCCGAAATGAACGACCTACGATCTGGCGCTTGATTTTTACGCTTTTCTTCAGTGAAGATTCCATATTATGGTTGGTTCGTAAAGTTTATTAGGTTTTTGATATAATTGTTGTTCTCTATATGCGCGGTATCATAAATTCAATTTTGTTGGGTACATGTTGTGCGGTGTGAAGACCCCCAACCGGCTAAAATATCCGACCATATAATATAGTTCTTTGTGCAAAAATGGAACTAATTGGATTTTTAATTCTGATCGCGCTGTCGTTTTTATGCACTCCCGGCGTATTATTCAAAGTATCGGTACGAGAAAGTAAAATGGCCGTAGCATTTGTACATGCCATGTTATTTAGCGCATTGTATTTCACATATGATTTTATTGCGAATCGTTACACAGAGGGATTTACCCAAAACGGCGATCCCGATTATGTGTATAAAAAAGAGTTCGACAAATGTATTACGGTGAATTCGCCACCCTTTATTGGTTCAGCATCAGATACAATCAATTATTGCCTAAATCGCATATCAAGTCGTTTCGTAAAATGACGTAATACGTAATTGTCGCAGGGGGGCTTGCAAAGACACCTCCCTAACTGGCCGACTGCAAGCGGCATAGGAATTGCTCAACGAAACCACGAAAACAGACCGCGACGTGTTTTCCTCCGCAAGTTTCGCTTTTTCCGTTGTGTGTTTTTGCGACCCCCACCGCGCCACTTAGGTTTTTCATCGGACTTTGCACCACATTTGCTCATATACCACTTGTACATGGGTTCGGCACGTCGCTCTCCTTGATAATATTCGATATGGTTATCGCATATTCTAAATAATGTTGGAAACCCGCCATTTAAGGCGACCTTTTCATTATTATGCATTACGTGGGATTCATTAAACGCAGACAGCATGGATTCCAGCGTCTTCCCTTCCGATTTTGTCTTATCGGTTTCGCCGATTTCGACAAAT
>Ga0214919_10011966_pt1 | contig 10744 bp, 11 predicted proteins | sample LL1503_MetaG_FD_177994 | JGI IMG/M metagenome (GOLD analysis project Ga0214919, IMG submission 177994) | Freshwater microbial communities from Lake Lanier, Atlanta, Georgia, United States - LL-1503 | ecosystem: Environmental > Aquatic > Freshwater > Lake | place: USA: Georgia | collected... | reverse complement strand
CCATCATCCCGTAAATCACGAAAGGCAAACTGGGTGGAATGATCGGTCCCAACGTGGCTGAGGCGGCAGTCACGCCGACGGCGAATTCAGGGTCATAGCCGTGGTCTGTCATGGCCTTGATTTCTATCGTTCCTAAGCCTGCGGCATCTGCAATCGCTGTGCCACTCATGCCTGCGAACACCACCGAGCCGACCACGTTCACATGACCCAATCCGCCTTTGAGCCAACCGACCAATGACAAGGCATAACCGTAAATGCGGTGTGTGATGCCCGAGGTGTTCATCAAATTGCCCGCCAAAATGAAAAACGGCACAGCCAACAAAGGGAAGCTGTCAATGCCCGACACCATGCGGTGAATCACCACGAAAGGGGGTGAGCTGGGGTTGAGCCAGAGATAAATCAAGGAGGCGGCTGCCATCGCCATGGCAACAGGTAAACCGCCACTGAGCAAAACGAGAAAAATGATTTTCAACATGGTCGGTTCAAGTGTGGTCTGGGCGTTCAAGCACGCTATAGCCTTGGCGAAGGTGTTGGCGCATGACCCACACGCTGCGCCCTGTCATCAGCACAAATGCCAACAACACGACGCCGTACACCAAGTTCATGGGCAGGTTGACGATGGTCATTTGGTAGCTGCCCATTTTTTGCATCAGCTCCCAGGTGAGCCAACTGGCGCAACCTAAAAAAGCTATTCGCAGTGCGTCAACCAACAACGACAGTAGGCGGCCAACACCTGTTGGTAAAAAACGGAAAAAGAAATCCACCTGAATATGGTTGTTCTTCGCCACACCAATGGCCGCGCCAATGAACACCGTGGCGATCAACAAATAACGCGCAATTTCTTCAGTCCATGCAGCCGAGTCGTTGAACACATAGCGCGTGATGAATTGGTAGAAGACGGTCAACCCCAACAACCAAAAAAACACCAACGCCAACCAAGCCTCTGGCATCACGCCGCTCAAGTCAACCGTTTCATCGGCCTCGCCAAATGCGCTGGCCAGTTTGTCAGCGTCTTGGCTCATTTGGCCGCCTGTACACGGTCGTAATCGGCACGCTGCAAATTCATGCTCTCGACAGGTTTATTTTTGAGCACCGCATCTTGGAAACTCTTGCGATTGACCTCCACCACGGTCAAGCCTTTTTTCTTGAAGAAATCAATCAGCTCGGCTTCGCGTTTTTTGATTTTTGCCGAGGCGCGGGCGGCCGCCTCTTGCATGACCTCGCCAAACATTTTTTGCTCGGCAGGTGACAAGCTGTTCCAAACGTGAGGCGCAACCATGGTGATCAAGCCATCGACGATGTGTCCGGTCAGCATGATGGACTTTTGCACCTCAAAAAACTTTTTGGCTTCGATCGTGGTGAGTGGGTTTTCTTGGGCGTCCACTGTGCCATTTTGCAAAGCCAAATACACCTCGGCGAACGCGATGGGTGTGGGGTTGGCGCCGCATGCTTGCCACGTGGCGGTATAAGCCGGTGCATCTGGCACACGGATTTTCAGCCCTTTGATGTCTGCGCATTGATTGAAGGTTTTGTTGGCAGTGGTGTGGCGTGCGCCGTAGTAGGTGTAGGCCGTGACCTGTATGCCGGTCTTTTGCCGAAACTCGTTGACCATTTCTTGAAACAAACTGCTTTTCGAATAGGCCAGCAAGTGGTCGCCATCTCTGAAGATGAATGGGTAGTATGCGATGCCAAAGCGTGGGTAGGTGCGCGCTGCAAACGACGGACCACTGATGATGATGTCCACCGAGCCCAGCGTGAGACCTTGGTTGAGATCGGTTTCTTTGCCCAAACTGGAGGCGGGAAACACTTGGATATCAAATTTTCCTTTGGACCGTTTTTTGATTTCCTCTGCCGCCCATACCGATTCTGTGTGGTAAGGCTCGGAAGATTCATACACATGGGCCCATTTCAATTTTTGCTGGGCATGGCTTGCCAACGGAAGCAAGGTGGCGCCGATGGCTGCTGCGAACAAAAACAGTCGTTTGCCAATGGAAGAGAGCTGCATAGAAGAAACTTTCGTGTCAGAAAAAATGCTTCCTCAGACCATACAACCGTGACAAGCCGGTTGTCCTAGATAGAAACCCTAGATTGCGGTCGTTCACGCGCTGCGAAGTCAATCCATGTGACGCTTGATTTGGCGAGGCGCATGAGGGTATTTAGCGATGGGTTTGGCAAGTTCACTGCGTAAGATGTTCTGACACTTTCTAGGAGATACGCATGAACCGTTTCATTTCTCGCCTGATGCTGGCTGTGCTGCTCGGCTTGGTGCCTGCGCTTTACGCCCACGCTGACTCTTGCGAATACATCAGCGCCGATGAAGCTCAGAATGCCGAGCAAATGCGCCAAGTCGCGCAAACCACCAACGATTTCGATACCTTGGAAAAAATCTTTTCGCCTGATTTGATTTACGTGCATTCAAGTTCAGTGGTGGACAGCAAGCAGTCGTACATCGAGTCCATGCGTTCAGGTGCCGTGGTTTACAAAGTGATGCGTCACAGTGATGTGGTGGTTCGCACGTTTGGATGCATTGCCATCTTGACGGGTAACGGCAATTACGATGTGCGTGTCAACGGCAAGGACATGAACGTGGTGTTGCGTTTCCACAGTGTTTGGAAAAAAACCGACGGCGAATTGAAATACGTGTCTTGGCAGTCCACCCGCATTCCCTGAGATCTGATGCCTTTTTTGCACAAGCCGGTCTGGTCCGGTTCGGATGCGGCTGCGCAGGCGTTGCTTCGTCAGCAGCAGGACAAGGTGGTCTTCACCGGCTTGGCCGAACCGATTGCGCCACATGAATTGATGCAAGCCTATGCCACGCAAGATGCGTTGGTAGCGCGGCTTGCCAGTCAACGCCGTACCCATGTCAGCGGCTACAAAATCGCCATCACCACGCCGGTGATGCGCGAATTTGTTGGCTTTGATGACGCCATCTCGGGTTGTGTCTTGGCCGATACCGTGTTCCAAACAGGTCACACCGTCAACGCCGATGCGTTTCAAAACCTGATCATTGAATTTGAGTTGGCGTTGCAGTTTGCTTGTGATCTGCCTCTGACAGACATGGCATGGACAGCCGACAGCATTGTGGAATGCGTGGCGTGCGCCTACCCTTGTTTGGAAATTGCTGACGACAGGCATGCGGTCTACGCCCATTTGAAACAGCACTTTTTCAGCTTGGTGGCAGAAAACGCTTGGAACCACGGCGTGGTGCTGGGTGATCGAATCGACAAATCGAGATTCGCGCAACTTTGGCAGACCACGGGAACCGCGTTTGTGAACGGGCAATCGATAGGCAGTGGCCACAGCCGCGATGTGATGGGCCATCCTTTGCAGGCCTTGGCATGGATTGCGAACCACATGGCAAGTCGGGGTCATGCCTTCAAAGCGGGGCAGTGGGTGACGACTGGCAGTTGGTTGGCGTCTTACTTTCCCAAGCCCGGGCAAGCGTTGCGTTTTGAATTGGTCGACGGCGCGCAGGTGTGCGTCAATATTCATTGAATTTTTGAAGGAGTGAACGACATGGGCAAACCAGTGATTGGTTTTATTGGCGTAGGTTTGATGGGCGCTGGCATGGCCAAAAACATCGTGACCAAAGGCTTTCCGTTGGTCATCATGGGGCACAAAAACCGTGAACCTGTTGAGCGACTCAAAGCCTTAGGCGCCAGTGAAGCGCAATCTGCCAAAGCGTTGGCTGCCCAATGTGACATCGTGCATTTGTGCGTGACCGGTTCACCCCAAGTGGAAGCCTTGATGAACGGACCAGAAGGCTTGCTGGCGAGTGGAAAAAAAGGATTGATCATCATCGATTGCTCGACCTCTAACCCAGTGTCGACGAAACACATGGCGGCGTTGGCCGACAGCCACGGCATGCATTTCATTGACGCGCCGTTGAGCCGCACGCCCGTTGAGGCGGAGGCCGGCACATTGGATGCAATGGTGGGTGCACCCGACGCGGTGTTTGCCACGGTCAAGCCGGTGATTGAATGCTGGGCTGGCAACATCGTCCATTTGGGACCGGTGGGTTTGGGACACACCATGAAACTGATCAACAACTTCATTGCCATGGGCTATGCCGCGTTGTTTTCAGAAGCCTTGTCCATTGCGCGCAAGGCTGGTTTGAGCCAAGACCAATTCCATGCCGTGATCGGATCGGGGCGCATGCGCAGTCCGTTTTACGACACGTTCATGAAATGGACCATGAATGGCGATGAAAACGCCCATAAATTCACCATCACCAACGCCCACAAAGACATGCGTTACCTCAGCAGTTTGGCCAATGACATTGGCGCGTTACACCCGATCCAAGCCATGGTGAAAAATTCGTTTGCCAGCATGGAAGCACAAGGGTACGCGCAAAAGTATGTTCCGATGTTGGCCGATTTCGTGGCCACGCAAAACGGACTGCCGCCCTCGCATCCTTTTTGAAAGTGGGCTGGCATGAACCCGTTGTTTGATTTGAGCGGCAAGGTGGCCATCGTCACGGGTGGCAACGGCGGTATCGGTTTGGGCATGGCGCAAGGGTTGGCCGATGCGGGCGCCACCGTGGTGATTGCGGGGCGCAACGAAAGCAAAAACCAAAATGCAGTGAACGCCATTTTGCAAAAGGGTGGCAAAGCTTCTGCCGTGGTGGTCGATGTACAGCAACAAGCCGAGTGTGAGCAAATGGTGCAGCGCAGTTTGCAAGCCCATGGGCGCATTGATGTTTTGGTCAACAACGCAGGCATGAACATACGCAAGCCACCTCAAGCCTACGCATTGGCAGAATGGAACCAAGTGTTGCAGACCAACTTGACCAGCGCGTTCGTCTGTTCTCAAGCGGTGTATCCGGTCTTTGAACATCAGGGCGCAGGAAAGATCATCAACATCGGTTCAATGATGTCGTTGTTTGGCGCATCATTTGCGACCCCCTATGCTGCTTCTAAAGGGGGCTTGGTGCAAATGACCAAGGCCATGGCTTGTGCGTGGGCCGCCCAACACATTCAAGTCAACGCCATCTTGCCGGGTTGGATCGACACCGATTTAACGCGTCAGGCCCGCATCGATGTCGATGGCCTTCACCAACGGGTGTTGGACAGAACACCCGCCAAGCGCTGGGGCATGCCGGATGACTTCGCTGGCATTGCGGTGTTTTTGGCGAGTCCGGCATCGGACTTCATCACGGGCGCAGCGATCGCAGTGGATGGCGGGTATTCGGTGCAAGGCTGAGGTCTTGGCTGTGCCAAGTCACTCAAGCTTGGCAGGTTGCCACCGATTGATAACATCCGCTGGTCGTTTCGATGTGGTTCAAGATGTTCAATGATGCCAACCCAACCGTTTTGCTGATGCGTCTCAAGCGCAATTGGCGGTGCACCATGCTGTGCTTGCTGGTTGCATCCGCTGTCAATGGCGCTCACGCGCAGGGTACGCCTGCGCCAGCCCCTGCCTCAGCCATTTGCAAAGCGGTGGATTTCCGTGCAATTGCGTATTCCATTAACGACGAACAAACGCGTGAAAAACGTGCGCTGGATTGGCTCAACCGGTACGGCAAGGATTGTCCTTTTGGCGAAATTGAATTGATTCGCAGCAATGTGGCGGTGTGGTTAGGCACATCCAACACCGAAAAAGTTCACCAAACGGTCAAAGAGTTGTACCTCAGCAAAAAACCTTTGCCTTCGCAACTTCAGGTCAGCAAAAACACCAACACAGCCCCCATGATTCAGCCCTCTGGCAGCCTCAACAGCGAGGCCAAGCCAGAGGCAAAACCTGACGCAAAAAATGCAGCTGATACCGTTTCGACTGCGCCGAAAAAAATCAAAAAACTTCCCAATAAGGTCGATGACAAAACCGCAGCCAGCAAAGAATTTGCGTTGCGTGAAAGCGAAATCGCGCAATGTTTGCCCAACGAATTGGTCACTTGGAACGATGGCGACAAAGACGGCAAGATGCTCAGCCCCAAGATGTTGTATGTGTATGACCACCAAGGTGCACCTTCCTATGTCAGCGAAGATGCGGTATTTGCCGTGTTGCAACAAGCGGCAACTGCTTGGGACCAGTGTGGCGGTCAAAACGCGGTGATGCTCAAGCGTGATCTGCTCAGCAACAACGACAGCACCAAAATTTCAGTGCTGTGGAATGACAAAGACAAATTAGGCACGATTGGGCTTGCCAACATCACATTGAAAACACTGACCTTGAGTCCAGACGCCTTCAAAAATTTGAAAAAAGCCAACCCCAATCGCAATTTGATGGAGACCTTGCAGATGGTGGTGTCACACGAAGTGGGGCATTTTCAAGGCTTGATTGCCCATTCGAAGCGCTGTGTGGATGTGCTGTCTTACTACACGAACGATGCTGGCGAAAAATGCACGATCCGAGGCAACGGTGTCATGCCACAAAACTTTGAATACCGTTCGTTGCTGCCCACGGCATGCGACATTCAGCGCTGTAGGATAGCCAATGGCTTAGGATCATCACCATGAACACACACATCATCATCAGCGGTTTGTTACTCTCGATTTGGACAGGCCTTGCGTTCGCAGACAACCCTGTCGACACCTTGCCCTCTGGCGTCAAAATCGAGCACTTGAAACCGGGTACGGGTGCCAGTCCCACAGCGGCAGACACCGTGGTGGCGCATTACCGCGGCACGTTGCCAGACGGAAAAGAATTTGACAGCAGTTACAAGCGTGGCGAGCCGATCGCCTTTCCTTTGTCGCGCGTCATCCCATGCTGGACCGAGGGGATGCAAAAAATCAAAATAGGTGGCAAAGCCCGCCTGACTTGTCCCCCTGAAACAGCTTATGGCGCAGATGGCATACGCGGTGTGATTCCACCCAAAGCCACATTGACGTTCGACGTTGAATTGGTCGGCATCAAGAAAAATTAGCCTGGTTTGCGGGGTTGGTAGTTACCCTTGGGTTGGAGGTGTTGCCAAGCAATTTCGCTTGCCTGCATGATTTCGTGTGCTAAGGTCTTTGCTTGGTGAACACATAGCAAGGTGCAGAGCATGAACCATTCCACATCAATGACCGCTGATGGCGCGGCGTTTGAAAAAGCCACGTTCGACAAAGTGGCTGGCAAGTTGATTCCTTTTTTATTCATCTGCTACATCGTTGCTTTCTTAGACCGTGTCAATGTCGGTTTTGCCAAACTGCAAATGGCCAATGACTTGCATTTTTCAGATGCCATTTATGGTTTTGGTGCAGGTATCTTCTTCATTGGTTATTTCATCTTCGAAATACCCAGCAATGTGATTTTGGAAAAAGTCGGTGCCAGACGTTGGATCGCTCGCATCATGATCACTTGGGGCATCGTGTCGTCGGCTTTCATGTTCACTGATGACATCTATTGGGGCTCACTGGCCACCATGTTCAACTGCACTGACGCTGAATTCACGTTTTATGTGTTGCGTTTTTTGCTAGGTGCTTGTGAGGCAGGTTTTTTTCCCGGCATCATTTTGTATTTGACCTACTGGTTCCCGGGTTCGCGCCGCACCAAAGTCATCGCCTTGTTCATGACCGCGATTGCCATCTCTAACGTCATCGGCGCGCCTGTGTCCGGCGCGATCATGCAGTACATGCAAGGCATTGGCGGATTGCGCGGCTGGGAATGGTTGTTCTTGCTTGAAGGCATTCCCTCCGTGGTGGTCGGCTTCTTGGTGTTTGTGTTTTTACCGGATGGTCCGCGCAAAGCGGATTGGTTGAATGACCGGGAAAAAGATTTCATCGTTGCACAAGTGGCCTTGGATGACGCAGGCAAAGATGAGTTAGGCAAAGGCCACCGATTGATGGATGCGTTCACCGACTTTCGGGTCTGGGCACTGGCCTTGGTGTATTTCTCTGGCGTGGTGTGTTTTTATGCCATCAATTTCTGGATGCCAACCATCATTCAAGAACTGGGCATCGACAAAAAAGATTTCTTCAAAGTGGGTTTGCTCAGCATGATTCCTTGGGGCATTTCGGCGGTGGTGATGGTGCTGTGGGGCGCACATTCCGACAAGACCGGTGAGCGCCGTTGGCACGTGGCGGGCTCTTTGTTGTTGACAGTGACGGGACTGATTGGCTTGACCTTGGTGGGTCATGCACCGATTCCGTCACTGATCGTGTTGACCTTGGTGGCTTGCGGTACCTTGTCATTCGTTGCCACCTTTTGGTCTTTGCCGACGGCATTTTTATCGGGCACAGCGGCAGCAGCCGGAATTGCTTTCGTTAACTCGGTCGGCAATTTGGGTGGGCATTTCGGTCCAGATTTGATCGGCCGTGTCAGGACCATCTCGGGTGGCGCGAATGAAGCCGCGTTTTGGGCATTGGCCGCCGTGGCGTTGCTAGGCGCCATCATCACTTTGGTGTTGCCCAACACCCAGAAAAAAATCTCATCTTCTTGATTGAACAACGCCTCGAAAAACCATGACGAAGAGCCCAACCGTGTCTTTGCGGGGTATCTCTTCGATGGCCACCAAAGCGCTGTTGCATGCGTTGTCTCAGCAGTTCTTGGCGGACACGGGAATTCAAGTTTCAATTGAGTCCGTCGGTGGTGTGGATGCGGCCAAACGGGTTGAAGGTGGTGAATCGTTTGACATGGTTTTTTTGGCTGCTGACGCCATTGAGCGTTTGCAGGCCAATGGCCATTTGCAAACCGGCAGCCGTTGTGATTGGGTGAGGTCATCGGTGGCCGTGGCGGTACCGGTCGGGGCGCCACAGCCTCACATCGACACCGAGGAGCAACTCAAGGCCGTGGTCAATGCCGCCGGCAAATTGAGTTATTCCACAGGCCCCAGCGGAAATTATTTGGCGACATTGTTCGAGCGCTGGGGCATGCTCGACACACTGCGCCCTCGCATTGTGGTGCCGCCACCAGGCGTGCCTGTTGCCAAACTGTTGGCTGAACACCAGGTCGATTTAGGCTTTCAGCAACGCAGTGAACTCCTGCACCAACCAGGCGTTTGTGTGCTGGGTGATTTACCACCTGAAATCGCCTACACGACGGTGTTCAGCGCAGGTGCGGGCAGTGCTGCGGCGCATGATGCGGTGCGGCTGCAAGCAGTGATGGATTTTTTGGAATTCATCTCAGCCGACAAACAACGGGCTTGTAAGCAATCGTTCGGTATGTCGTGATGCAAGCCCGCCAATGGCTGACCACCCATCCCGTATGGCTGGCCATGGGGTTGTCATTTGGGACCATCATCGGAACCAGTTTGGTTCGTTTTTCTTATGCGCTGTTTGTGCCTGCGATGCGTGCCGATTTGGGTTGGTCGTATTTGGTGCTTGGTGCCATGAACACCGCACATGCGGCTGGCTACTTGATAGGCGCATTGACCTTGTCCATGGTCATCCGTCGTTTTTCTTCTTGGCTGTCGTTTGTGGTGGGCGGCGTGCTCTGCAGTGTGTTCTTGGGTGTGTGTGGCTGGGTCACCGACGCATGGCTGATGGGGCTGTTGCGTTTTCTTTCAGGCTTTACCAGCGCCTCTGTGTTCGCGGGTGGCACCGTGTTGATTGCCCAACTGGCCGCGCAGCATGTGTCGCGCTCGGGCTTGCTCTTGGGCATTTATTACGCAGGCGGTGGATTGGGCATGGTCTTGTGTGCAGGCTTGGTGCCTTGGACCATCGGATGGGGTGTTGAGTTGGCATGGCCCCATCCTTGGCAACCAGGTTGGATGGCCGTTGGTCTCATCGGCTTGGCGATGACTGCTTTGATGTGGCTGCCTGCACGCGCTGTGCCGGCCGCGCCACCGCGCAACAGCACCGCTGACCAAACGGATTGGCGTCGCTATGTGTTCATGCTCGGAGGTTATTTTTGTTTTGGCATGGGGTACATCGGTTACATGACTTTTGTGATTTCCTTGTTGCGCGAATTGCATTGGCATACATGGCAAACCAGCGGTTTTTATGCCGTCATGGGGGTGTGCGGCATGTTCAGTGTGCCGGCGTGGTCAGGGGTGCTGGATAAATTCAAGGCGGGGCAGTGCTTGGCCATCGTCAACAGCTTGTTGGCACTGGCTTGCTTGATACCTGCGCTGGTGGCCATCGGTGGTGAGGCATGGCCTTGGCATGGCTGGGAGATGGCGGCCATCTTTGTCTCGGGTGCCGTGTTTGGGGGAAGTTTTGCCACGGCGGTGGCCTCCACCACCGCCTTCATCCGCCATAACTTGCCCGCCACCCAGTGGGTCACGGTGATCACGGTGTTCACCAGCGTGTTTGCCATCGGTCAGGTGTTTGGTCCCAGTTTGACGGGGTGGATCTCAGACCACGCAGGCGGTTTGTCCGCAGGACTGTTGTTTTCGTCGTTGACATTGGTTGCAGGTGCTTGGTTGGCGACGCGACAGCAGAGTTTGCTCGCAGGAACGTCAAGCGCTCGATGACCGTTTGGGTTGACAAGGCAAAATAGGCGCATGAATTCAGAAGTGACCTCTCCCGTTTATTTGACGGCAGCGTTTTACAAATTTGTGGACTTGCCGGATTTCGCCGAGATGAAGCCGCCTTTGTTGGCTTTGTGTGAGGCCCGCCAAGTCAAAGGCATGGTGTTGTTGGCCCGAGAAGGCATCAACAGCACCATCGCCGGTGCGGCCGAGGATGTGCATGCGGTTCTGGCGTATTTGCGTGCCGACCCTCGATTGGCGGACTTGGAGCACAAAGCCTCGTATGCCGACAAGCCGCCGTTTTACCGAATGAAGGTTCGGCTGAAAAAAGAAATCGTCACCATGGGCGTGCCCGGTATCAGCCCCACCCACATGGCTGGCACCTATGTCAAACCCAAAGATTGGAATGCGTTG
>Ga0214919_10011965_pt1 | contig 10744 bp, 12 predicted proteins | sample LL1503_MetaG_FD_177994 | JGI IMG/M metagenome (GOLD analysis project Ga0214919, IMG submission 177994) | Freshwater microbial communities from Lake Lanier, Atlanta, Georgia, United States - LL-1503 | ecosystem: Environmental > Aquatic > Freshwater > Lake | place: USA: Georgia | collected... | reverse complement strand
GTCATGATATTATATTTAAACAAATTGTTTTTAGTTTAAAAAATTTGTATATTTGAAAATTAATTTATAGAGTATGAATAATCATGGTAAAGTTCTATATAGTGTAAAGGTTGATGGTGTGAAGTCGGTGGGAGATGACGTGAATGTTGGAGTTTATGGAATATTCACATCAAATTCTGGAACTGGTAGGTGGAAATATTATTTGATATCATATAAAACTCAATCAAATGGTAATCTTCGACTTACTGATGAATGGCATTCATATACAATGGAAGCAACATATGATACAATACAAAAACATTCTAAAGAAGTTCAATCTGTTGAGGATGGTAGAAAAATGTGTGATGAATATAAGGATAAATGGGTAAGCGGTTCTAATGATACTTTACAACATAAAAGGGATGAAAAGTTAAATGAGATACTTGATAAGTAATTAAGTATTTTTCCACTTATACCACATTTTATAAATTTCTGGATCTTTAAATACATCTTCGATAAATGATTGTGCCATTATCATTAGGTTATAGATATTATCATATCCGCCTTCTGATAAAGAATTAGATTCACCAATAATTTGTTTTAAAAATTCTTCATCAAAATTTATTATAGAATTTTTGAATCTACTCATACGATCACTTTGAGATCTTAGGTCTGGATAACTCAAAGATGGTAGACCATCTCTTTGCATTGATTTTTCTGGATACGCATATAATACATACTTTATACATTTTTTAAAAAATTCTAAATCTTTTAGACTATATCCCATATATATTTTATATATTGACATAATATTACTAATCTTTTTTCTATTTAATTCAAAATCAGTTGTAAGTAAATAATTTTTAATCTTATCTTTATCAATCTCTATATCCTCTAATTTAGAAGATAAATAATCTTCGATTTTAATACCATCTATTTTTTCATCTCTAAAATGATATTTACCATCTAAAGGATTTAATATAACATATTTGTTTAAAGTCATTACTTCACTACCATCTTCATGGATAACTTTAACAAATAAATCACTGGATAAATTATCTGGAATAAAATCTTCATCTCCATGATAATTAACAAAAATGATAACAGAATCGTTAGTTGGAATATAATCACTCATAGTTTCCGAGTGTACAACATCATCTAAATAATATGATTGATCAAACCATTCAGAATATGCAGTTTCTTCTTTTGGACTTGCGTAAATGCCTAAATATTCTAACCAAATAGCATCATCACTATAGACATAATCCTCCGCATTTTCACAATAAACAGCGTCTTCTCTGTTAATATGTTCTCCATGATATTCCGACCAAACACTATCATCATTATTGGTATATGTTCCATCAGTATGTTGTAATTTATAGAGTCCCTCTTTTGGCCAAATATCGTCGTTTGTTAGTTTAAAATTGACGTAATCAAAAATATAAAAATTATCCATATATGGATACTTATCATATACTTCATTTATTAGTTGAATCTCAGTTTTCTTCCAATTCTTAGATATATCAGACCATCCTTTTGATGATGCATATCTTCTAAAAACTTCAACATCATAGTCATTGTTTGTATAAACTCTATCCATTATAAATTCACCTTTGATATCTTTCCAAATAAGTGCTCTTCCTGAAATTTTTGTTTTAGATGAATCAGAATACATTATTAATAGATTACAAACCTCTGGGTTTTTAACATAAATATCTAAAAAGTCCTGACTTGTACTATGTCTCATACAAGAGTTTCCTAATTGACCTCTTATTTCTGAATAATTTGTGTCTAAATACCATTTTCTGATATCCTCACCTGATACTAAATCCATCTTTTGGTCAAGATTAAAATCAAAATCAAAAGTGGCTCTATAAGCATTTGAAAATTTCTCGATTGCAGCATCAGTCACAGATATATTATTATCTTTGAAAATCTTTTTAGAAAATTTACCAATCTTTACTTCACCTCTTTGGTCATTCCATAGTGAATTTTTAGTATCATGTTGCCAAATATATCCAACCCAAGATTTTAAATCACCAAAATTCTCAGGATTTGGATGACTATTACTATCATCATATCTTCTTTTAACTCTATTAACTTGAATAAATGATAACATATCATTTTTTTCAGTCATATCAATAAGTGTTACATCGGATGACATTTGGTTTGAATTTTCGGATAATCGAATAGCACTTGCTAGTCTAGCAACATCTGGATCCTTACTAGATGTTTCTATTTTATAGAAAAAATCTCTAAGTCTTTTAGAATAATATATTGGTAGACTTAACTTTGATTCAGATTCAAAGATATACTCAAGAAAACTTTTTAACATAATAGTATATATAAAAAAATAATCTTATATTTGTGTCGTGAAAAATTATATAGTATATAAAGAAAAGTATTTTTTAGGTGATATCCACGGAGAGTGGAGTGTCATACTAAACCACCTGCGTAAAGTTAGTGACTTTGACCTGGCTGAAAAAAGAAACATCTGTTATATTCAAGTTGGTGACTTTGGAATTGGTTATAATAAAGTAGAGATAGAGATTAGAAAACTTCTAGTTCTTAATGAAGAGTTAGCAACAAGAGGAAGTGATTTGTTTATTATACGTGGTAATCACGATGATCCAGAATGGTTTCAAAGTGATAAATATGACACTTATAAAGAACAATTAACTAATATTTTCTTTGTTCCAGATTATACCGTTCTTAATATCGACTGGGAGAATATACTTTTTGTTGGAGGTGCTGTGAGTATTGACCGAAATTACAATAAAATGTATGGTGGTAAATACTGGGAAGATGAAATTGTTAAATTTGATTTTGAACTTGTTAAAGAATTGAGAGATATCGATAGAATGATTTGTCACACAAGTCCAGATTTTGTTGAACCATTAACATTTAATAATCTTGTTTATAACTATGCTAAGAATGATGATTTACTTTTAGATGATTTAAGAAATGAAAGAGGAAATATGACTAAATTAGTGACCGAAGTTATGAAAAATAACAAATTAAAAGGTTTCTATTATGGTCACTTTCATAGAAATTATAGATTTTATCACAATGATTGTGAATTTGTTTGTTTAGATATCAATAAATTTAAAAATGTATAAACTAAAAACCCACTCATTTGAGTGGGTTTTTTATTATTTAAAGTTTTTGAAGCTTTTAATTGAACTCATTTCGTCTTCTAAATCTTTATTGGCTAATTGTCCTTCTGTTTCATCAAATGATGGTTCTGAATCAACAGGTATTGGGTATGATGCTTTAGGACCACCCATCAATTCTCCATCAGGATTACCGTGATTCTTTAAAAAGTTATAAACGTGTTCTAAATTCTCATTAGCAACAGATATATGATCAGATGCCCAATCATGCTCACTTAATATTGCATCGATTTTAGACTCATCCATTTGAAGTAAATCATCAATCATATTTTTCATTGTTTCTAAATTACCAAAGAACATATAATTTTCAGTTTCTCTGTTTTCTCTTAAACGTCTAGACTCATAAGTACCTTCGGATCTATTCATATTAGAATTTCTACACATTTCAGCTAATTCATATTCAGAACAAACTTCAAGTTCTTCCATTGAGTATCCACAATTACAAAGCATATCACACATTTCTTCTCTGGACATACCTTCTTCGTGAGATTCAAATCTTTTTATAAATTTCATTTTTTCATTCTTGTTTTTTTCTTCCTACTTGTCAGACTTTTCTTAAAACCTTTAGTCCATTCTTTGGATTGTTTTGATATATAATCAGTTGCCATTCTATGAGTATGTGCAACAGGATCATTATCACCTACATTACTTGGGAATAATCTTGAACCTTGATTATTGAAAGAACTAAAAGACATTATAGAACTTGCCATACCAGGTGCTTGAATAGAATCGGTTGCTTCATTTGATTTTTCCTCACCTTGTCTAAATTTAGTTATTTCACCACCTTTAATATTTCTATCAGTAGTTTTATAAAGCGATAGCTTCAATTCATGTTCAAAAGCATGGATTAGTGCAGATTTTTCTTTGAACATAACTCTAACGTGTTCGACATTCTTAGGGTCATCATCAGAGAATCCAATAGATACAGATTTAGCACCAACTCTTTTACCATATTCGTTACATTTTTCTATGAATTTCTCAAGTGCCATTTCTTTAGCTACTTCTGGATTAGAAGCTGACGCTTCTCCAAATTCATTGGCAAATGTTTGAGAACTAACTCCATAAAAATCACAATGATTTAGATAAGTCTTTATTAGATAAGTCTTAGAAAGTGCACCTTTTGAAATTCTTTCAAATTCTGTATCTTTATCAAAAAAGTATGAGTGTTTAAGACAATTATTGTACATTAGATATTGTTCATCCTCAGATAAAACACTATCAATAATATATTCAACAGCTAATTTTATTGTTTCTGGTTCGTGACCACGTGCAGTTATTATTGCAAAAACTGCACCATCGGTTAGACAAGTAATAAATTTGTCCCAAGAAGGTCCAAACTCTTTACTATATAAAGCACTTTTAACATCTTCAATAAAAGCTTCTTTACCTCTCGGTCCAGTATCTTTAAACTGTGAGAATGCTTCTGTAGGATTGTTATTTCTAAGTCTATAGTTTTCTTTGTCATTTCTAACAACGGCAAATTCAGAAGTAGATACCTCAACTGGGGACCAATCTTCCTCTTTTTTATCCATTAGAATATTAGTGGGCATGTGTAGAATATTATCATCCCAGTCAAATGCCCAATAATGCAATTCTAAACCTTCATCTGTTTTTAGAGTTTGCTTATTAGTACCGAAATCATCGAACTTTAAAATAGACATTTAAATTATTTTCTTTTTTTAAGAAATGATTGAAAAGACTCAAGTTTACCTTCTTCCTCTTCTTCCTCTTCCTCTTCTTCCTCTTCCTCTAATTCATTAGAATCATCATCGAAGTCTTCTTCCTCTTCTTCTTCACCACCAAAAGATTCCATATCATCAGATTCTTCTTCACCATCTTCAAAGTCTCCAAAGTCTTGAACTTCTTCACCATCAGAATCTTCTTCATCAGATTGAGCTCCAGTTTGGATTTCAAATTCTTCAATAGTTTCTTCGTCTTGTATAGCACTAACAGTGATAAGACCATCAGTTTCTTCAATAACGATTTCAAACCCGTTTATTTCAATTGTAGTTTTCATATTACTTTATATTTTTTTTTATATATTATATATCAGAAATGAATTTTAATCATCTCCCATTTAATCTATATATTAGATTAAGTTCAAACCCATTAACCAGTCGATAATAACTATCTCCAAGTCTGGTACCGTTCGAACTAAATAAAAAAGAATATGTAAATCTATTTGATATGTGGTTGTGTATACCGGCTTTTGCCATTAGTCCAATTTTAGATGATTTTTCATTTAAATAATATGAGTAAACAGGACCAATCTCATAAATAAATGTTTGGTGATTAGTAGCAGCTTGTGTGAATAAAATCGGTATCTCTATAAAAGAATATGTATTTTTAACGATATAGATATCTTTTAAATTAGTACTTGGAGTTGGATCATAAACTATTTTCTGAGAAGAAGTTGATTTTAAAATTGAAAATTTAACTCCATATTGTCTAGATTGATAATAGGAAAATTTATTTCTACGAAGAAATATACCACTTATGCCATAACTGGTAGATCTATTAAATAGTTTAGATTCATTTCTAAAATCTGTAAAAGATGTATTTTTATCAATTATCACAGAATTTCCAAAAAAATAAGTTGGCGATAGATGAAAACTCATTTTTTGAGAAAATGAGAGGCACGGTATTAGCGTTAGTAAAATTAGTATAAACCTTTTCATAGATTTAACGAAGTATTTTATGTATATATTAATGTGTTTAATCAACTTAAAGCCTTATTCCTTCTATAATAAGAAAAAATTGATATATGGATTTTAGAAAATATGCTACTAAACACCACAATATAAATAGTCTTTATTTTGATGACTATTTTAATAAAACATCTAATAAAACTAGTCAATTTATGGACGATGGATTCTCATCCTCAATGTTTGATGTTTTTAATAAAATGCTAAGTGATAGAATTATATTTCTAAATACTGATTTAGAATCAGGAGTTTGTAATTTAATTAAAGCTCAGTTACTTTATCTTGAAAATATATCAAATGATGATATATCAATCTATATTGACTCACCAGGAGGATCGGTTTATAGTGGATTAGGTCTTTTAGATGTGATGGAATATATTAAACCAGATATTGAAACAATAAACACTGGATTAGCAGCATCAATGGCAGCTATAATACTTTGTTCTGGAACAAAAGGTAAAAGAAAAGCACTTAAAAGAAGTAGAACAATGATACACCAACCACTAGGTTATGGTGGATGGGTTCAACAAGCATCAGATATGGAAATTGAAGCTCGTGAAATAAACGAGTTAAAGAAAGAGTTATACGAGATTATATCAGATAGAAGCGGTCAAAAATACGATAAAGTTTATAAAGACGGAGACCGTGATTATTGGATGACTGCAAAATCAGCACTTGACTATGGAATGATCGATAGTATTGTCACGAAAAGGAAAAAGAAGAAATAAAATTTCAAAAAATAGAGAAATTTCCGTATATTTGATATTCATCATAAGAAATGGAAAATCTTCTTAAACAAAATAAAGTCTATAATATCTTATTTAGAGACGATGAGGGTGACCATCTTGCAGAGTGCAGACTATCAGAATATGGATGGTCTTTACATAGAGAAGTTATATATTATGACTTCACCATTTTAAAATCAAATAGTGATAAATATAGAATTGGTGGAAGAATGATTCTAGGATTAGATTTTAATGATTCTGAAAATAGATTTAACTTTTTTCCATATTATAATGAAATCGATTCCAAATATAAAATGATGAACATGGATAAAAAGACATATAAATCTTATATAAAAATAAAAAACCTCTGATTTCTCAGAGGTTTTTTTTATTCACCTTGTTTTGGTTGTTTAGACTTTGAAGGTCTTTTTCGCCTAGGCTTTGCCTTTGGCTTGTCTGTTGGTTGCTCTTTTGGAACTTGATTAGAAGAAGGTTTTTTAACCTTAGCTTTTATCTCTTTAGCTGTTTGTTCAACCTTAGGAGCCTCAACTTTAGGAGCCTCAACCTTAGGAGCCTCAACCTTAGGAGCCTCAACCTTAACTACTGGTTCCTCAACTTTAGTTTTAACTACTACTGGCTCAACTACTGGTAATTGTACCTCTTCTTTAGATCCAAATAGACCTTTAATGAATTTAAAAAATCCCATAAATTTTATTATTTTTTAATATATATACTCACTCACCATGTCCCTCCTGTAAAAAACCTTAAAAAACTTAAAACACTTTTGGATATATAAGATATAATGAAGTTTCGTTACGAACCAAACACAGAAGAACTTGTTGTATCAGATGCAACAAGAGTTGAATATCACCAAATGAATATATGGCTAACCCGACATGTAAAGGGTTATAGATACATGCCAGCTTTCAAAATGGGTGTCTGGAATGGTCAGAATTCTTATTTTAGAAATGGTAGAATAAATCTTGGACTTTGGAAAGAATGTTTTAAAGGTTGTAAAGAGATAGAAGTTCCTTTTGTTATTGAGAATAAAGAAGAATTTCCAGTTAATAGAGATGTAACAATTGAAAAGGTTCAAAATTTTTGCAAAGAATTTTTTAAAGACCATAAAGTTAAGAATAAACAAGGTGAATGGATACCATTTACACCTTACGATCATCAGGTAGATGCTGCCTATAAAATACTTAAAAATAGATTTTGTATGGCTGAGGTTGCAACTTCTGGTGGTAAATCATTGATTATATCAATAGTCATATTTTATACTTTAAAGAATCTAAAAGAAGATGCTAAATTTCTTCTAATAGTACCATCAATTACTTTAGTTACACAATTTTATGATAATATAATTGAATATAACCAAGGAATAAATAGACTTTCAAATAAAGAAGTAAATGACAATGGATGTGATATCAGAATAGAAGAAGTTATGTCTGATAAACCACGAAAATATTCAGGAACTGAAAATCCAAATATTTATATTGGTACTTATCAATCTTTAGAAAAATGGCCTAAACAATTTTTTCAACAATTTCATACGGTAGCTTGTGATGAGGCACACGGAGCTAAAGCAAAAACTATAACTGGAATTCTACACAAAACATTTGGATCAGCTTATTCAAGATTTGGAGTCTCTGGTACTTTTCCACCAGATGAATCTTGTGAAATATTGACAATACAATCTGTTTTAGGTCCTAAAATAACTGAAGTGTCTGCAAGTGAATTAAAAGAAAAAGGCATCATAACTCCAATGGAAGTTAAAGTTGTTGTTATGAATCATAATGATTTAGATTATAGTGAGAGACTTGAGTATATAAAGAGAAGTGGTATGGGTAAAGAAGCTTTAGAATTAGAAAAAAGCTTTATACACGAATCGGATAAAAGATTAAACTTTATTAAGAAAATTGTTGAGAAGTGTGATAAAAATACACTTGTTCTTTTTCATAGTATTGAATATGGTCATAAGATTCTTAATAAACTAAAAAATGAAATTGCTGATAAAGACTTTTTCTATATTGATGGTGAGGTCAGAAATAAAGAAAGAGAAGCTATTAAGAAGTTTATGGAAGAAACTGTTAGTAATACTAAAATTCTAATCGCTTCTTACGGAACATTATCAACCGGTGTTTCTATTAATGCTATATTTAATGTAATATTCGCAGATTCATTTAAATCAGAACAAATTATTATTCAATCAATTGGTCGTGCATTAAGATTACACGAAGAAAAGAAAACTGCGTTAATTTTTGATTTGGTTGATGTCTTTACACATGATAATCCTAAGAATACTCTGTTTAGACATTTCAAAGAAAGAGAAAAATTCTATATCAAAAGAAAATATCCTTATACTTTAACTAAAGTTAATTTAGTTTAAAGTTGTGGAACATTACTCTTAGTAATTAAAACATAGCTAAACTTATTACCATATTTTGCTTTGTGTTTTTCTAATAGTCCAAATATTTGATCTAAGTCTGATGGACTTTGAATAACTTGACAACCTTCTGACCAGTTAAATACACCATAAGTATTTTTACCTTGATTTCTATTGAAAGCTTTATGAATTAACATACCAGTGTTTGGACTTTCTCCTGAAGTACTATAAGTAATTTTATTAACACCACTATTTTTATCTCTGTAAAATTTTTGATTACCCGGGTATAAAGCCTTCTCTCCGAGATATTCCTTAATATACCAGTGAAAACTCTGTGATGGTTGTAACATACCAATACCTCCTCTTTTTTTCATTTTATCAGTATCTTTAAAAAGTTTATTAGCCTTTGCATCAGCATTGCCATAATATTTACCGGGCATTGTACTTATTGGATACCAATGAGCTTTTAAAGCACCTTGGTCATTTTTATAGATCAAATATAATCTATCCATAAACTTATTTGAATATGGGTCTCCAGCATTCTGATATCTTATACCAACTATATTCATTTCAAAAGGTTTAGAATAAATAACATAGTTTAGTCTTTTTAATTGATCAAGTATATATTGACCATCATCATTACTTTCTCTAGAAGCGGGAGGTATGGTTGTTGGTTCAGTTGGAGGTTGACTGACATCGGGTGACCCACTTGCCGGTGTTAAATTACCCTCTAATGGAACTGATGCTTTAGGTTCAAAATCAATAGGTTCTGAGTCACCACCTGATCCACCACCTGATCCACCCATGCCTGATCCACTATCTTTAGTACTTTTCCATTTATCACCGACCTGACCTTCTTGTATTCTTTCGCTCTGAAGTTTAACAACGCTTGAATCTATTAGTTTGTTATCATTTAAATTAACATTATGTGATAAAAACTTAGGATCTTTTAAAGCTCTATATCTTTGACAAATCTCTATAAATTCAGGGTTTGAAACAACCGGAGATCCTAAATTACCTAAATATGGACCACCTTTTTCACCAAGTAAATTAGATATAAAATCATCAAACCAATTCATAAAATTGGTACCTAATATAGCTTGTTGGTTAGCACTTTCATGTCCAAGATTTATACTTGAATTATTATCTTTTAAGTTTAAGTGAATACTATTAGTTGTAATATTTATTTGATTCATTTTATGGTCTATTACAAGACCCTCAGTGTCATTAACAAATATTTGAGTTTTATGATCAAATATTACTGACTTCATTGAAGTGTAATCTTTTCCAGAAAGTTTTTGTAGTTTATTTTCTAAATTTATATTATAGTGTTCAGCATAAACATATTCTGGTTTATAAATATTACCAGAATCAAAAACAACCGTAACTATTTTACCTTTCTCAGGAACATTAAATTCATTACCATTTAAATCCTTCCAAGGAGAAGCCCACGGGATATCATCTTTTGGAATATCATCAAAGATATCTATAACTCGGACCCTACATCTACCAAGCTTTTTAGGATCTTCATTTTCTTCAACTACACCAATATAGGTTCTGGTTCTATCAATATACATATCTTATATATTGTTTAACTTTTAACCTCCCAATAATCCACCAAGAACATCACCCCCAAAATCTCTTAATGAATTTTTAACATCGAAAAAGAATTGACCACCTGGAGGATTACTATAAACATTTGTAGGTTCTCTCATTCTACCAATTCCAAATGTATTTCTAACCTTATCAAGACTATTATTCACCAATCTAAATTGA
>Ga0214919_10011963_pt1 | contig 10745 bp, 7 predicted proteins | sample LL1503_MetaG_FD_177994 | JGI IMG/M metagenome (GOLD analysis project Ga0214919, IMG submission 177994) | Freshwater microbial communities from Lake Lanier, Atlanta, Georgia, United States - LL-1503 | ecosystem: Environmental > Aquatic > Freshwater > Lake | place: USA: Georgia | collected 2015-03-15 | reverse complement strand
TGTATAAAGATGTAGATAATTAATAATTGTTTCTTTATCTATTGATCTTTTATCGCAAAAATCAAGAATTTGTTCAGCATAAAAAGTATCATTTTCTTGACTAGCATAAAAAAATGCCTGTTGTAGAATTGCGATGGTTTCTTTATTGCTTTGAGGAGGTAATTTTTTGATTATTTTTGTAAAAATATCTGGATCTTTTTTGACTACAGCATAAGTGAGTGGAAAGAAACCATCTTTACCTTTTATATAAATAGAAGCATTTTTTTGCAAAAGTTGTTCAACGATATCTGCATTGTTTTCACTGCATGCATAATGCAAAGCAGACGAACCGTTTGCCTTATCTAGCATATCTATTTCGTTTTTATCAATAACTTTTTTAAGAATCTCTAACCAGCCTTTTTGAGAACAGATATGTATTGCACTTGTAAAAAAATAAGTGTTGATTAATTTTTTTTCTTGTAAAAACATAACAAGAATTTCTTGTAATTTTTCTTCATATGCTTTATTTTTTTGCGATGTTTTTACTTCTTCATATTCTTTCATTAAAAATTCTAAAATATTTGATATTTGATTATGTGGGTATTCTTTTATCAAATACTTTGTTATTGTCTCTATATTGCTCGTGTCAACAGAGCAATATAAATCAAAAATTAATTGATCGACATTGCCAAATAAAATATCTTTCTTTGGTTGTGTTTTGCTTGTTTGTAAATTTGTTTTTGCATTTAATATGGCTTCTAATATGATTTTAGCTTCGTGTTGCTCTAATAGTTCGGGATTTAATTTTAAAGATTTCTGTATCGCTTCTGAAATAATTTGTGATAATTCACTAGATTCTGATTTTGTTTCTGATTGTAGAAATTCTTCTAATACTGCATCAAAATCTTCATCTTGTTTGGGTGGTGTCCCTTTCTTTCTTTTCTCTCCTTGTTTTCCTGGTTGTGATTTTTTTGTGCTCTGCGGTTTCGAGGGTTCTGTTGCAACACTTGCGAACTCTTGTTCTTCTGCCTCGACATCTTTTGTTACTTCTCTTTTTATTTTGATTGGTGCAGGTTTTTTTTGTTCGATTTTTGCTCGTTGTTGTCTGTTTTTTTCTATTATTGCTTTTTCTCTTTCTTTAAGTTCCTCTCGTATTTCTTTTATTTTGTCAGATTTTTGAGGATTATCACTTGTTTCGTGTGTAATCACATAATAATTTACTTGTTCTTTGGTTGTTTGTGTGAGTTTTGCAATGGCGATGTTTCTTGCTGTGCTATCTTTTGCGTCATGAGATTCTCCATCGCATTCTACTGCTATCTTTTCGCCGTCTGGCAAGGTGATAACGATATCTATTGGTCCGTATGCAGGTGAATCATTTTCGTTGTATAAAAATTGTTCCATTTCAATTCTGCAATATTTTAACTCATATTTTAACAAAAAACATAGTTCTTTTTGAAATTTTGTTTTGGTTGTGCGAAATATAAAATCTAATAAAAACGGCTGTTTTTTTGTTTCTAGTTTTAATAATTTCAATTGTTCAGCTGATTGTGAAGATAAAAATAGGCCATGTATGTAACCAGCTAATTTTATTCTTGTTTGTTCTTGTGCTTCTGATAAATTATTCTTAAAAATTGGCCTAAACAATCCTATTGGTATTTCAAGATCAATGATTGCTGATTTTATATTTTTATTAAAATTTTCAATTTCTGTTGTGGGCATAATATGTTAATTTCTCCTTTTAATGCCAATAATTTGGCTGATGTTGCTGAAGCCTTGTTGCTTTATTTTAGCACTTAGCTCGGCTTTGATTTTTTCAACCAAGCCAAAGCCTTCATAAACAAAGGCCGAATAAATTTGCACCAGCGATGCCCCGTAGCACATTTTTTCATAAACATCTTCTGCCGAAAAAATTCCGCCAACTCCGATGAGTTTTATTTTTCCTGCGGTGAGTTGATAAAAATTTTTCAGCACTTGGTTTGATTTTTGTAACAAAGGCTTGCCACTGAGCCCGCCAGTTTGGCAGGCAAAAGGGCTGGTTAAAGAAAGGTTTCGTTCAATTGTGGTGTTGCTAATAATAACGGCAGAAAGCCAATTGTGTTGCAAAACAAGAGAAGCGAGTTGTTGCTGTTGAGTAAAATCAAGGTCGGGGGCGATTTTTAAAAACACCGGCACCGATTTTTGGTGTAGGTGCTGTAATTTTTGGTAAGCTTTTTGTAAATCGTCTAAAAAAATTGCTAAATGATCTTCGCTTTGCAATTCTCGTAAATTGGCGGTGTTGGGCGAAGAAATGTTGATGGTGATATAAGAAGAATGTTGATAAAATTTTTCTAGCAAAAAAATGTAATCAGAAGCATTGTTTTGACTATCTTTGTTTTTGCCGATATTTACTCCTAAAATTTTTTGATTATTTTGCCGATTTTTCTTGGCAATTTGAATGTTTTCTAAAACCTTTTCTGCCCCTAAATTATTAAAGCCAAAGCGATTTATAATTGCCTTGTCTTCTGGCAAGCGAAATAGCCGAGGCTTGCTGTTGCCTGTTTGCGGTTGTGGAGTGACGGTGCCAACTTCTAGAAAGCCAAAGCCAAAGCCGTGAAGGGCGGTGATTGCCTCGGCATTTTTATCGAAACCGGCAGATAAGCCGATGGGGTTGTCAAAGTGATAACCAAATAAATTTTGTTGCAAGTTGCTATAACTTTTGTTGTTGCTAAGCAAATTGCTAAATTTGGGGGCGAAACTAAGAGTTTTGATGGCTAAATTATGTGCCGACTCGGGGTTGAAGCAAAATAATAGCGGCTTGACAAGAGAATATAGGCTCATTTTCTTTTAAATTTAGCAAAAAATGTTATTAACAAATGTTTAGAAAAAATCAACAAAGTGGTCATGATGCCACATAAATAAAAGCCAAGCATCAGGATAAACATTTTGGTTTGTAAAGTGCCAAAAGGAGTGAAATCAACACTTACTGTGTTGCGATTTTTTACTAAAAAAATAATAATAAAAATTAGCAGAAAAAAGCCAAAAATTCTTTTGCAAAAAAGCCAAAGAGAACGAAAAAAATTCATCATAGTTTTGATAATAAAAGTTGTTGTAAAGAGTTGTCATAAACTGGTTTGTGCTTAAACCACAACTCAAAGCCAATCATCGCTTGATGCACCAACATACCTAGGCCTGTGATGATTGGGCAACCCTTTTGTTGAGCTTGCATCAGCAAATTGGTGTAAAGCGGTTTATAAACAATGTCGTAAACTGCGGTTTTGGCTGTGAGATGTTGAAAATCAAGGTTTAATTCTGGTTGATTTATCATACCTAGCGAAGTGGCATTAACTAACAAAGTGATGTTTGGCAAAATTTTGCTGTATTCTTGCCAGTTAAGAGCGATTAAAACAACCTGATTTTGCTTGGCGAAATCGGCAAAATCAAGCACTATTTTGTTTAGTTTATCGGAGTTGCGGTTGGTAAGAAAAATAGTAGACATTTTTGCCTTAATTAGGCTATACAAAACCGCCCGACTTGCTCCTCCTGTCCCAATAATTAAAGCTTGCTGTTGTGCCAATTGCAAATTTGGTTGCTGTTGGGTTAAGTTTTCATAAAAACCAAAAGCATCAGAGTTGTGGCCATACAAACTGCCGTCGGGCAGAATTTTGACAGTGTTGACCGCCCCAATTGTTTTGGCGGTTTGGCTTAGTTTGTGGCAGAGTGAAAAAACTTGTTCTTTGTGCGGAATTGTTGCATTAAAGCCAACATATTTTTGAGCGATTAACGATTCGATCGTGGTTGCCAGATTTGGTTTGCTTACTTGCCAAGCTTCATAGCTACCAATTAAATTGTGTTGTTGTAAAAAATATTGATGAATGGTTGGTGATAAAGATTGACTTATGGGGTTGCCTATGAGTAGTGCTTTATAAACAGGTGTGGTTGACATATTATTTTTTCTCTTCTTTTTTAGCTCTTAATGCCGAATGATCGGGCATATATGGAATTTGTGTTGGTATTTTGATTTTTGGTAAAAGTCGAGAAGTGAAAAATTTATCTTCGAAATATTTAATTTTTTTAGAACGAATTGGCGGTTGCGATTCGATCAGTAAAATTTGTTCGTCTCTGGGTAGTTGTATAACTTCTTGCGGTAAAATCAGGGCCCGTTGCACATCAGATAAGTTTAAAGAACGAGAAGCGGGGTTGAGATCGAAATATTTTGGTTTGTTGTAAGAAACTTGGGTGGCGGTTTTGTTGCCAATAAGTTGCGAAATCAGGTTGGCGGTTTCAACATTGTTGGCGGCAAAAGTGATGCGATAGGTAGAATTTGATAAAAAAGAGTTCATGCCGCTTTCTTCGTAAATGCCTTTTAGTTGTTCGGTATCTTGAATAATCAAAAACAATCGCACTTTATAGCCCCGAAAATATGCAATACCGCTGAGAAATTGCTCCATTTTGCCAAGAGTTGGAAATTCGTCCATCATCATTAAAACACCATATTTTTCGTGCGGTTGAGGCATTTTGGCGGTAAAAAAAGATGCAGCCTGTTGATAAAACATACCCATCAAAGGTTTTAGTCGAGAAATATTGTCGGGAGTTAAGCCAACATAAAGGGTGTGCGGAACAACTTTAAATTCGTGCAAATTAAAATCGCTGGTGGCGGTGGTGGTGTCGATTAAGGGATTTGCCCACAGCTCTAAAGAAGAGTTGGCGGTTGAAGTAACCGAACCCCTTTCTTTGTCTGGTTTTTGTAAATAAGAGGCGATATTCATATAAGAAACTGGGTGAATTTTTTTGCCCATCGTGTCAAGAATTACTGCTAAATTATAAACCACATCGTCGTTTCGCAAAGTTCGAACTACTTCGCCCAAAGTGGTTGGCTTGTTTTCGTCGGCAACCAAATAAAGCATTATTCCTGCTAGCAAAGCTCTTGCTTCGTTTTGCCAAAATTCTTGCTCTGGCAACAAAAAATTGCAGATTTTTTGCACATCATCAACCATTTTCCCTGGTTTATTGCTGATCCAATCCATTGGGTTATAGCAATGACTCACTCCATCGGGGTCGGCAGGGTTCCATAAAAATACTTTTTGTTTGAGATTTTTTCTTCGCCAACCAGAAGTTAATTCGTAGTTTTCGAGTTTGATGTCGTGCACAATGACTGATTCTTTCCAAAAAAGTAAGTTTGGAATAACGAAGCCCACACCTTTACCAGAGCCGGTTGGAGCAAACAACAAGGTGTGTTGATAATCTTTGGCAATCAAAAAATTACCGCCAAAACTGCCAAGCAAAACCCCTTCTTTGGCCCTTAAACCCATTTTTTTTACTTCGCTATTAGAGGCCCAGTGGGCATCACCGTGAATGGATTCGGGCTTTTTAAACGGTCGCCAGTCGATAATTGGAGCTCGAAAAAACCACACCACAAGAGCAAACAAGCCAAACGGCAAAAAAGTGGAAATGATTAATTTCAATAAAAAACCGTTGTTGCTGGTTAAATTAATTTTGCTGTAATTATGAAAAAAATATGCCCAATAATTATAAAATGATTTAGCGATGATGGTGATTTGATCGGTAATACCTTTGCCAAAAAACTTTTTAGTGTAATCGATGTTAGGCGAGGTAAAAGAAATAAGCATTGCCCCGGCGATATAATAGAAAATGCCAAAAATCAGCACAAAAATCAGAATAATTAGAGTAAAGTTTCGAGTATTTCGTAGTAGAGGATCGTCGGCAACGGTTTTAGCCATATTTTTTTATAATTGATTGTGATTTAACATATTAAATAAACTCCGTTAAACAAAATCTAAAATAATTTGCCCGATACCAACGGTTTCATTTTCTTTAAATTTAATTTTACCAATTTTGGTGTCATATTCGGTACGTATAATGTTTTCCATTTTCATAGCTTCAATAATTACCAATTCTTGCCCGGCCTTTACTTCTTGCCCTTCTTCTACTTTGAATCGCACAATTTTGCCAGTAATTGGAGCTTCTAGACAAGTTGGTTTGGCATTATAATTGATTTTTGGCATAAACTTGCTTAGTTCGGCAACTCTTGGCGATCTCACACTCACAAACATATCGATGCCAGAATATTGTAACAAATAACTGCCTGCACTGTCGTTTTTGCGAATTTTTACCCCAACATTTTGACCATTTACTTCGCCTCGAAAAAGCTTTTCGCCATTGCCCCACGAAGTAGCAAGCTCAATTTCTTTGTTGTCGCATTCGATAATTAAATTTTCTTTGTTGTTTTGGCAAATATTTATCAAGAAAGATTCTTCTTCAAACATCACCACCCAGCGATCAGATATTTGCTTTGGCCTGTTGTGAAGTTGCCCTGTCATATGGGCGTTTCTTTGATAATTTTGCAAAAATATTTTCAGAGACACAACGATTAACACTTCTTTTACTTGAGAATCAAGACTGCTTCCGCAAAAACCTTTCGGAAATTCTTCTTTAATAAAGGCGGTAGATAAATGACCGTTGATGAACTTTTCATTTTTCATGATGGTTTCAAGAAAGCTGATGTTGTGCGAAACACCAGCAATGGCAAAGCTACCTAAGGCATGTCTCATATGCTCGATTGCTTCTTGCCTGTTTTTGCCATAAGAGCAAAGTTTGGCAATCATGGCATCGTAAAACATGCTCACTTCGCCACCTTCGTAAACACCCGAATCAACCCTCACATTTTCGTTGGTTGCAGGCTCGATATAGAGATTAATTCTGCCAGAAGAAGGCAAAAAGCCTCGAGCGGGATCTTCGGCATAAATTCGCGATTCAATAGCCCAGCCGTTTAGCTTGACATCTGATTGAGAAAACGGTAGTTTTTCGCCCAAGGCAATTTTAATCATCAACTCAACCAAATCAAGGCCAGTAACCAGCTCGGTTACAGGGTGTTCGACCTGCAAACGAGTGTTCATTTCTAAGAAGTAGAAATTTTTGTGTTTGTCCATAATATATTCGATGGTGCCTGCCGAAAAATACTTGACTTTTTTTGCCAAAGATTTTGACTGTTCATACATTTTTTGACGAGTGGCTTCGTCTAAAAATGAGCTTGGAGCTTCTTCGATTACTTTTTGATTGTTTCTTTGAATGGAGCATTCTCTTTCGCCTAAACACACGATGTTACCGTGCTTGTCTGCCAACACTTGTATTTCGATATGTCGAGGGTTTTCGATGAATTTTTCAATAAAAACTCTATCGTCAGAAAAACTGTTTCTCGCCTCGTTGGAAGTCGACAAAAAGGCTTCTGCCATTTCGTTTTGATTGTAGACAATTCGCATTCCTTTGCCACCGCCACCAGCAGATGCTTTAACCATTACAGGAAAGCCAATTTTAACGGCAATTTCAACCGCTTCTGTGGCATCTTTGATGATGTTCATATGCCCTGGAACTGTTCTTACACCAGCTTCTAGAGCGAGTTTTTTTGATTGAATTTTATCGCCCATCATTTCGATAGAATAAACCGAAGGACCAACAAAAATGATCGAATTTTTTTCAAGCACAGAAGCAAAATTGCGGTTTTCTGATAAAAAACCATAGCCAGGGTGCACCATGGTTGCCCCGGTTATTTTGATGGCATCAAGAATGTTGTTGATGTTAAGATAACTTTGCGAAGAAGGCGAGGGGCCAATGTTGACGGCTTCGTCTGCCATTTGCACAAACAAAGAATTGGCATCGGCATCAGAATAGACAGCAACCGTTTTGATGCCTAATTTTTTGCAAGTTTTGATAATTCGACAAGCAATTTCGCCACGGTTGGCGATAAGTAATTTGTGGTTTTGCATAAAATATTTATTTTAATAATATCGACTTAAAATATAAAAAATCTACATAAAATTATTTGCAAGTTAAAAAAATAATGCAACAATTATGAAAATACCAAAAAAATATTGGTATATAGTTTATTGTAAAATCAGCAAACAAAAAAAGCAAATTATTTTGTTATGTCAAAAATTGTTAATTATCTAAAACTTTCTCGCATCCATAGCCCAACTGGTATTTTTTTGTTGCTTTTGCCTTGTTTTTATGCTGTCGCTTTGGCTGTAAAAGTGTTGCCCGATCCCGACTATTATTTGCTTGCTAAAATGTTGTTACTTTTTGTTTTAGGTGCAATTTTAATGAGAACTGCAGGTTGTGTTATCAACGATTTGCTCGATGCCAAATTCGATGCCAAAGTTGCTCGAACCAAAAACAGGCCAATTGCCTCTGGACTAATTAGCAAAACCAAAGCTGTGTTTTTTTTATTATTTTTATTACTCTTGGCTTTGTTAATTTTGATGCAATTTAATTTTGCCACCATAGTTACAGGTTTTGTGGCGGTTTTGCTGGTTTTGCTCTATCCGTTAAGCAAAAGAATCACCTATTTTCCGCAAATTATTTTGGGTTTTACTTTTAATTTAGGGGTTTTTATGGCAAGTTTTGCCATTTTAGAAGAAGTTTCAGAAAATATGATTGTATTATTTTTGATTTGCCTGATTTGGACCATAATTTATGACACCATCTATGCTTTTCAAGATCTCGAAGACGATCTCAAAATTGGCACCAAGTCAACCGCCATCGCCTTTGGTTTGAAAGCCAAAATAATTTTGCAAATGCTTAATTTGGCAATGTTTTTGGGTATTTTAGTTTTAGGTTCTTTACAAACCTTTGCTCTGCCTTATTTTATTATTACTTCTGCTTTATTTTTATATCAAGCAATTGCTATAAAAAAATGCAATTTATCGAATCATCAGCAGTGTTTGGCTTTTTTTAAGAAAAGCCCAGTTTTAGGAGTGTTTTTTTTAATAGCTATTATTTTTGGTTAATGAAAATTGGCTTGCTTGGCGGTAGTTTTAACCCGCCACACCTTGGGCATTTACACATCAGCAGGCTTGCCATCAAAAAACTGCAACTAAAACAAGTGTGGTGGTTGCCTACTTTGCAAAATCCTTTTAAGCAAAAACAACAATATTTGCCCTATTTGCACCGACTTAATTTATGTCAACAAATCATCAAAAATGAGCAAAAAATTATTTGCAAAAATCAGCCCTATTATTTTACTTTTTTGTTGGTAAAAAAATTGCAAAAAAAATATCCGCAACATCGGTTTTATTGGTTGTGCGGTGTTGATTGTTTGCCAAAAATGCATCAATGGCAAAATTTTTCGCATTTATTAAAGGCAATTAATATCGCAGTTTTTGCAAGAAATGTTGCAAATAAAAATGCTTTGTTAAATGCCAAAAAAACCAAGGCTTATCAACTGGCTCAACAACAACCAAAAACCACAAAAATGCAACTATTTTTTAGCAAACAAAATCAACTTTCTGCCACAAAAATTCGTGAAAAAAAATTAGTGATTTTGCTAAACGAGCCAATAGAAAATATGGCCGTGGGCCTAAATAGCACTTTGTTTTATGCTTTGTTGGCAATTTCACAAGGTCAAGAAGTTTATTTTTGGCAAATGCAAAACGAGGTTGATTTTTTAACAAAAACACCAAATATTTGGCAATTAAACCAAGAAGTGGCTTGGCAATTGTTGGCAAAATATGCAGAAGAAAATAACAAAATTCGAGAAAATGCCAAGCAACAAAAAGCTCATCATTTAAGCACTTTAGGGCAATTTTTGGCAGATCAAGCTCTCACAACCAGCATTGATGGGCAACAAGAAATAGAGAAAATTTTTGCCACTGCCACTTTTTTAAATCGACTCGAGCCAATGAAATCACCCTTTCCGCCCGAAGGTAAGCAAGATTTTGCAGAGTGCTTAGCAAAACTGCAACAAAAATTTTCTGCCCTACATTGCCCAATTGGCTTGTCGGATAAAGAATATATTGCAGGTTTATCAACTCCCAGCCAAGCAATTAACACACAAGATTTATGGCAAAAACCAGCACCGTTGCATGTGGCTGTTTTGCAAACCGTGGCTTGTTTTAAAAAGCTTTATTTGCAAGAAAAAAATGCCAAAATAGTTATCAAGCCCAAAGATTCTGCGCAGTCAACGGGGGTGTTTAGCATTGAATTTGTTGAATTTAATGGGCAAATTAATACCGAAGAAAAACAGCAACAAACAAAGCAATATCAATTGCCGGTGGCGATTTTAGAAAATCCACAACAATTGGCAACTGCTTTGCATCTTTTTTTGCAACAGCAATGCAAAAATTCTCAAACTATTTTTGATGTTTATGGGCAAAAAATTTTGCTACAACCATTTTTGCTAGGAATAGCAATTGGTGATTTTCGCACCATTTTGTTAAAAGATCAAAACCAGCAATTTGTAGTTGCCGGCACGGTTTTTCGACAAAAAATCGCATCACTACACAACAATCAACCACAAACCTTCACCACTTGTGCCACCGCAGGGCAAGCAGTGGTAAGTGAGGCAGGTAAATATTTGGTTCATTTGCAAAAATTTATCGACAAAACTCTGCAATATTTACAAGAAAATAGCCAAAAATATCAAAATGTGCACTTTATGGGGCTAGATTTTATCGCCAAAAATCTCGATGCAACAGATTTTTATTTAGGCGAAATGAATATGCATTGCCCCGGCCTAATTTCTATGCTTGGCAATAGTTTTGTCGATGCCTGTAACATTGCCAAGCAATATGATTAAGCCTTTTGATAAAACGAAATTATTGTGTTTTATGCAGAAAATTATATAAGAGCCACTTCTCCATTCTTCAGTTTTCCTAAGAATTCTGGGTCTTCAACACTTCCTGTAGGCAAAGTCATATATTTAGGATTAATAAGGCCTCCTACTTGTTTCGCAATGCCTCGCAGTATTGTGATGGCTTTTTGTTGTTCTGGGGTTA
>Ga0214919_10011960_pt1 | contig 10748 bp, 10 predicted proteins | sample LL1503_MetaG_FD_177994 | JGI IMG/M metagenome (GOLD analysis project Ga0214919, IMG submission 177994) | Freshwater microbial communities from Lake Lanier, Atlanta, Georgia, United States - LL-1503 | ecosystem: Environmental > Aquatic > Freshwater > Lake | place: USA: Georgia | collected... | reverse complement strand
TGATATGTCATAGTATCTACCAATGTAATCATGTGATGATAGTTAACAACTTCACCCCCTGATTTAAATACTTCATTAAGTTCCTCAAACAATACAACACGAACTGCTTCAATTCCAAACACTTCTAACACTTCATGGATATCGTTCGAAAAGTTTCTCATTGGGTCAACACCTGGAACTGTTGCAAGATCAAGAAGATTTGTACCTTCTGCGTCAAGCACATATTGTTTACGAGGAGTATAACCTCCCACCATACTGTCATATATGACCTCGTCGTTGACTTCTCGAATATAAACCTTTCCAATCCCATCGACACCTCTCAGAACAGTATCCAATAACTTTTCCTCGATAAACCGAAGTGACAAAGCATTTTTCACAGTCTCCTTGCTAAATACAATTCGCAATACCATTTTGCCAGGAGAACCATCATCTGTGTGAACACATCCAAAGATTTTGAGAACTTTGTTATTTTCGATCTTTGTTTGAATGAGTGTCGTGTCGATAATTCGTCTGGATGCCATTTCCATCATATCTAGTTCAAGACGCATGATCCATGGAGACAGACAGAGAACACTTTTCTGCGTCACTGAAAATTTTTGATATGTTTCAAGAATTTCACGGTCTTCTTGAACGCCTGTGTCAGGTGATAATGGATTCGGGTCATAATAGATTCGTACAGATTTTGTAATGTCTCGAAGAGTTGTCTTTTGAATATCCTTCATTTTGGAAAGAGAATCAACTTGTGATGATGCAATTTCGGGTTCCAGATATATAGTGTTCATAGGATTTTTCGGATTGTGCGATGCGCTTATTAGCTCAGAGAATCTTGGAACTCCTGCCGTAGCATTCGCTTTGGAAGTACCGGCAGAGTGGAATGTATTCAAAGTAAGCTGGGTTGTTGGCTCACCGATAGATTGGGCTGAAATAACACCTACCATCTCTCCGGGATGAACCCGGCTTTTAATGTATCGATGCTGTACTTCTTTTAGTAATTCATCAAATAATTCTTTGCTCAAACGAAGAGTAATAATTGATTTCTTAGGTGCCAAATAGTATCGAAGCAGAACATGAAACAATTTGTTATGCGAGATAAATGGTTCTTGACATAACTCCTCAAGTTTTTGAACTACGTGTTCAGGAGTCAAGTTTGTTTTTGTTGCATATGGATTCGTAAACTTTTCAACAATACGTTTTAGAGGAACAGGGGCCATTACAGATGACCCTTTCTTGTATCGAAACACGTTCTTAACAAGTTCATCTCGATCAACCAATAATTGTTCTACAAGATCCGGAGGATTTTCGCCAGCTCCTCCTTCAACTACTGCATCAAAATCTTCTTTAGACGCTCCGAATTCTTTATAGACTTGTTCCATGGTCATGATACCAAGTTCAATTGGTTGAGATTCTGTAGAGACGCTGTCAATTCCATCGCCACCATAATGGTGCTGGAAGATAGAGCCGGCCGAGTTTCGTACAGACCCGTCATAAGCAACATGTAAATCTTCCATAGATTTCACAAGCCGGCGTTGAATATAACCTGAATCTGCAGTCTTTACAGCTGTATCAATCAACCCTTCACGACCACCCATCGCATGAAAGAAGAATTCAGCAGGACGCAACCCGCTAATAAAACTATTCTCAACAAATCCACGAGATTCCATTCCATCATCAAATTTTGTAAAATGAGGAAGCGTTCGGTCTTGAAGCGTAAAGTGAATTCGTTTACCTGCAACTTGCTGTTGAGCAAGAAGGCCAAGCATTTGCGTAATATTTAGAGATGAGCCCTTCGAGCCTGACTTAACCATCTGCACCATTCGGTTTGTTTTCGGAAGACTCTTCATCGATTCATCGCCAATTGAAGATGCAACTGTTTTCAGAGCATTGAGAATTTGGTTCTCAAGCTCTTCACCATCAGGTCGCCCTGTTCCATTAAGAAAGTCGCCTGAATGAACAGCAGACAGAATTTCAGAAACCTTTCGTCTACCTTCTGCCAACTTTTCTTTAATAATTTCATCTGTATCTTTATTTGTTGTAAGGTCGGAAGGCCCTACTGAAAACCCAGTATACAAATTGTACTTAGTTACAATGTTTTGAATATCATTGATAAATTGTCCAGCACGCTGTGGTCCAAAGTCTGAGAACAACATGTGAACAAGGCCATGAGTAGTAGAAGCGAATGCACCTTTGTCTAGCACACCTTTTACTAATTTCCCATTTTTAACAGTGACTTTTCCTGCAAAGTCGATAGCAGGAAATACACTCGAAATAACATCTTGTCCTGACAGATGTTTGTTCTGACGCATGTATGTAGAAATCGGCTTCTTCATTCTTGCAAGAATGTTCATAGCAACATGTTCTGGAATCAAAACTTCTGGTTGAGAAAGGCGATAGATTCCTGTCTGCGTATCCTGAAACACACTGATGATTGCAGCGTTTGTTCGAGGCGATACGATTTGTTGCAATACACTCGCCAAGTACTTGATTTCAGTTGCCGCAGCAATACTTTGCGGGACGTGCATGTTCATCTCATCACCATCAAAATCTGCATTATATGGTTTTGTAGCAGAAACATTTAGTCGAAATGTCGAGCAAGGCAGAACACGAACACGGTGGCATTCCATCGAACCTTTGTGAAGAGATGGTTGTCGATTAAACAGCACGACATCCCCGTCAATTAAATGACGATGAACAGTGTCTCCGTCTTTCAAGTCAATCATTTCAGGATTCACATACTTCAGAGAAATGGGACGCTGGTCCTCTTTTAGAAATACTGATTTTGCACCTGGGTATACAGATGGTCCATTGCGAATGTAATGCATCAATCGATCGCGATTGTAGGCAGACACAACTTCTGGAAACGTAAGATTCATTGCAATTTCTTCAGGAACACCAAGTTCATCCACATCAATATTGGAATCAGGTGTAATCACAGAACGTGCAGAGAAGTCAACACGCTTGCCCATCAAATTTCCACGTACACGACCAGTTTTCGCTCCAAGACGAGACTTTAGTGTTTTCAAAGGGCGTCCTGAACGTTGAGCTGCAGGCGGTAATCCCTTGATATCGTTATCAACATATGTTGCTACATCAAATTGCAGAATATCTGTATATTTGTCAATAATATCTGCAGAATCACCCTTATCAATTTTGTCTCGAAGACGTTGGTTGTTTCTAACAATATCAATAAGTTTGTGCGTTAAATCGTCCTCCATTCGTTGGTTGTCATCCATGACAACAGATGGACGAACTGTGAGAGGAGGTACAGCAAGCACTGTGCAAATCATCCAACTGGGACGACTGAATTTTGAACTCAAACCTATAAGGTCAATGTGTTGGTCCGACATTCTCTGAAAACATCGCAATACCATCTCAGGTTGTAGAGGAATCTTATCGGCTTCCTCGTCGTACAATACAGCTACAAGCGTAGCTACTGTATTCTCTGCTTTTTCAATCTTTTTGATCATCGGAGACTCACAGTGAATGCACGATGGATTTGTCTTTAGTTCTTTTGCTTTGAAAGACATTACACGTTCGCGAACTTCATTGAATCTATCCATACCTGAAATCTTTTTATCAATTTTCTCGAACTCCTCATCGGAAATGTAGGGATTGCTGCAGTTCAAACAAACAATTTGAAGAATTTTTTGAACCGTATCCAGAAACTGGTAAAGATATACAGGCCGAGCTAGACGAATATGACCGAAATGTCCAGAGCAAAGCAAGTTGGTTTGCTTGCATGTTGGGCAAACCTTGCCATTCTCGATAACTCCGAAACGCTGGTCAAATACGCCACCTTGAACGGGAACTTGTGCTTGATATGTTTTGTCAGTAATTACCTCTACAACACTCCTTGATAGAATGTCATCAGGATTTGCAATTCCAAATTGGACTCCAATAATTGTGTCACCCATTCTTGTTATTATAAGTAATGTCTTTAGATTGTTCCATTTTTCACTAAACTAAATATAAATGGAATATTATGGGGAACGACCGCTTACCCCATTAATCATCACAAATATTCGGATATCGAATGTCTTGTATACAGAATATCCGCGAGAACCCATGCCGACTCCAAAATATACCCCAATACGTCGCCGTCCATCAATTATATCCGTTGAGTAATCTTGAGCGTTTCTTCCCAGAACTCATCATCATTCAAGATTTCTTTAACCATATGTTCTGGAAACAACTCTGTTAAATGATAAGCCCATGCCTCAAACTCTCCTCCCATGCGATTTTTGAACTTGCCTTTATCCTTGATTCTTGCTCTTTGCAGTTCACGAAAAATGTTGTGAGTTATTTGCTGTGTATAGTAAGGAATCTCACTTTCGTCTTTTAAATCTGCAACAATTTTATACCACTTGTCCATTTGGTTTTTCTGGAAGAATATTAATATGAAAGGTTTACGTTTAAAAACAGTACGTAAATCTCATAAAAAGGAAAAGAAATGGGATGCAGTGTTTGAAAAAGATGGCAAAGAAAAGGTGGTTCCGTTTGGTCAAAAGGGATATTCTGATTACACAAAGCACAAAGACAAAACACGTAAGGCAAGATATTTAAAACGACATTCGGGAATGGGTGAACATTGGCAAAAACCAGATACGCCAGGTGCTCTTTCCAAATGGGTTTTATGGAACAAACCAACATTTCAAGCATCTCTCAGAGATTTCAAGAAACGGTTTCATCTATAAAACGGATTTGTTAACATACACACGATAGGTAGAAAAATGAATAATCAACTGAAGCTCTATGACGAATTTCGGGTTCGCCAGCTAGCGGCGGGGATGCCAATTGATGAGATAATTTCATTTCAAATTTTCAATAATCACATCAATCGTGCGATGGAGTATGCTGAGTTCTGCGAGGAACAAGCGATAAAGTTAGGTCTTAAGTTTATCAATGACTGTGGAGGCATGACATGTAGCTACTATCAGTTTGATATCTCAAGATGCCGTGAGATTGAAATGGATGGTAAGTAAGCTGGTTTTTACATCAAAAACAGATTTATACCTTTCTATTAAATAATGTGTTCCAGAATGAAAAGATACGCTGAATATTATTTTGATTCTTACGTAATTAACAGGTGGAACAAGATTGCAAACACTTTGAAATATGCGAAAGACGGCGAGTATCCTACAAATATGGTAAAACTTTTGTATTTCTTTCGTGAACCATCAACTCGCAGAATGTTGAACAGAAATCCGGAAAATATGGAACAAGCTATCATAATTATTAACGAAATGCGTAATCCTGAACATTATATGTTCCATAACGTTAATCCAGTAGATATTTCTGAAATCACCAAAATTGCGTTGAGAACATTACTAATATTACGAAACCTTAATTAATTTATACAAACTATCTCTTTAATTGTGTCTGAATGTAGTACAATAAAATTAGCACAGTCACTTAACCTACATATAAAATATGAACAAGAAGATGCTATAAGAAATTCTGTTATTACTTTTAGTTCATTATTCTTTTCAGAATTAAACAAAGAAATTTGTGAGTTGAAATTTTCAGATGTTTCCTTTTCTACTCGAAATGATTCTTTAAAGTAGTTTATTTTGAGACTTGGATACTTTGCTATGAGTTTTTCAATTGATTCATCATTATCGGAACATACATAAATTGAATTAATATTAGGATATTTTAGAATCATATTGTCAATTGTATTGCAGAAATCATCAAATGTTCTATAACCGTAATCATTTTTATGAATCGTATTCATATCTGTTAACCTAATATGAATAGCTAATGTATTTTCATTTATTTGAAATTCTAATTTATGTTTTTCTACACTGTTTATTATGTTTTGATTAAAAACATTTTTTTTTACTATACTCTTTAATTGTTGATAATATTTTGACTCCCATGATTTAGAAAATAGTCTTTTGAATTCGACATTCTTAATATCGATATTAGTTGATTTTATAATTGATGAATAATCATAAATATTATTAAAAATTAATTTATTATTAAAAACATGACTTTGAGATAGCTGGATTTTAAATCCAATGCATTTATCAATATATTCCGGAGATATATCAAGAATATGTTCTAATGATTCGTGAAATGCAGCAAAAAACCCTCCACCACGAAGAGAATTATGTATATTTAAAAATAAATTATCTAAACGTGTCCAGCTAGCCCATACATATTTATAATCATAGTTAACTTTATGTGTTTTTGACAAAATATTGAAAATATTGCTTATTTTTTTGTTGTTCTCAGAAGATGGATAATGAAATTTAACAACTAAATGTTTAATTTGTGTTTGAAAATTTTTAGAAAAAATATAAGTTAGTAAATCATATTCTGCACCCTCAATATTAATATAAAGTAGATCAATTTTTGAAATTTGGTTTTCCCTTAGAAATTCAAAAAAATCCTGCATTTGGCAAGTAATTGTAGGCAATGTGTCTATCTGCTTTCCAGGAGTTGCAACTTTGAATCCAAATGTTTTTTGAATCGGTAAATTTATTGGTTGTTGTTTAATCATGCTTGTAGCTTCTCCTTGAAGATACATAGGAAATTCATAGTTTCCAGTACCTAATCCAAATGGATAACAGTGTATATTTGAATTTTCTTTACATGATGCAACTGCTTCGTTATAAAATGATAGAACAGGTTCGAATGTATGAACAGTTGCTTGTTTGTACATATTAGCTAATAGTTTTGCAGCATTTCCGGTATATGTTCCAAGTTCGATAATTATTGAATCACAGTCCAGTCCATCCACATAAGAATATGGATACACGTTGTCTTTTAAGAATCTATCAAACTCCGACATTATTATAATATAATTATAATTCTCATTTAAACATATGTTTTTAAATAATCATGATGATGTGTCCGAGTGGTTAAGGAGGCAGGCTTAAGATCTGCTGGAGAAATCCGCGTGGGTTCGATCCCCACCGTCATCAATGACCCTTTAGCTCAGTGGTTAGAGCGCCCGCCTTCTAAGCGGGAGGTCCTGGGTTCAACCCCCAGAAGGGTTAACTGGAATTACTTTCGTGAATAAATCATTCCACGAAAGTGTTTTTTCACTTTCAAAATACATTCTTGCAATTCGATTGAATGACTGAATATAGAAAAAGGCAACAGTTCCAATAACATAAGGATACCAAGACTCCATTTACTACATTCAAACACGAAAAACGGATTTATTTTCCACACACTCGTCTATAGTAAAGCAAAATGGAAGAGCCAAAGACACGACGAGAATCAAAGAAGAATCAGAAGGAAAAGGCGAGACCAGGAGTATACACGGCAAAACACGTCCGCATTGCAGAGGCGTTGAAACTAACCCGTGTTAGAAACAAATGAAAGATTTTTTCGATGTATGGATTTCAAGTGTAAATTGGAAGGTCGGAAAGTTTTCTGTTCTTCCAATTGTTTTTGGTTTAGCGATGGCATTCATGGATGTGATTATGATGTCTCTTGCTAAATACTCTAGTAAAGGTCAAATTTCGGTTGGCACAGCATTGCCTCTCGCTACATTAGTTTATGCGATTGAACCATTCTTGTTCTTTAAGTCTTTGAAACATGAGTCTTTGACTGCGATGAATTTGATATGGGATTTGACTTCTGATGTACTCGTAACTGTTCTTGGTGTGTTTTGGTTCAAAGAGTCCATTAAAGGTCTTCGTTGGCTAGCAGTTCTGTTTGCTATGTTTTCTTTAGGTCTTTTTGCGTATACCGAAGAGTAAGTCTTCTTCCACCACCACGCGGCTTTCTACATGTCTTACCTTTTTTGCATTTGCTTTTATAGTTTTCAACTTCCGAAATAGATATTTTTGTGAATTTGTTCATCCATTCAGAATAATTTGAAAAGTCCGGAGGATTATTTTGATAAAACTCGTCGAATAAAGGATATGCTTCAGCCAAATTATGCAAAAATCTTTTTTGAATTTCTGTTCGTTTTGGTGTTTGAATAAAATTTACAGCAATAGACATCAAAAATTTTTGCCCTATAAGATAATCTATTTTTTTATTCTGGAACTTGTGGTTTACTTCTTCAAACGATGGGTCAGGACCAGGATTAATGACTTTTGGATCATTTGCACATTGTGTTCTTAATTTATGATTTACTTTATTATGGATATTGAAAAGCCATTCTGCTGGCTTGTTATTATACGGAAATCCCTTAACAAATCTACGCGTAGAATTTCTGCAAAATTTACATGGCAATATTTCTGCCACATTTTCCAATAACGCGTGTGGATTTTTCGAATGAAACGATAATCGGTGGAGCAAATCCCAACCCGCAGGACCCCAGAAACGAGTATCCATACTACTTCATACAACGAAAAGAAATATGTTCCCTTGGATAAATGGATGGCTCTACAAGTGTGCTAACAATCGCAGTCGGTCTGTATGTCGGTATGTCTCTATCTCAGTTTTTCACTGCTATTACGAAAGATCTTATTACACCAATAATTGCTGGAATTTTCCCTGGTGTTCAATCTTCAGTAGATAAATTCGTCGTTCAAATAGGACCCATAAAACTCAGTGTTGGTGATGCAATTTCAGCTACTCTCAATCTTCTGATTGCATGGTTCGTGGTCAGCACAACTCTTCCTTATATCCGAACATATGCCCCTATTGGCGGTCGTCGTTAAATTCTATGTCTTGAATAAAGATGGGCATAGGAGATTGGTTTAATGAAACGGTTACAAAGGTGACAGGAAAATCGCCTCAAGAACATGCAGATAGCTTAAAGGCCGCTGCAAAAAATGCAGTTGCGCTTCCGACCTCTGTTACATCCGATCAGGGTGTTCGAGATGCACTAAAACTTCCGTCGGATGGTGTAAATACGACATTAACAGGTGGTCGCCGACGTAGAACACGAGGTCGTAAGAATCGCAAAACGAGACGCCGCAAGCATTAATTATCAAGTCGAAAGCTAGTCCATCCACCTTTATGATATTTTCCAAATTGAGATTCAACTCTCTTTTCCATATCCGACGGAGATAGTCTCAAATCATTGTCGGACATCCACTGCTTGAACGCGCGCTTTAATGTAGTTTTGTCTACAGGTACAATCTCATCGCCTTCGCGAATCGATAATAATTTGTCTGCAATGAATTTGGCGATGCCGTCATTATCATTGCGGTAATCCGATGTATATTCCATAACTTTATCAGGAGCGGGAAGTTTACGTAGTCCTTTTCCTTCTTTCAAAACGCATACCATATAATTTAAGAACGGCGTGGCCCATTCTTTAGACTGAACAAGAAATTGGATGCTTTCATCCATAGGAAATTCATATGACTCTAATGGTTTTGGAACAAACTTTGATGTAAAGTTAATAACTACTAAGCGTCTCCATGTTCCGCCGTCTGTAGTATTGATTTTTGGTTTGTCATTGCAAGCTAGATGAAACTTTGCTTGCACTTCAAATTCTGTTCCTGACTTAAATAAGTCACGAGCATACATCTTTTCACCTGACGTAATTTCCTTCATTAACCCTGTATTCAGCGCAATAGATTCGTCAGGTTCTTGCATTGTTACGAATCTTCTACCTTTCAGACGAATAACTTCGGGAGCTGCATTACCAGAACCCTTTCGCTTCTGAGTAAAGAGTGAAATTGGAACTGTGCACGCATAGTCTCCAAGAGCTGTAGAGGTCAGGTTCATGATCATAGATTTTCCATTAGAACCCGATCCCGTCATAATGTGGAATTTTTGGGCTGTATTACCCCCAACCAAATTTGTGGCCAAGTGTTTCATGAAATATTCGCGAACTTCATGATCGGGCAAAACTTGTTTTATAAATGTATCCACTTTGTTCCACGCTTCGTAATCGTAATAATTTCGTGTGGGGTCATAATCGATGCCAGTACTGAATGATAAATAATCTTCAGGTTTACCATCTCTAAACTTAAAGTCATCAAATAGTTCAAGAATGCCGTTATTGAATGCAATCAAATCTTTGTTAGAATCAATTTTCTTTGTAAAGTTTTCGTCAAAGAATAGTTCTCTGCATTCTTTCATAACATTATCTTTGAATCGTGTTGTCTTGAGTTTTGTATAAATAGTGTTGAGCCCTGTACGTTTCTTCTCCATATCACAATATTCACAGAATCCACAATCTCCCTTACCTTCTGTAGAACACGAAGTCAAAGACCGATTTGCCATATCATTTCCAATACCCTGCATTTTTGAGAAGAATACGCTTGCAATCTGTTTTGAGAGTTTCAATTGCAAATCAACTCCACGGTCAGTTTCTTTCCAAATATGTCCTGCCCATCGATACCAAACATTCTTTCCAAAATCGCAACACACATATAAATCGCGAAATTTTGCATGAATTACACATGCAACATCATGTTCTGTTCCCGAACAAGCGGTCATAACTAGCCTGTCAACATTTGTAGTTTCAATTCGGTCATACTCTTCGCGATCATCTTCGCGGGACCAGTATCTTAGAGTACCTTCTCCAAGACGGTCACCATCGTTTCGAAATGTCAGAGAATTCCACTTATTAATGCAGTCGGCCTCATTATACTTTTCTTCATCTTGTGAACTGAAATCTAGAAACACGTCTAGCAAATCAGGATGAATATTATGCAAACAAATACCAACTTGTACCCATTGCGAATAATCATTAAATCGTTCTGGTTTTAGATTCATGACGTGATCTTTCAGATATTCTTTGCGTTCTGCATCCAATGGTTGCAAAATAATGCGACCAGCGGGAGATGAATTTCGAGAACCCGTTTTGTCTCCACGCGTCAAAGGAC
>Ga0214919_10011959_pt1 | contig 10749 bp, 8 predicted proteins | sample LL1503_MetaG_FD_177994 | JGI IMG/M metagenome (GOLD analysis project Ga0214919, IMG submission 177994) | Freshwater microbial communities from Lake Lanier, Atlanta, Georgia, United States - LL-1503 | ecosystem: Environmental > Aquatic > Freshwater > Lake | place: USA: Georgia | collected 2015-03-15 | reverse complement strand
ATCCATCGTTGCGTCGTGGTGGATGAAGGCCACATTAGTTTGAATCAGTTGTTGGATCAGTTGCTGGTTTGTCATTTTTTTACTTTTTCTCTTTTTCTTCCCTCACGCTTGGACACAAGTCCCTCAGGATGCAGCGTGTGCAATCAGGAGCTTGCGCCTTGCAAGTGTACCTGCCATGCAAGATGAACCAATGATGCCCGTCCGGCAACAGTCGTGGCGGAATCACTTTTAGAAGTTCCAATTCTGCCTTTTCGGGGGTTGTCTCGCGTTGCAGCCCCAGCCGCGCCGAAACCCGAAACACGTGGGTATCAACGGCCAGAACGGGCTCGCGGTAGATCTCGCCCAAAATCACATTGGCAGTCTTTCGGCCAACACCCGGCAGGGACTCCAAATCCTCGCGGGTTCGTGGAATTTTCCCACCGAATTTAGCAATGATGATTTCGCTTAGTTTAAAAACATTTTTAGCCTTGGTTGGGGCCAGGCCAACGGTCCGGATTTTTTTCAGCAGGCCGTCGCTGCCCATTGCAATGACGGTGTCAGGTTCAAATCCGGCTTCGTAAAGGGGTTCCATGCATGCGTTGACGCTTTTATCGGTCGCCTGGGCAGACAAGACAACGGAGACGAGAAGTTGAAAAGGAGTCCTATAGTACAGTTCGCAGAGGGGGTTGGGATTGGCCTCGCCAAGCCTGTTCAGCAGCTTTTCCGCAAGTTCGCGTCGCGCATTCAAAGACAAAACCGGAGGCTTGCGCAGGGCTGGCCGCCGGTCCGGTTTGTTTGGTTTTTTCGTTTTCAGTTTACTCTGAGACTTCAAGGGTCACGTCACCGTAAACCTTGCACTGGCAGGCCAAGCGCTCGTCTGGCCGTGCTGCCATCGTTTCCAGAAAGTCCTTTTCGTTGTCTTGCATCGGGCTGATCTTGTCGGCTCCCGATATGATTTTCACCATGCAAGCGCCGCAGGCGCCGTCACGGCATCCGAAAAGGATCGATGTGTCGTGATCTTCGCACATGTCGATCAGGGCATAGCCCTCGACAACGTCGATTGTTTTTTTATCGGTTGTGATGGTAACTTTTGGCATGTTTATCACTCTTTAAAATTCGTTCGGACGGACTATCTACTTTATGGCCAAGAAGTCAAGTCTAAAACCAGCGTCGCGCACGGCTCCTAAAGCCAAAAAAACGATAAAAAACGGTATGTTGCCCTCAGTGCACCATTTACCAATTCGCCCTTGGGCGAAGGAGTCGCTGTCTGGCGGCCCCGGGTCTGGTCTGAAGGCCGGCGTCAAAGCTGCCAGCAAGGCGGGGGACCGCCACGGGCGAATTTTTATCGTTTCGAATGCGCCAGGGGCTCAAGCCTGGTTGGCCGGACACCTTGAAGGTGTGGCTTCATGGCAACGGGAATCGGCCCTCAAGTCACGGCCGGAATCGGTGATGCTCGCCGATGACGAAGGTCCCATCTGGGTTTTGATGCCGCGCAACAACGGTGTCGAGACATCGGGGGGCACGGCGCCTCAGGCATCGTCTTCTTCTTCGCCGTCTCAAGGCAATGCCTTTGCTCCGTCAGCCTATGGGCGCGCCCGCGACCTCGTCGGTGCCTGCGTCAGCGGCTTTCGCGAGTACAAACTGGAGCGCGTCACCCTGGCAGGATTTGGCTGTACGCGCGAGCACTGGCTTGGTGCCCTGACGGGACTCGATTTGGGGGCCTACCGGTTCGTCCAGGCCAATCAAAATGGTCCTGACGCCTGCAAATTGCCGGCCCTGCGCGTTCCTGATGAAGTGGCCAAGGACGCGGCCTTGATCGACGAAGCCGCAGCCACGGCCTACGGGATCAACGCTGCCCGCCATCTGGTCAACCTGCCGGGAAATGCACTGAACCCGACGAGTTACGCCAACATCGTCAGCGGGCTGTTCAAGGGGTCAAAAACAACAACGGTTAAAGTCCTTGGGTCAGCAGAACTGGCCCGCGAGGGAATGAATCTGATTTGCGCTGTGGGTGCCGCCTCGCCGAATCCTCCTTGCCTGGTTCACATTCGTTACCGTCCGATTGGCAGTGCGTCAGGCAAGCCGGCAAAGGCATCCCAGCCGCCGGTCGCCTTCGTTGGCAAGGGCGTGACTTTCGACACGGGTGGGCTCGACATCAAGCCCTCTTCCGGAATGCGATGGATGAAGAAAGACATGGGTGGATCTGCGACCACGGTCGGTCTGGCGCTTTATGTCGATGCAATGAAGCCCGGTCGTGCCTACGATTTTTATTTGGCCATTGCGGAAAACTCGGTGTCGTCCACCGCCATGCGACCCGGCGATGTGTATCGCGCACGTAACGGCATGACTGTGGAAATCCACAATACCGATGCTGAAGGTCGCCTCGTTTTGGCCGATGCCATGGATTACGCCCTGACCCGCACGGGTGCAGACGAACCTTCACTGCTGATTGACACTTCGACTTTGACGGGAGCCATGAGGGTAGCGGTTGGACTGACAATATCAGGGCTGTTCTCGACTCACGATCATTTGGCGGAAGCCTGTATCGCAGCAGGTCAGCAGGCTGGCGATCCGTGCTGGCGCATGCCCCTTTTTGATGAATACAAAACGGCACTGAAGTCGCAGGCCGCTGATTTGTCTAATTGTTCGGACAGTGGGTTTGGTGGTGCGATCACGGCGGCCCTGTTTCTGGAAAAATTCACGCGCGGCAAGCCGTGGATCCATCTGGATTACTATGCATGGAGTGACCGTCCTGCTGGTGCGATGGCAGAACCGGGAGGCAATGGCCAAGCGGTTCAGTTGCTGATCCGTTTGCTTGAAAAGATTTAAAAAGAATGAAGAATAATGCGTTCATGGGGTTTATTCACCGGAGGTTGACCGTGCGCCAACTGACAAAGTTTTTCTTGTTTGCATCCGCTGTTGTCGGGATCGTTTTTGGATCCATCGTCTTGCCCACGTCTGCGGCAAGGGCGGCAACCGCTTCAAGCACTCGTGCATTGACGGAGTCTGAAAAGGCATCTGACGTTGAACAATTTTTTCAGCTGATCAAATCCAGTTACGGACCCCTCCGGTTCAAAGAATCGGATCAAGGGATCAATGTCAAATCGCTGCGTGCAAAGTACCTTGAACTTGCTCGCGAGACGCAATCAAATTCCGAATTTTATTACATGCTCGGGCGCTTGATTGCCGAATTCCGGGATTCGCATTTTTCAGTCAACATTCCGAGCCGCATGCGGGCCAACTTGGGATTTTCAGTGGATCTTGTCGAGGGCAAGGTTCTGGTTGACCAGATCATGAACTACAAAGGTCCTTACACGTTGGCCAAGGGTGACGAGATTGTCACAGTCGACGGTGCGCCGGTGGCGTCCGCAGTGGAAGGCCTGATGTCATATGTCAGCAGCGGTTTTGAGGGAACACGGCGCCGCACGGCTGCAATGATGCTGACCCAGCGCAACGGAGCAAGGGTACCCGTGCCTCGCGGCAATATCACCCTCGGCATCAGGAAATCCGATGCCGCGATGGGCATTGATACGGTTTCCATTCCATGGATGGTGGATGGCAGCCCTCTTGACGAAAGGATCAGCGCGCCGTTCATACCTGCGGTTGCAAGTGGCGGCCCGGGATACTTGAAAAACTTCCAACTCGATGTCGTCAGCGAAATGCGCGGACTTTTATTTGCCGATGCCGAACAAAGCTTTCGCTGCTCTGGCCGCACTCGTACCAAAATCCCTGATGGTGCGGTGATGATTCAAGAATCGCCCTTTGTCGCCTACTATCATCCGGTTGCAGATAGCGCACACGATGGGCGCTCGGTAAACATTGGCTACTTGCGAATCCCGCACTATATGCCGTCGATCGACAAGCCGGGCTCGGAACCGACGGAAGATGGCTTTCGCGAATATTATGCTCGCTATGAATACGCAGTCGCGGAACTTGAAGCCCACACGGACGGTTTGATCATTGATCAGGATCACAACTGCGGAGGCAGTGTCGATTATCTTGAAAATCTGGTCGGACTGTTCATGGATAAGCCCTATCCAGGACTGCAGTTTAGTTTTCTGGCGACCAAGCAGGAATACCTTGAGTTTAGTCAGGAGCTGGACCACATGATTCCCCAGAGCCTGCCCTACAAGTATTTTAAATCGGTCACGGATCTGATGCGCGCGTCCTGGGAGCGCGGCGAGGCGATGACGCCCAAGACGTCTTTCTTCGGTGATCAATTGCATGCTCCAAACGCATCGACTCGTTATACCAAGCCGATTGTCATGCTCATTGATGAATTATCCGGGTCTGGTGGCGACGCCTTCCCGTCGATCATGCAGGGTCTTGGTCGTGCAAAATTACTTGGCACGCGGACGATGGGGGCAGGAGGCCATGTCGTTGCACCAGCGCCCCTCTATCATTCAGCGGTGGGGATGCGGATCACCAAGAGCCTGTTTTACCGCCCGGATGGAGTTGCGGTTGAAAACAACGGTGCCGTTCCTGATTTTGACTACGCTCCGACCCAAAGTGACTTCATGAATAGTTACGCCGACTATCAGCGCTTTTATCTGGAAAAGTTATTGCAGCAATTGCAGTGATCAGATTTGGCATTTGATCTTTTTGAAAGATTTGAAGGGGGGGCCGTAAATCGGCCCCTTTTTTATTTCCTCCCGCAGCCTACTTAAAATCAGCCGGTGATTTCCCTGAAGAGTTACGGCTCTGCGCCTTCCGGTAAGGATGAGTTCGCTATCATCCGAGAAACGGCCTTGCGTTTTATAGAGGAGGCGCCCGCATGGACGGAAAATATTGGATCGCTGCCCTTTGGGCTGGGGTGTTGGCTGTTGGCTTGGGGGGATGTGGTCAGCAGGAGGCTGCCGTTGGCGGGCGACCATCTTCGGTCGTCGCGTTCAGTGGGGACATGACCAAGGATCACTTTTTGGGTGTTGAAGAGGTCGTCCAAAAATTTCAGCTGTCAGGAGATCAGCAGCCAGGACCATTGACTGATTCTGAAGTCGATGCCCGTTTGGCGGCCTTGCCCCGTTTGGACGAAATCGTTCCAACGGGCAAGCAACAATTCATGCAAAAGCTCGACTTGAGCCATGATCTTTCTCTTGGCGATGCAGATGCCCAGCGCGAGGTAATCGACTTGCGGGTGTACGATGTCGGGATGCGGGACCAGGGTGCCGAAGGCCTCTGCACCGCATTTGCTGCGGTTGCCGCGGTTGAAAATATGACCAACCGGGTTTTTCACAAGCCGTTTGATTTGTCAGAGAGGGCTCACTGGCGCAACTATCGCGAATACAGCGCGCTGTCGTCTCTGGAAGCTGCGCAACGCTACGCCATGGTTCCAGAATCCGTGTGGCCATATTCGTCGAGTGCTCCAAAAGCAGATCTTGCCACTGCGAAAACTGCACGGTTGCGCGATTGGCAGGAACTAGATTTGGATCATCTTGAGGTGATCAAGAGCCTTCGAGAAGGTTATCCCGTTGTGATTGCGATGGGAGTCAACCGCTCCCTGATGAATCCGTCGTCGGGTGGAATTGTACGTGCCGGCGCAGCATCTGGCGGTGCAGGGCATGCGATTAGCATTGTTGGTGCAATCATCGACCAGCATGTGCCAGGCGGTGGCTACTATGTCATCAAGAATTCATGGGGCAGTGACTACGGTGATAAAGGCTACGCCTATGTGGCTTTTGATTATTGCGAGTATACCTATTGCTATGTCTGGAAGGTGGATGAAGTCGCTCTTTTCACCGACGGCAAAGAGGTCTCATCCAAGGATGTGCCAAAGCCAGGCGTCGATCCCGCTCCGCCCGTACCGACGCTGGCACCCGTGGATCCGGTTCCTTCGGTGTCGCCGGTGGTTCCTGTTGTGCCGGAGATTTCTGCGAAAGATTTTGTGTTAATTACCCGGACGATGGATCTTTATGGCCGGCGAGGAAATTCAAACCAGGGATTTTATTTGTCGCTTGCTGCATCGGCTGAAGTTTTATCGCAGGTTGCAGCGGTCGAATATTGGACGTCCAGTGCATACCGTCAGCAAGGCTATTTTAGAGTTGTTAGCGGGTCGGACTCCGCAATTTCTGTGGATTCAGGAACCTTTGACAGCATGTTTTATCCGGCATCGAGTGGCGGCTGGAAAACGTTCCCTGCAAAGGTGACGTTGCGCGATGGCCGAAAGGTTGAAATTCCCGGTGCCATGGTCAATTTTTAAGGCAGAAATCTTTTCTGGATATTCGCGCAGGAGGCGTACTTGTCGAGCAAGCTCTGGTCGCTGGCGAACCAGGGCTTGCTTTTTTGCGGCGGAATCACCGGTTGATTGTGGCGGACCTCTGGATTCTTGCGCAGGTCCAAAATCAAGTAGGGGCCTACGCACGGTGCTGCCGCCAGGTATTCCGGCCGGGGCGGCAGAGGAGCATCAATGATCCACAGCGCCTCACGCGTCGCCAGCATGCCGATCAATTCGCCACGATTCAAATCGATCAGGGAGTTCGGGTCGATGCCGGTGCGGGCCAAGATGTGATTGCGTTTAGCGGGATTGGACCATTCAAGAAGGTTTAAAATGCGAACGTCCGGGCGTATCCCCAAGGCGACCTGGGCGTAGGACAATCCGAAAATCTCTTCATCGGACGCAGCAACAACCAGGGCTCCCGGGGGCAACAGGTTCAAAGCCCCCGTGAAATGCTGCTCGGGAAATGTTCTTAAATCCCGACGTGCATCAGGCAGAGTCATCAGGGCCTGACCGGCGACCATTCCGGAAAGTAGCAGGCCAAATATTTTGATCATCCGTTGGTTTGATGCGGGTGCCATTTGCGAAATGAGGCGCATGAAATCAGCCAGGCCGGCCGCCATAAATGGCAGGATCGTGAGCAGGACAAACGGATGAAACCGGCGGATGATGTCGATGAAATTTTGATCGGCAGGGCATTGGTTCAACAGCAGAAAGGAAATCGCCGTGAATAACGTGAAATAAAAATAGATCCTTAAAACCTTACGGTAGCGCAGGGCGAATGCTCCGTGCATGGCGCAGATGATCCAGAACCAGCCGAGATTTTTTGGAAGGTCAGAAAAGAACAATACGAGGGCAGAGTCGCTCGTGGAATTCAAGCTGGCCTTGCTCTGGGCCAGGGAAAACGTGCCAAACTCGGTGCGCAGCAGGTAGCGCAACGGATCGAGCACCAGGTCGGGCAATCCATTGCTCGGTGCGGTCGCCCATTCAAATGCCGGGACGGGCCCGGTGGCAGATGTCGCGGCGAATTCTTGGGGAATGGTGCTTCGAATGACAATCAAGGCGACGGGAAGGGCTCCGATCGCCGCACCAATCAAGAAATTAAAAAATGGGCGCGCTGCCTTTTGGTTGTGATGCGCTTGCCATAAACCCCAGACGGCTGCGGGCAAGGCAATTGCTGTTGTGTGGTGGTTCGCCAGGCCCACGCCAAAGGCAGCGCCTGAGAGCAGCCAAAGCCAGCGTGATTTGACTGTCTCCGTGGCCTGACTTGCCAGGAGCGGCAGAAACAAGGCCCCCGTGAGGGTCAAAACGCCCAAGCCCAGTGGTTCTTGGGTCGTGGCAACGCGCCAGACATCGCGCGACAAAAAAACGACGGCGACTGTGACGAAGGCCTCAAAAGGCGATGCCAATTTGAGGCGCGTCAGGGCCGAGTGGGCCAGTCCTGCGGCCATAGCCGTGAACAGGGCTGATGCCCAAGCCAGCCAGAGTGCAGCGGGTACGGGTGCTACAACCTTTGCCAGCCACGCAGATCCGCACGATATCGCGGTTTCAATGGGATATCCGGGGGGATGGGCGAGGGGCCATCCCGACTTCAGGCACGTGGCACCAAGGGCCAAAAACTGACCTGCATCGGCCTCTTGAACCGTGTGGGCTGCCGTCGGCAAATAGACGGCGAGGGCGGCCAGGTAAACCCAGCCAAAGCAAAGGCCACCGGTGTGGCGGTGGAGTGCTTCCAGAAACGATTCGGGCCGGGCTGACGATGAGGAGTTCATCCTCAAAGTCTAACCCGGCCCTGATGCTAAAACCTAGTTCAGTCCGACTGTGGTGAGGCTCCCGTCGCTGGATTCCACGTCACGGACGAGAATCTCATCGTAGCGGCCGATGCGAGACGTCACTTCGAATTCGTAATTGGTGTACACCGGGCGCCACTCCGTTGTGCAAACTTCTGGCTCGTCGCTGAGGCTGCGCACGGCCCGTGGATACAGGTTCAAAGTGCGGCCTTCACGGCGTGCTTCCACGATGGCTTGCATTCCTTTGGCCGAACAAGCGTTACCACCCAGGCGGATGCTCAGGCGCACGATTTTTTTCACGTGGTTTGAATCCTGCGGGATGGCGTCATTGAAGCGCACTTCCCTGGCAACCGTTTGCGAGATCAGGCGTGGGGATTCAGCCGCCATGGCGGCAGCCGAAAGGGACAATGAGCCTGCCAGCACGGCAGCGGTTTGGGCGAAAATCAGATTCAGCTTCTTCATGGATTCACTTCCTCCGGATCAACTTGGTTTTTCGCTATCTGTCCCGGTAACACCAGGCATGAATTTGTTATACATTATATTAAAACTTTTAAAAGCTTTAAAATAAAAATAAGATTATCAATACTATATTATAGTAAAAAAATAACCTGTCCCATTGGTGGCTTCTCCGGCCACTGTCGAAATCTTTGACACTCCCGGCCTCCGCTAACAGTTTCTGTGCCAAAGTCGGCCATGAAACCCCCAGGGAAAACGGGACGAAATGGTTCCGGTTGGTTAAAGCCAATATCACGTAATAATTGATATTTTTAGTAAAATCGCACGGCGCACCCGTTTCTGAATTGGGTTCTTTTGTCCGGCCGCGGTCGCTGTCACGACTTTTGCACAATCATGCTGAGCAGAGTGGATGTTGTGTTTTTTAGCTGTTGTTGGACTTGTTGGTGGTGAGGTGATTCAAATGATTTTACGTGATCTCCAAAATATCATTCAAAGCAGGCTTGCTGCCTTGCTGCTGCCTGGCGCTGTTGTCGCCGGTGCGGTGTCTCTGGCCATGACTGGTGCCGCTCCCTGCGCCCTGGCGGGTGATTTGCTGCCACAGTCGCGAATCGATGCATCGGGCACGGGAACAGTCCCGGTCGCAGCACCTCTGAAAGCCGGCTACACCAAAGCCACCCTTCATGCTGAATCAACGCCTTATGAATCAGCCAAGGATCTTGGCGGACTCGATCGCAGCAATCGTTTTGATGCCCTTGCCGGTACTTCGTTGGCCAAGGGGTTTGATATGCACCTCGGGGTTCATGGGACTTATGAGCGCGATGGTGAAATCAGTTCCCGTCGTATCAGTGGTGGATCAATCATGATCAAAGCAAATGTCATCAGCGCCTCAGGCTTCAACCTGGCGCTGGCTCCCTATTTGGAATCCGGTATCGGATCAAAAGGCACAGCCGTGGATACCCGCGCGGTTAAATCTCGTGGCGGTCTAATGTTGATCACTGGATTCAATCGTAAAAACGCATTTGAATGGAACCTGGCCTTGGGCAATCGCAACCGTGCCAGCGAGGAATTTGACGGAATTTCAATCGGCCACGAATCTGTCTATAAAACGTCAATTAAAGTGAATGTCACCAATAGGTTTGGATTCACGGCTGCCGCCGATGGGCGCCAGATCAAAGTGTTGAAGGATGACGCGGACGGGCGTTCTGTTTTCGGTACAGGTCGTGGACAACTCGGGGCGTTTGCGCGCTTTGGCAACGTAGAAACCAGCGTTTACGGTGGTGCATCCATTGACCGGGCCATGGGCAAAAAATTGTGGAAGCCAAAACATGAGATCGCTGATCTTGATGGTGGCCGCTTGTTCTTTGGTGCTGCGATTTCGTTGAGCCTCGGAGAGTCCACTTCAACCCGCGGTCAGGAGCCGGTTCGCGATTATGATTCCAATGCGGTTGAGAATGAAGTTCGTGTTCAAAAAATAAAAAAGGCCGGTCGGGCTGGTGATTTAGAGTCGGCCGGGACTGAGGACTCAACTGTGCCCGTGTCTTATGACAACGACTTTTTAAAGGACCTTACAGGATCTGGATCTGGCGTAAACCAGGCCGATGATTTTTCTGCAGCAGAAACCTCAATCAAGAAACAAGACGCGGTTCAGGCTGGAACCTATGACATCAACGCTGTGGAACGTGAAATTGCCCAGTTACGTGAAGCCGATAAGAAGGCCCAAGAAGCCCGGGCCAAGGCAGAAATGATTCGTGCAGAAAAAGAGCACGGTCGGCATGCTAAAACCGCAGCCGAACAGGCAAAACTGATGCGTCAAATGCGTAAGGAAGTTCAGGCCGATGTGGATGCCCTTCCTTCAAATTCGATCGAAGACCTTTCGTGGCATGGCCTTGAGTAAAAGCCATGATATCCGTGAAAGCCATGAAAGCTAATAGCGCCAAGCGCATGCAGAAGACAAATTTGAGATTGCTGCTGCATCTGAAGTTCGCCCTGGTTTGTTCGGTGGCGGCTTGCACCAGGCCAGAACCAGTTCAAACCCGGGGTGATTCCAATCAGATTCCGACTTTGTCAGAAACGGTTCCACTCGACCCCGTTGCCCGGGCCATCGCGGATCTGGAGGCACTCTACAACCCTTGGCAGTTGGCTCCTGCGCCCCTTGCAGCTGATGGCCTCGGCAAGTGGCACGAAACTGAAGTCGCGCATATTCTGCCCGGTATCGATAGCTTGACGACGCGGATGTCGCTGCTTGATTTCGCGCAAAAATCAGTACGCCTGCAAACCTTCATCATGAAGGGCGATGAGACGGGGCAGGCCTTC
>Ga0214919_10011958_pt1 | contig 10749 bp, 9 predicted proteins | sample LL1503_MetaG_FD_177994 | JGI IMG/M metagenome (GOLD analysis project Ga0214919, IMG submission 177994) | Freshwater microbial communities from Lake Lanier, Atlanta, Georgia, United States - LL-1503 | ecosystem: Environmental > Aquatic > Freshwater > Lake | place: USA: Georgia | collected 2015-03-15 | reverse complement strand
AGTTTGTCGGCCTCTATCCACTGCGCGGCCGTCACTTCGGTGTGAAAGCGCACATGGCGGCGGATGTCGAATCGGTCGGCGCAGTCCTCGAGGTATTTCCAAATTTCATCGCGCGGTGAAAAGTAGCGCGACCAATCGTGGTTGGGCGCAAACGAGTATTGGTAAAAATGGTTCGGCGTGTCCACGCCACAGCCGGGGTAGCTGTTCTCCAACCAGGTGCCACCCACGGAGGCATTGCGCTCAATAATCTCAAAAGGGATGCCCAACTCTTTGAGCTTGACGCCGGTGCCAATGCCTGACTCGCCGGCACCAATGATCAGCACTTTGAAGTTTTGCAGAACTTGCTCGCTGGGCCGTTGGCGCCAGTGGACCTCCAAGGCTGGGGTTTGACCCAGGTGCATCTCGTGGTGGATCAAGGGCAGGTATTCGTCAGGCACGGTCTGCCCCACGCAGGTGTTCATCATGCGGTGCAACACCGCCTCATCGGGCAAGGATGCGTCGCTTTGCCCTCGCTCGCGCGCCAACAAAAACTGGTTGAACTTATCGAGCAATGCCGCCTTCAAAGGCGCGGGCACCTCTTCATGGAAAGCCCAAGGGCCCTTGATGTAGGGGCGGTAGGTTTCCAAGGCTTGCGTGTCACCACTGAGGTGCACGTACGACATCAGCAAGGGCGCAAAGTCCGCTTGCGCCAGCAGGGGTCTAAAGTCCAAGGTAGGCCTTTTTCAACCGGGGGTTGCTGGCAATCTCGGCGGCGCTGCCACTCAGGCTGAAGCTGCCGTTTTCCAATACGTAGGCACGGTCGGCAATGGCCAAGCTTTGCACCACGTTTTGCTCGATCAAGATGACAGTCACGCCCTCGCCACGAATGCGTTTGATCATGGCAAACATCTCTTGGACCATCATGGGCGATAAGCCCAAGGAGGGCTCGTCCATGATGAGCAAGCGTGGCTCGCCCATCAGCCCTCGGCCGGTGGCCAGCATTTGCTGCTCACCGCCCGACAAGGTGCCCGCCAACTGCGGCAAGCGCTCTTGCAATCGCGGGAACCAGTTGAGGATTTTTTCCAGGTTGCTGGCGCGCCGGGCTTTGGCGCGTTGGTAGCTGCCCAACTCCAAATTTTCCAGCACCGTGAGGTTGGGGAATATCAAGCGGCCTTCAGGTACTTGGATGAGCCCGCGCGAAACGATGGCATTGGCATCCACGCCTTGCAGGGATTCGCCCAAAAAAGTGACATCGCCTTGCGTGTGCGGCACCAAGCCACACAGCACATTGTTGAGGGTGGTTTTGCCCACCCCATTGGAGCCCAGCACCGCAACGACTTCACCCTCGGCGATCTGCATGTCAATGCCGCGCAGCACGCTCAATGCGCCATAACCAGCATGGATGTTGCGCACCTCAAGCATCGGCGGCTCCATGGCCCAGATAGGCCTCGATCACCTGCGGATTGGCGGTGATTTCTTGTGGCGTGCCATTGGCAATCATGCGTCCATTGTTGAGCACATAAATGTGGTCCGACAAGCTCATCACGGCTTGCATCAAGTGCTCGATAAGCAAAATTTCGACCCCGCTGTCGCGGATGGTGCGAATCACTTCGGTCATCTCGCTCACCTCGGTGGGGATCAGGCCGGCCATCACCTCGTCGAGCAACAGCAAGCGAGGTTCGGTGGCCAAGGCCTTGGCCAACTCCAAGCGCTTGCGCCCGGCAATGGTCAAGGACTGCGCCGGCTTGTCGAGCATGTCTTGCATGCCGATTTTGGCGGCCAAGGCGCTGGCCTTGTCCAGCGCCGCTGTTCGGTTGCGCTCGCGCAAGTGCGCGCCCACGGCGATGTTTTCGCGCACCGTCAAACCAGCAAAGGGTTGCACAATTTGGAAAGTTCGCACCAAGCCCAAACGGCAAATGTCAAAAGGCTGCATGCCGGTGATGTCTTGGCCTTGGAAGGTGACGCGGCCTTCGTCAGGGATGACAAAACCCGACACAATGGCAAACAAGGTGGTTTTGCCCGCACCATTGGGACCGATCAAGGCCGTGATCTTGCCCGGCTCCACCTTCAGATGGGCTTGGGCATTGGCTTGCAAACCTCCAAAGCGCTTGGAGATGTTGTCGACTTCAAGAACGGCCACGGAACAACCCCATCAGCCCATTGGGCAAGAAACGCAACACGACCAGCAACAGCACACCATAGGCCATCAAGTTTGCACCTGGCGAGTCCCCCATGGTGTGCTTGGTGATTTCGCTCAGCACGCCTAAAGACAGCGCACCGATGAAAGGCCCCAGCACCGTGCCAGGCCCACCAATCAATGGCACCAACAAAGCGCTGATCGACATGGACGGCCCATACCCGATGTGTGAATCGACGAACAAGTAATACTGCATGTAGAACACGCCTGCCGTGGCGGCCAAAGCCGCCGAGATCACGATGGCCTTTAACTTGACCCGAAAGGCGTTGATGCCCAAGGCCTTGGCCGCATCCTCGTTTTCTCGGATCGCCACCAAATGGGCCCCAAATCGCGAAGACTCCAACCACATGGCCACACCGGTGGCCATGATGGCCAGCACCAAGATCAGGTAATAAAACCATTGCCGATCGGCAAACTGCATGTGGGCCACGCCGGGCTTGAGCGCGAGCAACATGCCAAAGCCGGAACCGGTGAAATCCCATGCGTTGACGATGACGCGAAACACCTCGGCAAACGCCAAGGTGACCAAGGCAAAGTAAGACCCGCGCAGGCCATAGCGAAAGCTCAAAGCGCCAATGAACAAGCCGACTAGGGCACCAGCGCCAATGGCCACCCCTGCCCCCGCCCAGGCATTGAGGCCAAAGTGGGTCTGCATCACCGCGGTGACATAAGCGCCCGTGCCAAAGAAGACGGCATGGCCATACGAGGTTTGTCCGCCATAACCGCCCAAGATGTTCCAGCTCTGTCCAATCAGGGCGTGAAACAACAGCATGACCCAAAAGCCCATCCAAAACTTGGACGAAACAAACAAGGGGATCAGCACCAGCGCCAAAATCAGCACCAGCATGACCTGGGTTTGTCGCTTCATGTTTGTCATGTGTTGCGCTGTCCGAACAGTCCGTTGGGCTTGAAAAGCAAGACCAAGATAAAGATGATGAAGACACCGATTTGACCCAGGCTTTCACCCAGCCACAAACCGCTCCAGGCCTCGATCACGCCCAAAAACAAACCGCCCACCAAAGCACCAATGAAGCTGCCCATGCCGCCCAACACCACCGTGGTGAAGGCGATCAAGACAAACCCATCGCCCACCTTGGGCGTGACGTAATAGGTGGGGATCAGCAAGCACGCGGCCACCGCGATACAGGCCGAACCAATGCCAAAACTCATGGCAAAGATGTGGTCGACACTGATGCCCACGATGCGCGCACCGCGCCGCTCACGGGCCACTGCCCGAATGGCTTTGCCCAAATCGGTTTGGGTCATGAGCAGCCAAAACAACAAGCCGACCACGATCGATGCAACCACCCCAATGACTTTGGGCAGCGCCAGCGATATCATGCCCAACTCGATAAACACCTGGGCTTGGGGAATGTCGATGTTGCGCGTATTGGATGTCCACAGGTACAGCGCCAGGTTGTCCAAAATGATCGAGATGCCCAAGGTGACCAGCAACACATTGATGTCTTTGCCAAAACCCAAGGGGGCGATCAGGTAGCGCTGCATCGCGTAGCCCAGCACAAAAAAGGCGGGCGGGACGATCAGCAAAGCGGTGTAGGGGTCGACACCGGCGCGCTGGTGCAAAAAGAAGCAGGCGTACAAGGCCATCATCAAGGTGCTGCCATGGGCAAAGTTGATGATGTGCAGCACGCCATAGATCAAGGTCAGCCCCAGCGCACCCAAGGCATAGATAGCGCCGACAGTCAACCCATTGAGGGTGACTGCCGTCAACAGGCCTATGTCAAACACAGTTGCCCGGTCAGCCCAAAGGCACTGGGAAGATCATCTTGGCCGTGGCGTACTCGGGCGGGTAGACCACCTCGACCTTCATGCCCTGGATTTGGGTGTTGATGGGGCGTGCGCCTTCGTTTTGGCCATTGACAAACTTGGTGGGGCCATAAGGCATGACATGGCCATCAAAGGTGCTGCTGAGCAAGGCTTGATTGATTTTTTCGCGATCGCCCGAGCCAGCCTTTTCAATGGCGTCAATCGCCAACAACACATTGGAGTAATTGAGCAAAACCTCGTAGGTCAAGTCCAACTTGGCTGCATCCAAAGCCGACACCAAGCGCTGGCTGCGCTGTTTGCGGGGGTCAATCCAGTGGTTGCAGTCCATGATGCCTTGGGCCGCGGCATTGAACTCGCGCACAAACTTCATGTTGGATGCGCCGCCACCGATGACCGAGTAGATGGCTTTCTTGGGCACCTTATTCTGGTGAATCGAGCGGGCCAACAGCACGTACTCATTCAAGTAGCAAGAGGGAATGATCAGGTCAGGTTTGCTGGACTTGAGCTTCAAGCCAATGTTGGTGAAGTCGCGGGTGGGGGTGGGAAAGCCAATGCTCTCGACCACTTCAAACCCACGCTTGGGCAACTCACCGGCCAAGGTTTTGGCCATGCCCGACCCGAAGGCGCCATCTTCAAACACCAAGGCCACGGTTTTGACCTGCTTGCCGTTGGCGTCGTTGATGTTGGACAAGTTTTGCAGCGCCACATCGGTGATTTGCTTGAAGCCTGGGCAAAGGCGAAAAACGCCGTACAACCCGCGCCCGGTGATTTGGTCGGACACCGCACCGTCCACCAAGAAGGGCACCTTGTTGCGCGCCGACGCTTGGGTGGCCGTCAAGGCCAAGCCGCTGGCGTAACCGCCCACAAAGCAAGAGATGCCTTGCTCCGACAACTTGTCCACTTCGGACACCGCCGCCTCGGGCTTGGACTGGGAGTCGCCAATGACCAACTCAATCTTGGCACCACCCATGGAGCGGATGCCGCCCGCAGCGTTGATCTCGTCAGCGGCCATCTTGGCGCCGACCATGCCTTGTGCGCCGTTGTAGGCGAACATGCCGGTCATGGGCTGGATCATGCCGATCTTGACCGTGCGGGTGGACGCTTGCCCAAACGAAACGGATGGCATGCCCAACGCGCTGGCAGCGCCCGTGGCCCCCACCACCTGCAGCAAACGCCGACGCGGTTGATTGACCAATGTGGGGTTGCGCTTGTCCTCGCTCATGGGTAACTCCTTGTTCAGTGATGTGTGATGAAAAACCATGTCATTCTGGTTATGCCGATCCAGGTCATGCCATGTGAAAGGCGCTCGGATGCTAGGGCCATGGAAGGTTCACTGCAAGAGGGGAAGCACCATGAAAACCCTAAAGGGACGTTGGCGTTGCTCACTCCATTTTGAGGTTGGCCATGCGCGCCACCTTGGCCGCGTTATCGCGGTCGATGCGCATGAACTCGCCAAACTCTTCTGGCGTGCCCCCGGTGGGGTCGACCGACACGGGGGTGAGCACGCGTTCGACAAATTTGGGGTCGGCGAGCAATTTACCCACTTCTGTGTTGATTTTCAAAATGATATCTTTGGGCGTGCCCGCAGGCGCAGTCATGCCCACCCAGCTCAAGATGGGCGGGTCAAAACCCGCTTCTTTCAAGGTGGGCGCATCCAACAAAGGGGAGCGGCGCTTGCCCACAATGGCCAACACCTTGACCTTGCCCGCCTTGACAAAGGGCTGCATCAAACCCGGCGTGTTCAAGGTGACCTGCACATCCCCGGCCAACAGCGAGGTGACCACTTGGTCGATGCTTTTGTAGGGCACGTGGGTGAAGCTCGCGCCCGAGGCGTTTTGCAACACCGTGGCATACAGGTGCGGAAAGCTGCCCAGGCCCCACGAACCCCAGTTGAGTTGGCCCGGCTTGGCCTTGCCCAGCTCCATGAGCTCGCGCAAGGTGTTGGCCGGCACCGAGGCATTGACCACCACCGCCGAGTTGATGACACCAATGTTGATCACCGGCGCCAGGTCTTTGAGCGGTTCGTAGGGCAGCTTGGCGTACAACACCGGGTTCATGGTGACCTGGCTGAAGCTGGGGATGCACAAGGTGTAGCCGTCGGGCGGCGCTTTGGCGCAGGCCTCCATGCCAATGATGCCGTTGGCACCGACTTTGTTTTCCACCACAAAAGCCTGGCCTAAAGTTTGGCTCAGCGACTGCGCGATGGCGCGCGAGATCAAGTCCCCTGGCGAACCCACGCCCAGGGGCTGGATGATGCGCACTTGGCGCGAGGGATAAGTCTGGGCGGCCACCACTGCGGCCCCGAGAGCGAGGACGAGCCCGAAAACAAAACGCTGGATGCGCATAAAGCCCTTTGCTGTGGCGTGGTGCCGTTGAAATATTTGTTTCTTTGACGAGCCTGGTGCGACCCGTTGGTGCCGCTCGGCGCGGTACAGTATATCGATCACTTTATAGGCCAAGCCCCATGCAAGAACGCGTCCACCTTGATTCAGCTGGGCTGAAGTTATCTGCCGTCATGCACCTGCCCGAGGGCCACCAGCCGGGTCAAAAACACCCGGCCATCATCGTGGTTCATGGCTTTGGTGCCAACAAAGACGCGGGCAATGTCACCGTGCCTGCGTCCCTGTATGCCCAGTGGGGCTACATCGCACTGCGGGTGGACATGCGCGGTTGCGGCGAGAGCGAGGGCACGCCCGGTCATGTGCTGTGCATGGACCAAGTGGAGGACGTGCGCAACGCCATCAGCTACCTGGCCCAGCGGCCCGAAGTGATGGCCGATCGGATTGCCTTGTCGGGCACCAGTTTTGGCGGTGCCGTGGTGCTCTACACCGCTGGCGTAGACACGCGTGTAGCGGCGGTGATTTCTGCCGGCGGTTGGGGCAACGGTGAACGCAAGCTCGAGGGCCAACACCCCACGCCCGGCGCCTGGGACAAGTTCAAACGAATGCTGCAAGAAGGGCGCGAGCAAAAAGCCAAAACCGGCACCACCATGATGGTGCACCGCTTTGACATCGTCCCCATCCCGCCGCACCTGCGCGGGGGCTTGCCGGCCACGGCGGTGATGCAGTTTCCGGTGGACACGGCGCAAAGCATTTTTGATTTCCGCCCCGACGATGTGATCGGCGACATCGCGCCCCGCCCGGTGCTGTTTTTGCACGCCGCGCCCGACTCGGTGACCCCGACCTCGGAGTCGGTGGCCATGTTCCAGCGCGCCAAACCGCCGGCCGAGTTGCACTTGTTCAACGGTGTCGATCACTTCATGCTGTCCGAAAACAACCCGCGCGTGAACGCGCTGCTCCACGCTTGGCTGGGCAATTACTTTCCCTCATCAGGCGGATAAATAAGCCCGGGGTCGAGAGCGACAACCATGCTTGCGCGCCACATGCGGCTGTGTCACCTGGGTGCCTGGCGCCTCTGCGAGACAGACGATAACGTGAATTGACTTCATCCACCCTGCGTGTTAACTTGAAATGGCGCCTTCGTTTCGCGAAGGCCTGATACCCGCCATGGGGCTATTGCCACACAAGGACAAACCCGCTTCAAGGCAGGACCCCGCTATAGACATCGCAACAGGTGTCTTGCCCATGATTGGAGACCCGCATGTCCTTCAAATTTTCCCGCTCCCCCATGTCCTGTCTGGTCGCCGCCTTGGCGGTGTGGTGCCTTCAATGGTCTGTTTCGGCCTGGGCCAGCACCGCCGGCGCGCCGGTCAAAATTGGCAGCACTTTGTCCATCACGGGGCCACTGTCTTCAACCGCCTTGATCCATAAATTGGTTGGCGAGATTTACGTCGAGGAATTGAACAAGAAGAATGGGTTGTTGGGCCGCCCGGTGGAATGGATCGTCAAAGACGACCAATCCAAACCCGACATGGCACGCTCACTGTATGAGCAGATTTTGACCGTCGAAAAAGCCGACTTGTTGATGGGCCCGTATGCCACGGCCAACATTTTGTCAGCGATGGGGGTGGCGCAACGATACGGCAAGGTGCTGATCCATCACTCTTTTGGCATCCCCAGCTTGGCCAAATACGATTTGCAATTCCCGACCTACCCGATGGGAGCCACGCCCGAGGCGACCATTCCAGCCATGTTCTTCGATGCCATGGCCAATGGGCCCAAACCGCCCAAAACGATTGCCATCGTCACCTCTAAATTCCCCTCGGTGCACTTCCTCTCTGTGGGCGCCAGAGAGGTGGCCAAGAAAAGAGGCCTGACCGAGGTGCTGTACTTGGAGTGGGAGTTTGGCAACCGTGACTTTGGTCCCATTGCCAGCCGCTTGAAGGAGGCCAAGCCCGACATGATTTGGGGCGGGGTGATTGCCCTGGAAGGCAACATGCTTCTCGACGCGATGAAAAAAATCGACTATGTGCCACCCCCCACTTTGCACATGTACACCGCACCGGGGCCCATGCTGAAAAACCCAGATGCCAAAAACGCACTCGCTTTGACGATGTTTGAGCAGCATGCGCCGATGATGGGCAACCCCGGGGCCCTGGAATTCTCTAAACTTTTCAATGAACGCGCCAGCAAAGCGGGCCTGCCAGAAACGCAGCTGGACATTCAAGCCGCCGTGTCTTTGGCGGCATGGCAAACCCTGGAAGCGGCCATCCTAGCGACCAAAAGTTTGGACGACAAAATTCTGGCCGCATGGTTGAAGAAAAACACGGTGAAAACCATCGTCGGCAATTTGCGTTTTGATGGGCTCAACAACTACGGGGATGATTTGACCAAGTTGAAGCAACTGCAAAACGGGGAATGGGTGATCGTTTGGCCCACCGCATTTGCCAAACCCGGCGTCAAGTTTGTGGCCCCGTAACCAAGGGATGCTGGCCAAACCAGGCCCGCAGCCTCGGGCTAAACCAGCCCCAAAATGGTGAATTTTTCGTCTTCATTCAAAAGGAGTTTTCATGCCCACCATCAAAGCAAAAGACGTGGCTTTCGGCCGATTGGCCGCCCCAGACTTGGATCAAATGGAAGAGTTCTTGACCGATTTCGGCATGGTGCGCAGTGCCAGAACACCCACGGCTCTATACATGCGTGGCACCGGTGTTGACGGCTTTTTGCATGTCACGCATTTGGGTGAGCCGCGCTTTATCGGGGTGGCTTTTGTGGCCGCACACGAAGATGATTTAAAAGCCTTGAGCAAGTTACCCGGTGCCACGGGCATAGAACACATGGATGAACCCGGCGGAGGCCAGCGGGTTCGCTTGACCGAGCCCAATGGCTATCAAGTCGAGGTCATCCATGGGCGCCAAACGCTCGAACCGATCGCCGTCGCTCGCCAAGAGATCAACTCCACGAAAGTGCCCTTGAACCGCAAGGGCGAGTTGATGCGCATACCCGCCGGTCCCGCGCGCCCCCACCGGATTGGCCATGTGGTCATGGGCTCACCCAAAATGCAAGAGACGGTGCAATGGTTCCGAACCACCTTGGGTTTGGTCGGCTCTGACGATGTTTATGCTGGCGAGAAAAGCAACTTGATTGGCTCCTTCAACCGACTGGACCGTGGCGACGATTATGTTGACCACCACGCCTTTTTTTGTATCCAGTCGCCCATTGCAGGGGTCAACCATTTCTCCTACGAAGTGCAAGACATTGACGATGTGTTCATGGGCCATGCGCATTTGGCCAAGAAGAACAAGTACGAGCACATGTGGGGCATCGGGCGTCACTTGCTGGGCAGCCAGGTGTATGACTATTGGGCCGACCCTTGGGGACGGGTCCATGAGCACTGGGCAGACTCCGACAGGCTCAATGTGCAAAGCCCGACCAACCTGCTGTCGGCAGAAGAGGCCCTGGTCTCCCAATGGGGTGAGCCGCCCCCTGAAAAATTCATCAGCCGAATTTGTCCTTGACGCGCCAGCAACCACCCACGACAACGACAACCAGGATTTTGTCTATGTTTGACCTCAACAACAGGCTCGATGCCATCGAAAAAGACGTGGTTTACAAAACCGCCTCGGGCTTGGATTTGCAATGCCGCATTCACATGCCGGCCCAGCCCGGAAAACACCCTTGGCCGATGCTGCTGGATGTGCACGGCGGGGGCTGGAACCGTTTTGACCGCACCCGTGACGGGCCGGTTGACCAGCAACTGGCGGCATTGGGGCTGGTGGTGGCGTCGGTGGACTTTCGCCTCAACGGCCAAGCCCCCCACCCAGCGGCGATGCAAGACATCCACAGTGCCATTGTGTGGCTCAAGGCCCATGCGGCGGACTTTGGCGCCACGCCGAAGGGCATGGGCGCTTTGGGCTTTTCCAGCGGCGGCCACCAGGTGCTGATGGCCGGCATGCGCCCGCACCACGCGGCCTATGGCAGCGCCGAGGCGGGCGCACACAACGCCGAGTTGGCCTACCTGATTTGCAGCGGCTGCGGCTATGACCTGATCACCGCCATGACCGAAAAATCGCCCGTGGCACCGCACAAATACGACCACTTCAACTTGTACGACTACATGGGCGGGGTTGAAGGCGTGCGCGGTGAAAGCCCGCTGCATGTGATCCAAACCCCAGAGGCCTTGGCCACCCCGCCCTTGTTGCTGATCCAAGCCGGCGCCGATGTGCTGCCGGGCTTTACCAATGACAAAGCGGCCGAGTTTGCGCAGCGCTACACCCAGCGCGGGGGCCAAGTGGAGCTGGCCATCTTGGCCGATGCACCGCACATTTTCATCAACCCCGGCCTGATGCCCGACAGCGAAGCCATGCGCCGCGGTTTGGCCATGCTCAAGGGTTTTATTGCGCGCCAATTGGATTACCAGGCGCACCCTTTTACACAGCCCCACTG